>Ga0247724_1000247_pt1 | contig 13727 bp, 14 predicted proteins | sample OKSTACKMC2E_FD_182776 | JGI IMG/M metagenome (GOLD analysis project Ga0247724, IMG submission 182776) | Subsurface sediment microbial communities from gas well in Oklahoma, United States - OK STACK MC-2-E | ecosystem: Environmental > Terrestrial > Deep subsurface > Rock core/Sediment | place... | reverse complement strand
GGTATCTTTTAACTGCTGGGCGATTTCGGTCAGCGTTTTGCCCATGTTACACCTCTACCGCTTCCTGCTTGGGAAAGCTCAGCAACAGATCGCGGTAGTACGCGTATTGTTTTTGACGCAGCTCTATTTCGCGGGGCAAACCCTCTGTGAGGGAGGTAGTAAGGGAATCGAATTTGTCGAGGATAGCGACAACCCTTTCCTGTTCAGCTAAAGATCTCTTTGGATCGTTTGGGAACGGAATGGGAATAAGCGTTTTTTTGATATTGTCGTTATACAATCGCTTGATTACTCCACCATCTGACACATTCCAGTTTGCAACTTGATAGAAATAATACAAATACTTATTTAATACTTTGCTTTCATCGTTCTCAATCCAAACTATATTGCTGTCTTGAAAATATGCATCGTCCCCGTTGAAAATAACTGCCCTACCGATAGTCCCACTAGCAGATATAAGTATCTCACCCACTTTAGGATAGTTGTATCTCTCCTTATACTCTTCAAAGATATCTCTCGAAATATATGCGTCAGGATTTTTTCCGAATGTTCCTATTTTAAAAAATGGAATATCGCCAGTATCTGTGGTTTGATTCTTCATAATTCGCTTGCACATGCGAACATCACCAACCCAGCCCAGCATCTTGTACTCCACATCGCAGTCTTCGAAACTCAACAGCTGGTCGCGGTAGTGGCTGTATTGTTTTTTCCGTGCAGTAAGCTCGGTGGTAAGCTCGGTGGTAAGCTCGGTAGTAAGCGCAGTAAATGCGTCCAAGATACGCACGATTTCAGCTTGGATTTCCAGCGATTTTTTGGGGTTTTCTGGACAGGGGATTGGGATTTCAAATTTGTCAGTATCTGGCGTTGCAATTTGCGGCATTTGCATCTTGCTGCCGATATTCTGAAAGTGTGGCTCATTAAGCTTCAGAAAATGGTAAACATACTTGATATAGACAGATTTATTGCTTGAGTAATATGACCACATCTCGTTTTTATGAGAGAACGGCTTGTCATAATACTCGAATTCAATAACACCACGAGATTTTACAATAATTGAAGGTTCGTGATTTACATCTTTTAGCGGGATATCGTCAAAATCCACAAACGCCACTGTCTTGCCGCCTGCAAAAATCTTCACCGGCGCACCGTCTTTATGAAGTACCTTCATTTGGCCAGCAGTGATCTTCGTTCCTTTAGTTCGAACGAGCACCTTCCCCAGCGCCCTCCACTCCACCGCAACTCCATCCAGCAGCTGGTTCAAAAAATTCATTCTGCTCATGCCTTCACCTCCTCACCTTCGCTGTCGTTACCCTCAATCTGGGCGACGATGGCATCAATATCCTTGCGTAGTTGGTCTATTTTAGACACGGTGGTTTTCAGCTCGGCATTGAGTTGGGCGATATCCACCACCTCACTGTTGTCTTTCGCTTCCACATAGCTGCTGACCGAGAGGTTATAGTCGTTAGCGACGACCTGCTCCAAAGACACCGATTTGGCGAAGTGATCGACATTGGCCTTGCTGTCGAACACCTCCATGATCTCTTTGATGTGCGCGTCTAGCAGCACGTTGTTATTAGTCTCTTTTCTGAAATAGTCCGGACCGCTGGCATCGATAAACTGGGTCATCGTGTCTTTTTTGTTTTTTGCCAACACCAGAATATTCACCGCGATGGTGGTGCCGTAGAACAGGTTAGGTGCCAGCGAAATCACGGTTTCGATGTAGTTGTTGTCCACCAGATATTTCCGGATCTTTTGCTCGGCCCCGCCCCGGTAGAAGATGCCGGGGAAGCAGACGATGGCTGCGCGGCCTTTGGCGGAGAGGTAGCTGAGCGCGTGCAGTACAAAAGCAAAGTCGGCTTTGGATTTGGGGGCGAGCACACCAGCGGGGGCAAAGCGGTCATCGTTGATCAGTGTCGGGTCATCCGAACCTATCCACTTCACCGAATAGGGAGGATTGGAGACGATGGCATCGAACGGCTTGTCGTCGCCAAAGTGGGGTTCGCGCAACGTATCGCCGAGTTGGATGTTAAACTTGTCGTAGTTGATGTTGTGCAAGAACATGTTCATCCGCGCCAAGTTGTAGGTGGTGTGGTTGAGCTCTTGCCCGAAGAAGCCATCTTCGATGATGTGGGCGTCAAAGTGCTTCTTGGCTTGCAAGAGCAGTGAGCCGGAGCCGCAAGCCGGGTCGTAAATTTTGTTGACGCTACTCTGGCCATGCATGGCAAGCTGAGCGATTAACTTGGATACATGCTGAGGGGTGAAGAACTCGCCACCGGATTTTCCGGCGTTGGCAGCATAGTTGGAAATAAGGAACTCGTAGGCGTCGCCGAAGAGATCGATATCATTCTCTTCAAAATCACCAAGATCCAGCTTGGCCACGCCATTAAGCACTGCCGCCAAACGGGCGTTTTTATCTTTAACCGTGTTACCCAAGCGGTTGCTTGTGGTATCGAAGTCAGCGAACAGTCCTTTGATGTCTCGCTCTGACGGGTAACCGTTAGCCGACGCTTCAATGTCAGCAAAGATGTGGGCAAGATCGGTATTGAGGCTGTCGTTGCTATTGGCATTTTTGGCCACGTTGACGAAGAGATCGCTGGGGCGGATAAAGTAGCCCTTGGTCTTGATAGCATCCTCTTTGATTTCCGGGGTGATCACGCTATCGGGTATTTCTGCGTAGTTGACGCTGTCATCACCGCCTTCGATGTAACTGGCAAAGTTCTCGCTGATAAAGCGATAGAACAGGGCACCCAGTACATACTGCTTAAAATCCCATCCATCGACAGCACCGCGTACCTCGTTGGCAATGGCCCAGATCTGACGTTGCAGGGCGGCGCGTTGTTGAATGCTTGTCATGTTATTGTTCCTTTCTGATGTCCGGTACAACAGTCTGCTACTTGTGACTGATGCGTAATAGATCTTTACGATTAGCCATCTACATGAAGGCTGGTTAACTGGATTCATGTTGTGAAGGCGCGCTTAATGGCGACAGAGTCTAGAGAGACTAGGGACTCACACAGGAGTGCAACCCGGATGTTGCTTATGTCCTATGGCAGACAATCAGGTCAGGATCCAAGTTAAACTGATCGAGCAACCTAGGCAGGTTTGAATGTTCATCGAATGAACCAAAGTCCGTCATCTCAAGATCTTACATACGATTAAACAAGGCATCTATGATACGGGAAAAACTGATGCCCGTCAGTGTGTGAAGAGCCTATAGCGTTTGGATAAAGCCGTAAAAATGAGATGCCAACTTATTGGCCATTTCACCACTTACACACCCTATGTCGCTCAAAAATATCCTCCTAATCCTGCATTATATAGATGGTTGGCATCACTTTATATTAAAGACATGAGCAAGCCATGAATGAAAGATGGGCGTTAAGTAATAACGCCCCTTTAGTATGATACTATATCATATAGCAAGAATATAATTAGCAATATACATGTTGACGAATGGCCTCACTAACTTCATTCTTGAATATAGTAGGCAAACACAGCACATCATCCAAGATGGGGGCTATAACATTTTCATTGATATCTTCATGAATACCACTTCTTGCATTTTCAGAGTATTCATTAATAAGAGCTAGCAAACTACACTCACCAGGATCGCTTACTCCTCTCCCTATAATGGAGATCAACATATGAATCCCATCTTCATACTTCTCATTATCATTCAAATACATTTTTGCAAGTTTAAATGTTGCACCTAAATGGTTAGCATTACGAGAAGCTAACTCAAACAATTTAATTGCATCGTCCTTGTTCTTATCATGATGTTGTGCGATATAACCACGTCGATAGTTTATATCATCATCATAAAGACTCGGGAATTGACTAATATAGGAATCCATAATCTCTTTACATTTATGTATATCTGCATTTACTCCATCACCAATGTGATAGATGTATGCTAGACGACATAGGATTTCTGGGTCTCCAGAACCAATACATTGGCTATACCAAAATTCAGCTTTTTCAAGATCTTGGGATACAGTAAGCCCCTTTGCATAGCGAGTTCCCAGTACAAATTGAGCCTTGCTATCACCTGATTTAGCTAGCGAAACAAGTTCATCTATATAGCTGTCATCTAAATGATGGAAATAATCAATTTCTGTGTAGTTTAACAGGTGGTAATCTTCGACCAAAAACATAAGGTGCGTCAATGCCGACCGACAATTAGTATCACCATAACCTGCTCGATAGAGTTGCCAGTACAATTTGGCTAGTTGCCATTTTGCGTCTCTTACTCCATTTTCATATGCGTATTCTAGACTACTCTTAATACTTTCAATATCTCTGAGAAATATATCCTTATTCTTTTCACATTCTTCTTTGTCATTCAATAATGTCTTGAGTTCGCAAAGCTCCTTCATAGACAGCAAATATTTCGCGGCAGGATAGTTTCCATATGCAGCAGATGCTAGCATCTCTAATCCATCGCTACAGCTCGCATCTTCTTTTAACAGTATGATGCCGGCCTTATATTTAGCTTCCATATTGCCTTTTTTTGCTGCTTCGAGATAATGCCCCCAACCTGGCCCAATTTCATATTCACGTCCACCAATATTAATTTTTTCAAACTGAGTATTATCAAGGTCGTATCCTAGCCAACAGTACATGTCTCCAATTTTTACTTGCGCCTGAATATGCCCGGCATCTTTTGCTTTATTTAAAAACTCAAATGCCATATTGATGTCACGCTCAACATTATATTTTTTGTAGCTTTTTAGATGCATTAATCCTAATTGATATAACGCATCAATATTTCCCTGTTCGGCTGAGAGTGTAAATAGCTGATTTGCATGTACATCAACCTCTGGTCCTTCATTTTTATTGACTAAATGAATACCCATATTCAATTGGGCCAGTGGATGGCCATTTTTCACTGCCAACTCAAGCCATTCTATTGATTTTTTTTCATAGCTTTTCTTGGACGTTTTTTCACTTATCTTCAAACACAGTTGAGATAAGTTATACTGTGCGTTGCCATTTCCCTTTTTAGCTGATTTTGTATACCAGTATTCGGCTTTATCATCATCCTTAGATATTAAAATTCCTTCATCATAAATCCATCCTAGTGTAAAGCAGGACAGGGCACACCCACTCTCCCCTGCTTTCCTAAAATACTTAATTGCTTTATTTATATTTTGAGTCACTCCATGCCCATGAAAATAGCACATACCAAGTTTTAAATTTGATTGAGGATGGCCACGTAACGCCAGGACATCATATATTGCAATCGCTTTTAGAAAGTCAGCATCTACGCCGATCCCAAATTCGTAAGAAACTGCCTCTTGATATTTCTGCTTCATGAGCTGTTCTTTTTTTATCATATCATGTGCAGCATCATCGCCAGTGTATTCCCTATATGTCATGACAACCTCCACGTATCCATTTAGTCAACTTGATCTCAATCTATCATCTTCAGAATTTTGTTTAATTACATTTAAGCATAAGTATGAGCTCTGTAACATTTATCCTAGATTTATAGCAGATCATCCACGCAACACATGCTTAATGAGCTTGGCAAGGCAGGGTTTCGCATCAAAGCCTTGCGCACATACTCATCACTATCAAAAAGTAACTCGTTCATTTGTTCAGGTTTTAGTAGCTGATTACTCGCCGCTGACATACGGATTAAAGGACGGTCATCAGAAACAAATTGAATCAACATCCGGGATGGCAATGCACGATTAGCAGCTGCCGCAGCCAAAACCCTTATATCATCGTGGTTTGTCCGCTCAAGCAATTGTATCAATAACGCTTGAGAAACCTTCGGGTTACCAGCAATACCGACACGGACATCTTCTGCTTCATCCAGAGATAACGCGTTTAATACGGATAAGGGGGTTGAGGGATTACGAGCCACATTTGCACGGACATGTCTATCAGCATCTGTGGACAATGAATTGAGTACTATTGTGGGGGTTAACGGATTTCTAGCTACGGCAGCTCTTTGTACAACATTAGTATGATTCGATAATTCGCTGAGAGTGCTAGGTTGAATGAAAGCACTACTGATAGCTAATTCACTCACATCCTCGTCATCATCATGAGCTAGTCGAGTAATGGCCTCAATAGGAGTTGCAGGATTTCCAGCGACGTAGTAACGAACACATGAATCATCGTCCATGGATAGCTTGTTTAACTGCTCAGGCGTAGTCAATGGATCTCGAGCTGCCCCTATCCGCTCTTCATCTGTTAGTGGTTCCATTTCCAATGAATCATTTTTGAGGTATACATTCATATCAACTATTCCATAGTTGTATTATTGTTTGCAGAAAAATCATCCTGAAAGACTTCTACCAGCTCATGTTTACTAATAGCAGGAACTTGCATATTACTAAATACGATTTCTCCTGAGTCAGCATCGCGTATGAATTTCCAATCGTTAAACCCTATTGTTGAGTCATCAATATAATATGGCCATTGTTCACCGATATTATCACCAAGCCAGATTAGTGCTGATACCCGATCAGCCATACTTTCTAATGAGAACCCCAACATACACATAGTTCTCTGAATTAACGAATGCAGTGAAATTCTTTCCATTGTTACTTCCATGCTACAGATAGGTCTTTGTTGTGGAGCTACGGCTATAAGACCTTATGAAATGGAAACGAATGATGCTAGTACAGTTTTCGTCAGCCAGTGTTGAGGTTGCTCCTATGCAGGGACACAACCATGATGGTGCTCGACATGTGCCAGGTAGTCCGGGGATTACAACAAGTGGAATACCCCATTTGACAAGTTCCTGGTGGAATACTTGGCCAGATAACTAACTGGATCAGATGCACCACGCCAGTGGTGCAACATAGAAAATTGCTATCGAGCTATCCTGTCTACATGGGAGAGCCAGCGCCGAAAGATCTATGGACAATCCTCGCAATGCGAGAATGATGTAGCCACATCGTTACCTGTTAGGTGAGAGGGGTGCGCTTTATCTATATATATAAAAACAATCCCTCTCAGCTGTGCACCTCAGCTCTAGTGCCACCAAAACACCTTCAACGAATGGTCCAATGGAAACCACGGGTAGATAACTGGATCACATGCACCACGACCAGTGGTGCAACCTAGAAAAAATGGCTACTGAGCTATCCTGCCTGGGGGGCGAGTACCGACAGCTCTATGAACAATCCTCGCTACGCGAGAATGATAGCCATAGCTATTCACCTTTTCAGGTGAGAGGGATACGCTTTATCTATATATAAAAACAATCCCTCTCAGCTACGCAACTCAGTTACCCTGCTGGACCTCAGAGTTTCTCTCGCTCCTGAGCGGTTGGCTGCTCACGTTCGGCCATGAAGTCGGTGCTCATACAAGGCTCATCAAACCACCTATCCCAGGACTCACCTACAGGTGTGATTATGCGAGTACGACCAACCACGACGATCTCAACATGCGTGACCTCATCTGGCAGGGCCTCGGGCAGGTAAACCCCCTGGCCACGACCACACTTAAAAACTGTTGATTCCATCACGCGTCCTATGAACCCAAATAACATGTGAACCGAACATAGCTAATGGGGCCGGTATGTCAACTGACACCGGATGCACACGTTATGCAATACGGCTATACTGTATATAAAAACAGTAACCAGTGAGCCACCATGTTCGCCATCCCACATCCAACCCCGGACGCTCTAGAGCTGCCGCTTTTTCTGTCCCCTGTGATTTGCGGCTTTCCTAGCCCAGCACAGGACTATATTGAGCAAACCATAGATCTGAACCAGGTCTGTATTGAGCATCCCGCTGCCACCTTCTATGTCAGGGCCAGTGGCCACAGCATGGTGGAAAAGGGCATCAATGACGGGGATCTTTTGATCGTAGATAGGGCGCTCAAGGCCCGCCACGGCGCTATCGTTCTAGCCTGCCTTGATGGAGAATTCACTGTCAAACAGCTGCAAGAGCGCCCGTTCCCTGCCCTGCTACCCGCCAATCCAGATTTCCAGCCCATCCATCTATTGGACGGGCAAGAACTAGAGATTTTTGGCGTCGTAACCTATGTACTCCACAAGACCAAACTGGGGTAAACCATGCCCAACGCCATTGCCCTCGTCGATGTGAACAACTTCTATGCGTCCTGCGAGCGCCTGTTTAGGCCAGACCTCAAGGGGCGCCCGATCGTGGTGCTATCGAACAACGACGGCTGCGTTGTGGCTCGCTCGGCAGAAGCCAAGGCGCTTGGCATCAAGATGGGTGTTCCCTACTTCCAGATCCGTCAGTTCTTCGAGGCCGTAGGCGGTGTTTGGTTCTCGAGCAACTACGCCCTCTATGGTGATATGTCACAGCGCGTAATGACCACGCTGGAAGGCATGGTGCCAACTGTCGAGGTGTACAGTGTTGATGAGGCGTTTGTTGAACTGAACGAATCATGGGCGGGAGACCTAACAGCATATGGTCGTCAGATCCGTGAACGAATACAGCAATGGACTGGACTCACAGTCGGCGTCGGGATCGGGCCAACCAAAACACTCGCCAAGCTGGCAAACTACGCCGCGAAGAAGTGGCCTGCGACTGGTGGAGTGGTTGATTTGCGTGATGAGGCACGTCGAGCGCGTTTGATGGCTATCACTCCGGTCGGGGAAATATGGGGAATAGGTAGAAAACTGACCACCAGGCTCGAAGCGCACGGGATCAATAGTGTGGCGGACCTAGTCGCTGTCGATGGTAAAAACCTACGGCATCGTTATGGGGTCGTTGTTGAGCGAACCGTGCTAGAGCTACGCGGCTATCCATGCGCCAACCTGGAGCAGGACACACAAGCCAAACAGCAGATCATCTGCTCCCGATCATTCGGTGAACGGATCACACACATGAATTCCATGCATCAAGCACTCGCAGGATATATGGAACGTGCAGCTGAAAAACTCCGGGCAGAGGGAATGTGCTGTCGCCATGTCACCCTATTCATTCGTACCAGCCCCTTCAATGACAAAGAGCCCTACTACGGCAACCAAGTGAGCACCACGCTGGCTGTGCCTACAAACGATACCAGGGAGCTGCTGGGAGTGATCCACTCACTGCTCTCTCATATCTGGCAGGATGGGCACCGCTACCAAAAAGGGGGCGTGATGCTAGCCGACTTCACTCCTATCGGCAGCCAGCAGGGAGATTTGTTCGACCATCATCAACATAAGCCCCGCAGCCAGGACCTAATGCAGATGATCGACCGAATCAACCAGGGACGATTAGGAAAAATTCATTTTGGATCTTGTGGGAGAGACAAGAGTGATTGGATGATGAAGCGTGAAAAACTCAGTCCCCGCTACACCACTGCATTAGATCAACTGCCTCTCGCTAAGTGACAACTTTTCATCAGGTTGCTTCATTTTTTAGTTGACATTAATGGTTGTATGCATGAATACTGGAAAAAGAGACTTGGGATGAGGTAACCCCTCTCTAATATGACCAATCACTTTAATATTGCAATTGGTTAGTCCTTGTAAACGCCTCCGACTAAAGCATTGCTGCCAATTGCAAGAGTAGGGTGATCTTATGACTGCAAAAGCTCCTCTTTTCTCTTACCTTCGTAGACAAATCGAAAGTAACTATCCTGCATTACCTAATCGCGCCATACCAGACCTTATTGCTTGGGCACTTGGCTTCAAAAGCTATGCGTCTTTGAATGATGCCTACGAAAAAAATAAGATTAACCTTGATGATCAAACACTCCTTCAGAGAAAACTTCGTCAATGGGATGACAACGACCAATCAATCAGTGAAGCAGATTATTCACTTCTGAAAAATCTACTTTCCAAAAATAAAAACTCTGCGGTGGTCAACTTAAGTGACGAAGTTGAAGACTTCATCAATTACTTGAACATGCTTCTTATTGTATACCATCCTGATGTTCTGACTTGTCATAACTGTGGAAAAAGTATGGTAACAACTGTAGATGACATTGCTTATGTCACAGAGGCTGAAAATGAGGATGATCTCTATGCAGTTTTGTGTCCTGATTGTTTGTCTGAAGAAATGAATAAACCCAGACAAGAGAGAAACATTTTCTCTATCGATGGGAGCTACCGCCATGTTTGATCATTTTTATAAAATAAATTATCTTGAGCACAATCTGTATTTCAATGGCACAACCCTTATTGATGCTAATTATGAGCCAGACTGGGGTGTTTATATTGATGTAGAGTTCAATGATGACTACTTTGTTTCTGGTGATAGCAGAGATGTTATTTATGTGACATCGAAATACCGAGGCCTTCGTGGAACGCATGGCTATCAGGTAGATTTGTTTATCGGCGATGAATATATCAAAACAATGATGGTCCAAACTACACCTAATGGTAATATCTTTAAAGAAAAAGAGCGATAATTAGTTTAATCCATACCTGAAGAGGTGATGTACTATGTGCATCACCTCTTCTCTCATATGTGCATACTATATTAAAAACTTAATTTCAATTTAATTTGATGCTAAAGGTAGACAGTCACAATATTAAAACGCTCAGTGGCTAAGGCTGTTAAGCATTACGTGTATCTACTCCCCTCACTTACCAAAAAATTATTTCAAGGCTTCTAAACCTTCCTTACACGAGTGTGCTTTGCGCTAAATAATGTGTGAGTAAGCAACCATGATTTCAACAAGAAAAGTCCTGCAAATCCATCGTTTCGTCAGTCGTGCCATTGATCAAACACCCTCGATGACCACCCAGGGTATGGTTCAAATCTTGGACTGGACCATCATGCGCGTGCAGCAAAACCAAATCAGGGAGGAGGCCTATCCCTGTATCTTTGCCAGAGGGGCTGAACTGTTTTATCTGATTAGTTCAATCCGACCGTTTAGGCGATACAACCAGTTAACCGCTTTGTGTGTTGTCGACTGGTGTATCCGACAACATGGCTTTGGCCTCAAAGATCTGCATCTTGATGAACAGCGGGTCATAACAGAGCGCATAAGACGCGATTACCGGGAACCGGTTTTGCAGGCAAGTGACCATTTTGCTCAGGAGTACCGCTACTGGTTTTTCATGCATAGCGAGCCCATCAGTAAACAAAGTGCCAGGTCTGCTAGTGCAATTACATCCATTAGTCGCAGCTTGTTTGATCTCAACTGGTAACTGCCGCTCCTCCTCATTCTTACCTCGATGAGGTGAGCAGAAACATAGCAATGAGGTGTGACCCCAACCCCCCAGGTTCAGAAACAAATCAATCGGGTGGGCCGCTCGTGCCATACCGAAAGGTGGTCGTATGCAACCAATATCTTCCAGAGCACGTAGACATCAGCGCCGTCATAGAGAAAAAAAAGTACAAGCCGCGATAACGGGCCAACACTACCATCCCACAATCCTCTTCTTTACCGGGGCGGGTTTGTCAGCGGAAAGCGGTGTGCCCACGTTTAGAAGTGAAGGTATTTGGCGTAATCATAAGAACTGGCGCTATTCCCACGCTAGTAGCATGAGTACGGATCTGGCTGGCTTCTTGGACTTTCACAACAAACGGCGTCAAACCATGTTAGAAGCCGCCCCCTCACAAGCGCATTATCTGATAGCCCTGCTACAACAGAAATGTACTGTTAGGGTCATAACCCAAAATATTGATGACTTACATGAGAGAGCAGGTAGCCGTGATGTCCTTCATCTGCATGGTTCAATCCAGTTTTTGGTCCCCATCGGTTTCCGTAGCAAAAAATATCGCCAGCCCTGGCATGAAGATGTGAAGGTCGGTGATCGCAGCCCATCCACTGGCTCACAATTGCGTCCAGATATCGTGCTGTTTGGTGAAAAGATTTATGAATATCAACAAGCTCGTCGCTGGCTCTGCGAGGCTGATACCGTAGTAGTTGTCGGCACCAGTTTGCTTGTTGAGCCTGCGAGCTCTCTGTTACAAAACATCAACCCTGGCGCATGTGTCTACTACATCGATCCCGATCTTGGTTTGTCATCCAGACTACCGTTTCCCGGTGAGTTGATTGTTGATGGGGCCAATCGCGGGATTGCTCACGTATTGGAACTGAACCTGGAAAAAATGGCATGAAGTTATATCTGGATGATGAAAGAAAAACTCCGGTAGGGAGGGTTCGTGTCTTTTGGCCGGAGGAGGCGATTGCATGGCTAAAAACAGAAATGGTGACTGAAATTAGTCTTGATCATGACCTCGATAATGATGATAGAGGAACCGGATACGACGTGATTATCTGGATAGAAAATGAGGTAATGACAAATAACTTCATCCCTCCCCAAATTAATATTCATTCAGCAAATGTCTCCGCAAGAATAAAAATGGAACTGGGCATTATGGCCATAAATAGCTTTTTAGGGAATTCAACATGTCAAGTCCAGAGCTGTGGCTAAACTCCAGAGAGAGTAAATCATGTCACTATGTATAAAGCCCTCTGGAACTTGGGGAAGAATTGATATCTGCAATGAACTTTTAACAGTTAAAAGTCCCCCCCGAAAAATAAAAAGGCTTCTAAAATCGACAAGTACGAGTAATGAGATTTTCCTTTTAAAACATAAATGGTAAAAACGCTATCTTGTTGACTTTTATTTAATTCAGAATGACAATCTAACTTCCACTTTGACGATGTAATGGACAATGTATGAGTACGGATATCAATTTCTTGTGTAAAGAGAGTCTGTTTGCGTTCATCCAAAACAAATATGATAACTTAAAGAATGATATGGGGTGGGACCTGCTTTTCTGTAGGTATGATAACATGCTATCTCCTCAGTATCCTGTCGCATTCTTTGGTATAAATCCAGGTGGTGGACCATGTGATACCAATGCAATTTCAGTGGAGTCTGAATGTGCATACTACAGTGAACCTTGGAAGGGCTGCGAGGAGGGTGAAGCACCGCTACAACAGCAAATGAGAGCCTTATATACAATGATTGGCGATGAACTGGGTGTATCATACAAACAGCTCATGGATGGCTCTCTGATGACAAACTATATTCCCGCCCGCTCACGAAATTGGCATTCATTAAAAGGAAAGGATGAGTGGCTTGAGCATGCTCGTGAAATATGGAATGAGCGTATAAAGCAGGTCCACTGTAAACTCTATATCGCGATTTCGAAAATCGTATTTGACGAACTGGATAACCATTTAACCAAGCAGGGTTTTCAGATGGTTGAAAACATCAATGAACAGATTGGCTGGGGGAGAGTCAGATACCAAATTCAGCGTTACGGAAGGGGTGATCAAGTTTCCTTACTTGTACGCCTCCCTCATTTGTCAACATACAAAATATTTAGTCGTCCAGCATGTCAACCATCAATAGATCGAATCAAGTGTGAAATATCTAAAACTGTAAAATGACCATGTACAGGGCCTTAAGCATTGAGTTCTTTTAACATGCTCTTCAAGGCCCTGTTCCGTGTCTATTATCTCTGCTTGGTTTGGTGATCAGGTCACAGAGCCCTCAGTTGGTTCCATTCAAGCTGTATTGATTTGGGAAACAGCGCCTCTTGTTGCTCCTGTTGTGACAGGAAGGAACGCTTGTCGGGTGGGGCAATCACAAAAGCAAGCTAGGGGGCGGGTGCTGGCAATGTGAAAAGCTGTGATGTTCCATCAGTGCTTTGCAAACCGGGGGATGAGTGCGTGGATGATCTGCCACTGCGTGGCTCTGGCTCACTTGTCGACATAGGTGTTTGCCGGAAAGCAAAAAACCGACCCTGAGGTCGGTTTTTTTAGATTTGGCGGTGAGGGAGGGATTCGAACCCTCGATACGTTGCCGTATACACACTTTCCAGGCGTGCTCCTTCAGC
>Ga0247724_1000246_pt1 | contig 13754 bp, 11 predicted proteins | sample OKSTACKMC2E_FD_182776 | JGI IMG/M metagenome (GOLD analysis project Ga0247724, IMG submission 182776) | Subsurface sediment microbial communities from gas well in Oklahoma, United States - OK STACK MC-2-E | ecosystem: Environmental > Terrestrial > Deep subsurface > Rock core/Sediment | place... | reverse complement strand
GCGTGTCATGACGCAGCGCCAGTGTCAGCTCGACCATATCGTCCGGAATAGGTGCATGCCATTCGAGTAATTCCAGCGTGATCGGATGGGCAAACCGCAGCATCGCGGCATGCAGCGCCTGGCGGCGGAAACCGCGCAATACTTCTAACAAGGCTTCATCAGCCTTGCGAGGCGGGCGCGGACGCCCCGCGTAGACCGGATCACCTACCAGCGGATAGTTAATGTAGGTCATATGGACACGGATCTGGTGGGTCCGCCCCGTTTCCAGACGCAAACGTAACCGGGTGTGATTGCGGAATTTTTCCATCACCCGGTAGTGTGTTACTGCGGGCTTACCGCTGGACGTTACAGCCATATGGGTGCGTTTGGTCGGATGGCGGCCAATCGGCTCATCAACCATACCGCCGGCTGTCATGGCGCCGTGCACTATGGCTTCATATTCCCGCGTAATTTCGCGGTTTTGCATCATTTCCACCAGATGAGTCTGGGCAGGAATTGTTTTTGCGACCACCATCAGGCCAGTCGTGTCTTTGTCGAGACGGTGAATAATACCGGCACGCGGCACCTCGGCGATGCCGGGACAATGGTGCAGCAGCGCATTAAGTAATGTGCCGTCGTGATTGCCAGCGCCAGGATGCACGACTAAACCGGCCGGTTTATTGATCACCAGGATATGTTCGTCTTCATAGACGATATTCAGTTCAATCGGCTCGGCTTCAAAGCGTTCGTCTTCTTCGATTTGCGCATTAATGTCGATATGCTCGCCACCGAGCAGCTTTTCCCGCGGCGTATCACACAGGCGGTTATTGACGTTGACCCAGCCGGCCAAAATCCACTCTTTTATCCGCGAACGCGAATAATCAGGGAACATTTCGGCCAGAACCTGATCCAAGCGTTTACCGTAAAGATGATCAGGTACTGTTTCTGTAAGTTTTATCTGTTTTGTCATGTCGGAACCGGTTATCCTCTGTGCATCGCTGCACGCTCTTTGGTAGAATCGAAAATATTCTGCCTATTTTAACGATTTTATGCAGGACTAGACAGCTAAAGGCTGCAGTCTGAGTGGGTTTTTTAATGAAAGTGAAATTTTTCTCAGTTTTAGCAGTCGCTGCACTGCTTGCCGGCTGCGCCGGTAACAAGCCAGCCGAAGAACTGGTCAACACCAATCAAACCGCCCAACAATCCTATAACGAAGCCAAAGCTGTATTAGATTCAGGCCTTTACAGCCGCGCAATCGATCTGCTCAAAGGTATGGAAAGCCGTTATCCGTTTGGCCCTATGGCCCGGCAGGTGCAGCTCGACCTGATCTACGCCTACAACCAGTCTGGCGATATTAAACAGTCGCTCGCCAGCATCGACCGTTTTATCCGGCTCAATCCAAACCATCCGGACCTGGACTATGTCTATTACATGCGTGGTGTCAGCAATCTGCAGTCCGATGAAAACACCTTCCAGGAATTTTTTGGCGTTGACCGCGCCGACCGTGACATTGCCAGCACCAAACAGGCTTTTGATGACTTTAAGATCCTGACCAGCAATTATCCGAACAGTAAATATGCTGCAGCTGCTAAAACTCAGATGATCATCATCAAAGAAAAGCTGGTGCGCCATGAGCTGTTAATCGCCGATTATTACAGCCGCCGTGGTGCTCACCTGGCCGCTGCTAACCGCGCCCGATATGTGCTGGAAACCTACCGCGACTCACCGTTAGTACCACAAGCCTTAGCACTGATGGTAAAAAGTTATGACGAATTAGGTCTGACCAAACTGCGCGACGATGCCAAAGCAGTGCTGCAGCTGAACTTCCCGGACCAGCAAAGCTAAGCAAAAACCGCCCGTTAAGCGGACAACCGATGAAAAAGGCCACGACTGTGGCCTTTTTGCTGTCTGAGGCTCAGTTACAAGGCTTCTAACGCCTCACTGAGCTTACTGACGCCAATCACCTGCATGCCTTCCGGCATTTCCTTCGGCACATTGCTATGCGGCACTATAGCGCGGCGAAACCCGTGTTTGGCCGCTTCACGCAGCCGTTCCTGACCGCTGGGCACTGGTCTAATCTCGCCGGATAAACCCACTTCCCCAAACACCACCAAATCCATCGGCAGCGGTTTATTACGAAAACTCGACACCAGCGCCAGTAAAGTGGCCAAATCAGCACCGGTTTCACCAACCCGCACGCCGCCAACCACGTTCACAAACACATCCTGGTCCGCCATTTGAATGCCGGCGTGGCGATGCATCACTGCCAGTAACATCGACAGCCGGTTTTGCTCCATCCCAACCGCAACCCGACGCGGATTGTTCAGCGGCGAATAATCCACCAGCCCCTGAATTTCCACCAGTAACGGCCGGGTACCTTCCCATAACACCATCACCAAGGACCCCGGCGCTTCTTCCTTGCCGCGGTTTAAAAAAATCGCTGACGGATTTTTTACCTCTTTCATGCCCTGCCCGGTCATGGCAAATACGCCGAGTTCATTCACAGCACCAAAGCGGTTTTTGTTACCGCGTAACGTGCGATAGCGGCTATCACTGTCGCCATCGAACATCACCGAGCAGTCGATACAATGTTCCAGCACTTTGGGCCCGGCCAGCGAACCGTCTTTGGTGACGTGACCGACCATGATGACAGCAATATTCTGCTGTTTGGCAAAGCGGGTCAGATAAGCGGCGCTTTCGCGCACCTGAGACACACTGCCAGGCGCAGACTGGATATCCGCCATCTGCATCACCTGGATGGAGTCGATGACCATAATGCGCGGCTTAACGGTTAAAGCCAGGTCACAGATGGTTTCCACCTGCGTCTCGGCTAACATCTGTAGCTGATGCATCGGCAGAGCTAAACGATTGGCCCGCATTGCCACCTGCTGCAGTGATTCCTCGCCGGTGACATAAAGCGCAGGCCCCTGCCCCGCCAGAAAACACATGATTTGTAATAGCAAAGTACTTTTACCGGCACCAGGATGTCCGCCAATCAGAATGGCGGAGCCAGGCACAATACCACCGCCCAGCACCCGGTCAAATTCGGCAAAACCGGAACTGAACCGCGGCACTTCCTGTAAATCTACCTGATCGAGGCGGATGATCTTCGCGGCGGTAGCACCGGCATAACCGCCGGCCAGACTGCGGCTACTTTTAGACGGTGCCGTCATACGAACTTCACTGATGGTATTCCAGGCACCACATTCGGTACATTGGCCTTGCCAACGCACAAAATCAGCACCACAGTCATTACAGACATAAGCAGTCTTGGTTTTTGCCATTTTTGGCCTCAAAATTATTGATAGGCATAATAATTGCTTTTATTGTATCGATATTATCACATGCCACTGCAGTGAAGTGGCTATACAGGACAGAATGACAACACCGGATCTCCTCCCGTATCTGGGTATTATTGAGAGGTTAAAACCCTTACTGAACAGCAATGAATTCAGTGAGGTTTTTACTATTTTGACCCAGGAGATCCCTAAACCTAAACAGTTCCTGCTGAAGATGGAACTGAAGCGTCTGGGTCAGCCCTGTAATTACTATATTGATTTACGCGGTCGCGTTGATGGTGAAGTGCGGCCTTTTGAACATGGCGGCAAAACTCATTATATGGACGACACCGCCGTTAAAGCTTTTGAGCGCGGCCTCAAACGTTATGGCCAATACACGCTGGGCTTGTACGAGGAAGTGATGAACACCGATAACAATTATCGGGTTCGACACAAGCAGGAAACCGAACAACGTTTGCAGGCCGTGATTGCCGGTGACCCGCTGGTCAATAAAGACCCAACACCGGAAACTGAACAGGAAACCGATAAAGCTGGTCCGCGTATTGTACAGTTCGCCAGCTACTGCAGCCGCGGCGAAGAGCGGATGAATTTCACTATCGACATTGAAGTGGAACTGGATGATGGCGAAACCTTTCAGGCAAGCACCGTCGATTTATCCGTATCCGGCAGTAAGCTCAAAGTCCCGGGTAGCCGCAGATTACAGAGCGGGCAAAAAATTGCCCTGCATTTCACCGGTTTAGAGCAAGAGTTTGCCTTAGGCCTGTCGCAGGGTATCCCTTATCAGGTCATCGACAGCGAATTAGTAGACCGCTCGCAGTATGTCCGGGTCAAACGTTTGCCACTGGCCGATGAACGTGGTTTTACTGACTTCCTGAAGCAATTTATCCACGGCAATAAACGCCGCTATAAAGTCAATCTGGATAACACGCTCGATGCAGTGATCGTCAAAGGCTATGAGCAGTTTTATCTGCCAAGGATCGCATCCTTGCCAGTGTTTCTGGCGGTACGGGATGGTTTGCCAGTTCCGGTGTGCGTACTGACCACCGAAAACAACCGCCAGCACGTGCAGTATTTTCAGGATGAACGACAACAATCGGTATTGATGCAGATTCTATCCGGCAAACGACTGAAAGCCTGCCTGCAAAAAGCCCCGGTCGAGCGATCCACCGTCCTTTATTGTTTTACCCATGCGGCCAAAGGCAAATTATATTTTTACTCAGCCACAGCCGACGAACTGGCGCAGCAACCACAGCTGCAAAGCGTGTTTTTTGGTTTTGGCGCGCAAAAACCCAGTTGGCGGGTGTTCCACCTGGTGGTGCATCGCACCCATCCGCAGGATTCGCATATGCTGCTGTCACTGCCAGATACGGCAGACCAGGAGATCCAAAAGCTTAATCAGCCGCCACCGCCGATAGTGCAACAGTTTATTCAGGATTTCCGCTACATCGCTGCGCTGACGGAGATTAACCACAATGAAAGTAATTTGCTGTATCAGCAAATCAGCTTCGATGAGACTTTGCTGGGTCAGCTGAAAATCTTTGGTCATCCAAAAGTAGACGAATTGCCCCCGCTCGAGGCAGTGGCGGTGCAATATGTCAACTTGCGGGCTGAAGGCCGGTTTTTATATAAAACCCGCGTTTTGCTGAAAATCAATAACCAGCAATATATCGAAGCACATACCCGCGATTTTTCTTCGCGGGGTCTGCAGATAGAAACGCATGAACAAATCGCCTATCAAAAAGGCGACAAAGTGCAGCTGGCACTGCCGGATATGCAAAAAATATCCAGCAAATACGGTCTGCAGGATCTGGAATACGAAGTGATGGCGGTCAGCAAAAATCAGCTGATCATGAATTTACGCATTGTCGAGCAGGAAGCACCGCATCAGGGGCGGCTATTTTTTGAACAGCTGATTAAAAACAACAGAGCTAAGCTCACCATGGCGGAAGAAACGCCGAAATTCGCAGGTCTCGGTCAGGCGCTGCGCAATATGTATGTCAAAGCGCTGAACAGCTTCCCGTTTTTTATGCACCGCCACGGCATCCGTTATGATTTAAACGTGCTGGGGCAAGGCGCCGAACCAAACAATCTGCACCGGCTGCTTGGCGTGCTGGCTGAGGACAAGACCAAACCGAACTTACAGCCGCTTTTAAAAAACAGCGCCACCAACCTGCATTTTGCCAATCAGCTCAAAGGCATGAAACGGCAAGATCCACCGCGCACTTATGAAGTTTTTATCCGTTACCGGCAAAATCAGCAAAAAATGGAACAAAGTTTTGTCACTGAGTTCGATTTCGATTTAAAAACAACGCAGGCCAAGCACTTTTTCGTTCAGGACGCCTTAGCCAACGATTTGTTATTTGCCTTTCGCATCCATTTGTCGCGCACCGGCCGCCCCGACACTGAACATATCAATAAAGAACTGAGTTACATCAGCGTCTATGCCATTCATAAAGCCAAAGTGCTGGAAGAAGAGTTATGGAGTGTGGTTGGGGTCGGTGATGTCATCGATATCAGTGACGAGGTATTGCTGCGTTTTAGCATTCCAACCGAACAAATCCAGTCGCAACAACAAAAACGCCGCAGTTTTATTCAACAGCTGGAACAGAGCAGCTAAAGCCGTCCTATTCCAACGTTTTTAACCACATCGCAAGATCGCGGAAATGTCCGCTCTTGGCCTGAGCCGCCGTCAGCATTGAGATATGGTCATAATCCAGCGCATCGCCCTGCGCTTTACCTAACAAACGAAATTGCGCGCCGGCCAGGCCGCTTTCCTGCATCAGCAATCTGACATCGGTGGCATGTCCCAACACTTTGTCATTAACCGCCGCAAAAAACCAGGCTGCCGGCCAGTTCACTTGCTGCGCCGCCGCGCTGTAATCAAAGCCATCGGTCGGGTCAACAAAATGCTGATGGTTTATCCAATGAATGGTATCGCGTAAAAACTGCTGTGGTTCATCATCGGCGCCGAGTTTCCACTGCTTTGCCGGCAAAAACCCACGTTTGCCGGCAAGCCACGGACACAACCTGTTCCAGACCCAATCCACCTGCAGAGTTTTTTGCCAGGAGCGCACGCTGATGCGCCTTTTGCTGCCAAAACAAACGATAGCCCGCACTTTACTAAGCAGTGCCGGCTGGCGCGCCAAAGCCGCAAGTGCGACAACCCCACCCCAGCTGTGGCAAACCAGACTGATTTTTTGCTGATGGCGCTGATAGACGTCGTTGATTAAGGCCGGGATATCCTGGCAAATCAATTGATGCTGGCTTTGGTCAAACCCAGTGCTGACATGAGGTTTAGACAGGCCGCGGCCGGCAAAATCGGCGCTGTATACCAAAAACCCCTGGTCGGCGAGATAACAGCCAAGCCCTTTACCGGAGCTGCTGTAAAAAATACGACCATTCTCAATAGCGCCATGCAGCATCAGCACCGGTGTCGCGCTGACATGATGCGGCACCAGTGCTTTCAGATGCAGCTGATACGCGCCTTGGTCGACATAAACTGAATGCTGCTGATGCTTCATGCGGCGCTGTCAGTGCAATCGAACAAATACAATAACTGCAGTAAAGAGCCCTGCCGGATGGCATATTGCGCTTTAGCCTGCACCAGCGGTTTGGCATGAAATGCGACACCTAACCCTGCTACAGCCAGCATCGGCAGGTCATTGGCGCCATCGCCGATTGCAACCGTCTGACTGTAAGGAATATCGCGCGCGCCGGCAAGCTGCTGCACCACTTGCGCTTTGACTTGCGCATCGACAATATCACCCAGCACTTGTCCGGTCAGTTTGCCGTCTTTGATCTCCAGAACATTGGCAAAAGTGGCGGTCAAACCAAGTCGCTGCTGCAGCGCCTCAGTAAAATAAGTAAAGCCGCCGGAAGCAATGGCTACTGTCCACTGGTGTTGTTGCAATGTTGCCACCAAAGCTTCGAGCCCTGGCATCAGCGGTAAGCGCGCCAGCACCGTCGCTAACACCTGTTCAGGCGCATTTTTTAATGTGGCCACCCGCTGGCGCAGGCTTTGAGCAAAATCCAGCTCACCACGCATCGCGGCTGCCGTGACAGCGGCTACTTCTGGCCCAACGCCGGCGAGCAGCGCGATTTCATCGATACATTCAATCTGAATAGCGGTGCTGTCCATATCCATCACCAGCACGCCTGGTGTGGTAAGTTTTGGCTGTGACGTCTGATAGTTCAGCTCCAGCGCCAGTGTGGCGGCCTGTTCGCGCAATTGACTGACGGTTTCAGCACTCAGCGGCGTGTTAAGACGCAGTTCCAGAGCCGGCGCTAAATCCGCATGTGGCTGATAAGACAAAGCAAGGACCGGCTGTGCCACAAGCTGCAGCAGTTGGCGTAGTGAGGCCTTGGTCAGCGTGTCTGGCTGCTGCGCCCAAATCCGGATAATTCCTGCGGCAGGTGCCCAGGCTGGCGCCGGACTCAGTTGTAAACCTTCAGCAGTTTCCTGCAAAAGCACGCATGGATGCTGTTGAAATAACTCAGAAAATAACTGCGTTGTTGATGGAACTGCAATATCAGACGTCACACGACTCACGGGCGTACCTGTACTTTAAGTGGGCTGCGTGGCATTCTACCGGCATTTTTCCGGCCTTGTCAGCGGATCAACAAGACAAATGTCAGTAAAAAAGCCAAAAAAATCAGCGAAAATCTGGCGCAGCGCACAATTTATCCTCGCGGTGTGTGGATTTATCCTGTTGTTGCAGTGGTGGCAACAGAGTAACAAACATGGCGAGCAACTGTTTGCCGAACAAAGCGCCGTGCTGATGCGCGAAACCTTAAAAGCCTTAGCGCAAACCTGTGCTTATCTGATTGAAAACGACCAGCTTGAAGGCCTCAAAGCCCTGACTCAGCAAATGGCCTCCAATCCTTATCTGCACGACGTGGTGGTGTATGACGCCAACGGCGTACGCTTGAGTGAATCCGCCGGCAGTGAACCGGCACGCTTGTTATATGCGCCACAAACCCCTGATCACCTGCTACCGATGGTGCAGGAAATCTATCAGGGCACTCAGCTGCTGGGTTATATCAAAATCAGCTTAAAGCAATACAGCAGCTTTGATGCAGTGAGTTCCAGCTGGCATCAGCTGATGGAACAAGTGCTGTGGATGCTGGCATTTGCCGCGTTACTTGCCCTGATGCTGCGTGGTTCTTTGCAGGCGCTATCGCACAAACTGGCGTCAAACAAAGCTTTACATCATGCCGCGATGGACAGCCCGGAACATCAGACACATCAAATTCCGCCCAAAACCTGATATCAAAAGCTAAACCGGCAGCTGTAATGCGCTGAGGCTGTTTTGCCACAGCGCCTCAGCCAGCACAGCAGGCGATTCGGGCCGCAGTAAACAAAGATGCTGAAACACTAATGCCAGCTGCGCCGGGGTGTTGACTTGGCCCTGAAAACCGGCCAGCGGCATCGCCGGTGCGTCCGTTTCCAGCACCAATGCCGACAGCGGTAATTTTTTCACCGTGTCGCGGGTTTTCTGCGCCCGTTCATAACTGATAGTACCGCCGATACCGAGTTTAAAGCCCTGATCTAAAAAGGCATGTGCCTGCGCCTGACTCCCTGAAAACGCATGTAAAATGCCGCCATGGCAAAATTGTTGGCGTTTTAATTCGGCAAGTAGCGCTGGCTGGGATTTGCGGTGATGCAGCACCACGGGTTTACCCACTTGCGCGGCTAAAGCTAACTGGGCACTGAAGATCTTCTGTTGCCATTGATGTCGTTGCTGCGTGGCCGCGTCATCGTCACCAGAAAGGGCAAAATCAAGGCCAATTTCCCCTACTGCACAAATGCCGGCTTCGGTTTGCAACAGGCTGGCTAATTCAGCGAGCTGTTGCTCTGTTGCACTTTCTGCCCACCAGGGATGAATACCAAGCGCCAGTTCGAACTTGAGCTCGGCGGTTTGTTGTTGCAGCTGCAACAAAGTACGCCAGCGCGCGGCTTCAACAGCAGGCACTAAAATACGCCCAACGCCAGCTTCCACCGCAGCAGCAAGAACAGCCGGCAATTCAGCGGCCAGTTCCGGTAAATCCAGATGACAGTGGGTATCAAATAAAACAGGCACAGACAATGGCATTTTGGCTCTTCAGCAGGCTGCGATTGGACGCATTGCAGCAGAACCAGTCGCCTGAAGCAAGGCACAAAAAGAAAACCCGGCAAGTGCCGGGTTCTCTTTTTAGTGTCAGAGCTGACCGCTTTCCAGCGTGCTCTTTGCCTCCAGTTCAGCTTTACGCCGCTCTTTCTGACTTTCCAGATCCTGCCGCTGTTGCTGCACCGCGGATGCCGGCGTTGGCATCGGTTTACGTGGCAGCTTTTTGTCAGCCATCGCCGCTTCGTACAGGAAACCAGCCATGATCACCGATGCCTGTTTCAGGTCATCTTCAATCACATGGTCAATCGAATCGATATGAGTGTGATGCAGGCGGGTGCTGTAATCGAGCGGGTCCTGAATAAACTGGAAGCCCGGCAAACCAACATCATCAAATGATTCATGGTCAGTACCGCCAGTGGAACGCGGTGATACGGTGCCATTACTTAAATCCATGTAGGGGCCAAACCAATCAGTGAAGATCGGTTTTACCGCGACGTTGCCTTCAGTGTAAATCCCACGGAAGCGGCCACTGCCGTTATCCATGTTCAGGTAAACCGACAGCTTGTCGTAACCGGCTTTTGGCGAAATCGGCCAGCCCGGACTTGACCACAAATAACGCGGCAGCGCTTTTTCCGCCGGATCTGTTGGTGCCGGACGACTGGCCAGGAAGTCGTTAACATAAGCGCGCGAGCCATACAGGCCCTGCTCTTCGCCAGACCACAGCGCAATGCGGATAGTACGTTTTGGCTTGATGTTCAGTTTGGACAGAATACGCACCGCTTCCATCGCCACAGCCACACCGGCGCCGTTATCAACAGCACCGTCACTGGCGTGCCAGGAATCCAGATGCGCACCAACCATCACCACTTCACCGTTTTTGTCCGTGCCCGGAATTTCGGCAATAGTGTTGTAGGCGTTTTTGTCGTCATCGTGGAATTGCGCTTTGATATCCAGCGTCAGCTGCGGCTGCTCTTTGCGGTCCAGCATCCGTAACAGCTGGCCATAGTCTTCCTGCTCGATGATGATGGCCGGCACGCCAAAGGTTTCGCCGATTTTGTGTGATTTACCAAACACGCGCACCAGACCGCCCTGACGGCTGGAGCGGTAGATGACACCAGCGGCCTGCTCTTTGACTAAAAAGGCACTCAGCGCTTTGTTAAATTGATAGGCCTGTTTGCGGCTGGCGCGCAGCGCTTTGGTCATGGCCGATTCATAGCTCGGGCGCGCACCGACATCGGCATCTTTTAAGGTATTGAGTTTGTCGCTGCCAAGCCGTTCAAAAATGATGGTATTTGGCGGTTCAATTTTCAGATCTTCGCCCATCATCAGATATTTACCACGTAATTTGCCGGCATACTGGGCCAGTTCAGCTTCGGTGTTGACGTCAAACATCATCACTTCGCCACTGACCGGGCCATTGGTACCCGGCGTCCAGGCCACCGGAATACCGTGCAAAGACACAGTCCGTGGTGCAGTCAGCGCAATGCTGGACGAGGAAGAGCTCCAGCCGCGGCCAAATTCAAAGGCATGTAATTGCGCATTTTTCAGGCCCCAGCTTTGCAGTTGTTGTTTGGTCCAGTGGTTGGCCGCCGTCATTTGCGGCGACGCGGTCAGGCGCGGCCCGATTTTGTCGGTCAGATACTCCAGCGTGTGCAGTACTTCACTTTGATACAGACCTTCGTGACGGATTTTGTTGGCCACATCCAAATCAGCAGCCAAAACCTGTGATACCGCAAGTGCCAGTACTGACACGGCGGCTTTATTGAGCATTCGTTGCATAACCATGTTCCCGCTTTGTTTATTTTTGCTTTTATGCCCTATGTGACCACAGGGTGTTCCATTTATCTGATCCTTTACCAGGACAGGGACAGACAAAGCTCAGACTCAGCCAGCAACAATCACAAGGCAACGGCTTTGCGGTAAACACAGTATTTACAACGACAATTCGCCAGCAGCTTGCCAGTGCAGGCCCATCAATCCAGCCGCTTGCGAAATTGCAACGTCGCCAGTGTCATGCCAACCACAATAAAAGCCGCTAACACCATGATATCGTTCAATAGTGCAGTCCAGTGCGCATCACGTAGTACCACGGCCCGCACCAGCCGCACATAGTGAGTGGCAGGCAATAATTCGGCGATGTACTGCGCCGGTTTTGGCATCGCCACATAAGGAAACATAAAACCGGACAACAAAATCGACGGCAACAGGATAAACACCGTCAGTTGCATCGCCTGCAGCTGAGTTTGTGCTTTGGTCGAAATCAATAATCCCAGGGTCAGACTGGCCAGAATAAATAACAGAGTCACCAGCCATAACGACAGCCATTGCTCAGGCAACGGCACCGCAAAGAGAGCATGGCCAAGGCCCAGAATGATTGCCACCTGCAATAAACCAATGGCGATATATGGTAGAATTTTCCCCAGCATCAGCTCAAGCGGCCGGATAGGCGTATTAATCAAAAACTCCATATTACCCTGCTCACGCTCGCGCACTATGGCGGCAGAAGTAAACAGGATCATTGTCATGGTCAGGATCACCGCAATTAAGCCCGGCACTATGTTGACCGCAGTACGCCGCTCAGGATTATAAAAATTTACCACCTCAAATAAGGCACTTGGCGGCAGCGCCGCTTCGCGATGCGTGGGCGAAAGCTGCGGCAGCGGCATCTGGCGCAAGGCGTTCACGGCATTACCCAGCATCGGATCTGAGCCGTCGGTGATCCACTGCGCAATAGCTCTGCCACCACCGCGCCGGCGTTCGTCCAGCCTGCGATTAAAGTCAGCTGGGATCACTAAAATCGCATGAACCTTTCCTGCTGTCAGCGCTGCTTTGGCTTTGCTGATATCGGTAAAATCCGGCACAAAACGCACTGCCTGCGAAGCCTGCACATCGGCGACAAACTGCCGGGCGGCGCTGCTGCTACTTTGGTCAACCAGCGCTGCGGGTACGTGGCGCACATCGGTGTTAATGGCATAACCAAATAACATCAACTGCACCAGCGGGATCATCACTATCATGGCAAAGGTGATGCGGTCGCGCGCTAACTGCCAAATCTCTTTACGAAAAATCGCGTGAATGCGAGACAGACTCAACATAAGCAGCTCCGGTATAAGGACGAGTTGATGCCTCAATGTTGATTTTTGTTCGTTCTCGAGTCGTTTTGGGCGCGAAACGAGGAGCATGGCATAGTGATTCTATGCGAGCGACAAGTGACAAAGCCCAAAACGGCGCCAGACGAACCCTGCGGGCAGTGTTTGGCCATTCTTTCTGCTGCGTTAGTGCTCGCTTATGTAGAGTAACTACACCGCGCTCGCACTGCCTTGCATAAAAAATGGCCAAAACACTGCAAAAACAACACTGAAGCATTAACTCGTCCTTTCTACAAAAACATCTTCAAGTGAAGGGCGAACCGGCTCAACCAAATAAGCAGGCCCAAGTTGCTGTTGTAAAAGTGACAAGCCCCAACCGGCGGATTTATAGACCAGCAACCGCAGTGACTGACCGATCTGCGCGGCCGACATAATTTGCGGCCAGCGCAGCACTTGCTGGCGCAACTGCCGCAAGTCTGGCCCGCTGACTTCATAAACATCCGCCGCCATCTGTGCCATTAAATCGGCCGGGCTGCCGTCGGCGCGTTTTTCACCACGTTCCAAAATCGCCAGGCGGTGACAGCGTTCGGCTTCGTCCATGTAATGGGTCGAGACAAGAATAGTTGTGCCGGCGTCGCTTAAGTCAAACAAGCGCTCCCAGAATTCGCGGCGGTTTTCCGGGTCGACCGCCGAAGTCGGCTCATCAAGAAATAACAACGCTGGCTGATGCATAGTGGCAGCTGCCAAAGCCAGCCGCTGCTTCTGGCCGCCACTTAAACTGCCGGCCCGCACCTGCCGCTTATCTTCCAGCTGATATAAATCCAATAATTGCCGGATGCGGACGGGCCGGTCGCGCCGCGCTAACTGATAAATCCCTGCAACAAACTCTAGGTTTTCCACCACCGTTAAATTGTCATACAACGAAAATTTCTGCGTCATATACCCAATACGCTGCCGTAATAAATCGGCCTGCCGTGGCAGTTCCAGCCCCAGTACTTGAATAGAGCCGCTAGTGGGCGTTAACAACCCGGTCAGCATGCGGATTGAAGTCGATTTGCCACAGCCATTGGGCCCGAGAAAACCATAAATACAGCCAGCGGGGATCTGTAGGTCCAACTGATTCACCGCCAGATAATCACCAAAACGCCGGCTCATGCCCTGCACATCAATGGCCAGCATTGTTTGCCTCCTGCAGTGGCAGTTGCACCGGCAAACCGGTAGGCAGCGTGACATCTGTGCTTAAGCTGATTTCAGTGACATACATCAGCTGGGCCCGCTCG
>Ga0247724_1000245_pt1 | contig 13777 bp, 11 predicted proteins | sample OKSTACKMC2E_FD_182776 | JGI IMG/M metagenome (GOLD analysis project Ga0247724, IMG submission 182776) | Subsurface sediment microbial communities from gas well in Oklahoma, United States - OK STACK MC-2-E | ecosystem: Environmental > Terrestrial > Deep subsurface > Rock core/Sediment | place... | reverse complement strand
TGGCGGCGGTGGATTCCAGCGGATGGCCGCCGTCCCAGGCCGCCAGCTGCTCGACCAGACCGCGTTCCTCATCACTGGCTGCCGCCGCGCGCAGGTCGGCGAGGATCGGCGCCAGCAGGCGCGGGCCGTAGCCGGTGCCGTCGTCCAGCTGCAGCGCCTGGCTGTTGTGGGTGTCCCACTTCACGTCCGCCTGGGCCAGGCGCTGGTTCAGGCGCACGCCACGGTCGGCCAGGTTGTAGTAACCGGGGATGGCCGCGCCGGTCGGCGAGTCGGGCTGGTAGTTGGCGGAGACGATGTAGCCGCGCGCCGGGTTCTCCTCCTGTGGGTTGGCGGCGAACGGCAGGAAACCGGGCTTGTCCGCCTCGCCGTTGCTGCCATCGAGGATGAAGCTCGGGTTCACCCCGGCCGGGCGCTGCGGCAGCTTGCCGGCGGCCCACCAGCCGATGTCGCCGCTGGCGTTGGCGTAGATCACGTTGAGGCCGGGGGCGTGGATCTGCGCGACGGCGGTGCGGGCCTTGGCCAGGCTGTCGGCACGGTTGAGCTGGTAGAAAGCGTCGAGGATCGGGTTCTCGGTCTCGAGGAAGGCCCACCACATGGCGATGGGGGTCTGGCCGGGATTGGCCAGGGCGTCGTTGACGATCGGGCCGTGCGGCGAGCGGCGCAGGGTGATGGTGACGTCCTCGCCGCCCTTGACCCTGATGATCTCCTCGCGGCTCTGCAGCTCGACCCATTGGCCGTTGACCGACACCTGGTTGGGATTGTCCGGATTGACCTGCTCGGCGATAAGATCGAGATCGTCGTTCTGGAACATGGTCAGGCTCCAGGCGAACTGCCGGTTGTGGCCGAGCGAGGCGTAGGGGTTGAGCGCCTGGTGGTGACCGTACAGCTCGAAGCCGGGGTAGCTCAGGTGCGCCTCGTACCACACCGCCGGCGCGGCGAAACGAATATGCGGATCACCGGCCAGCAGTGGCTTGCCGCTGGCGGTACGGCTGCCGGCCACCGCCCAGGCATTGCTGCCCTCGAATTGCGGCAGGCCGGCGTCCTCTAGTGCCTGCAGACTGAGGCGGGCCAGGCTGTCGAGGGCTCGCCAGTCGTCGCGGCCAAGGCGCTGAGCGACGGCGCCACCGGGGTGCCAGTCGAGGTCGAAGACCTTCAGGTAATCCGCGCCGAGCTGGTCGCGTACCTGGGGCAGCACCGGCTCGGTGCGGAAGGCGGCGGCGAAGCTGTAGGCCATGTAGCCGGCCACGGACACCGTGTCCTCAAGGGTGAAGGGCCGTTTCTCGATGCCCAGCAGGTCGAATTCCACTGGTGCCGGGCGGCTGGCCTGGAACTGGTTGATGCCATCCAGGTAGGCCTGCAGCGCCTTGACCGAGGGGCTGTTGCGGTCGAGGGTCTGCACGTAGCGGTCGGCATGCTGGCGGATGCCCAGGCTGCGGAACAGGCGGTCGGTATCGACCAGCTTGGGCCCCAGCACCTCGGCCAGTTCGCCGCGCGCCAGGCGGCGCAGCAGTTCCATCTGGAACAGGCGGTCCTGGGCATGGACGAAGCCCAGCGCGCGGTACAGGTCGGCCTCGTTGCGGGCCTGGATATGCGGTACGCCGCGCTCGTCGTAGCGCACCTGCACCGGCGCCTGCAGGCCGGTCAGCGGCAGCGTGCCGTCGCGCACCGGCAGTTTGTTGTCGATATACCAGGCACTGCCGGCGGCGGCCGTGGCAACCACCACGGCGAGGATGGTCAGACTGCGTTTCATGACGCCTCCTTGTTGTTGTGCGGTCATTCTGCGCAGCGCTGCGGTCGGCGGCATTGACCGTAGATGCGTTCGCTGGAATTCTCCGGTCAAACAAGGAGCGCCCCATGTCCTCATTGGCCGGAACCGCGCCGCTGACCCACTCCGCTACCCTGCGGCGCCTGCTGTACGAGGCCCTGACCGAGCTTGGCCATGATCCGGCGAGTATCTACCGGCGCGCCAACCAGCACCGCCGCCTGGTGCCGCCACCGACCGAGGGCCGTCTCAGCCATGACGAGGCGCCGCTGTTCTGGCAGGCCGCCGACGCCCTGTGCGGCGACCCCGACATCGGCCTGCACCTCGGCGAGGTGATGCAGCCGCGCCTGCTCGACGTGGTCGGCTACCTGCTGCTGGCCAGCCGCGACCTGCAGCAGGCGCTGGACAGCTTCCTGCGCTTCCAGCACATCCTCGCCGGCGGCTTCGTCGCCCAGCTACGCGTCGAGGGCGAGCGCGCCTGCCTGGTGCTGGACCTCAACTACCGCGGCTTTGGTCCGCTGCGCCAGCAGATGGAGTGTCTGGCGCTGCTGTTCATCAAGTTGCTGCGCCTGGTCACCGACGACGAATTTCGTATCACTGACATTGACTTTCGTCATGCCAGGCCGGCGCGGGTCGGCGAGCACCGCCGCTTGTTCGGCCTGCTGCCGAACTTCGCCGCCGCCCACGACGCACTGTGGTTTCCCGCCGCATTGCTCAGGCGCCCGTCGCGCAACGCCAATCCCGGCCTGCATCGGCTGCTCTGGCAGCATGCGCAGGCGCAGCTGGCCGAGCTGGTGGAGAACGACCTGCTCAATCGTCTGAGCTACCTGCTCGGCGTGCGTCTGGGCCAGGCGGACTGTTCGCTGCGGGCCTGCGCCGACGAGCTGGGCATGACGGCGGCGGCGCTGCAGCGCGGCCTGGCCGCCCAGGGCAGCCATTTCACCCAGTTGCGCGAGGCGATCCAGCAGGCTCGTGCCCATGAGCTGCTGCAGGGTGGCCTGGCGATCCGCGAGGTGGCCCGTGCCTGCGGCTTCGCCGAGCTGTCGCCGTTCTACCGGGCCTTCAAGCGCTGGTACGGCATTGCCCCGGATGCCTATCGGGCCAGGTTGTTGCTGGAGGAGGGCCAGTAGTAAGCGTCCCACAGCCGGTTGCGGAACTTGTAGGCGGGGTCCACGCGCTGCTTGAGGGCGAAGAACTCCGGCGCGCGCGGGTAGGCGGCGAGGAACTGCTCGCGGCTGGCGTGGATCTGGTAGGGCAGGTAGTAGCGCCCGCCGCAGGCCAGTGCGGCGTCGATCAGGTCGCGGGTCCAGGCCGCGGCGCGCTCGCGCTCCGCCACTGAGCTGCCCTGGCGGTAGTAGAGCACCAGGGCGAAGACTTCCTGCGGGGCCCAGGCCAGCAGGCTGCCGGGGTCGGCCTTGGCATGGCGGATGGAGACGTTGATCAGGTTGGCCTGGTGCTGGCCGGTCAGCCGCGCCAGTTCGCCGACGAAGCGCTCCAGCTGCGCCGGCGGCACGAAGTACTCCTGCAGCACGAAGCTGAAATCCGGCCCCGCGATGGGCTCCAGTTCGCGCACATCGAGGCTGGCCTCGTGGTTGCGCCACTGCACCTGCGTGCCGCGAAACAGCAACGGGTCCAGCGCCGCCTCGCGCAGCATGCGCCCGGTGCGCGAGGCGCTGGTCAGGCGAATGCCGGCCTTTTGCAGGTGGTAGCTGCGGTCGGCGGGCGTCAGCCTGGCCGTCTCGGTCAGCGCTGCATCGGTGCGCCGGTAGGACACGGCGCGCACCTTGTCGAAGCGGTCCGGGTAGAGGATGCCGTTGTGCAGCACCAGGTCGCTGTGCCCGCGCACCTCGCGGTCGAACCAGGCGCGGTACTGGCTCAGCGGCATGACCTGCGACTCGCGGGCGATGCGGCTGTTCTGCGCCAGGCCCAGCGTGGCCTCGACTATCACGCCGAGCCCGCCGTAGCCGCCGATGGCGCCATGGAACAGCTCGCTGTTGTGCTGCGGGCTGGCGTCCACCAGGCTGCCATCGGCCAGCACCAGGCGGATGCTGCGTACCGAGCCGATCAGCGCACCTTCGCCGACGTAGCGGCCATGCACGTTGACCGACAGCGAGCCGCCGACCGTGAAGTTGGCATAGGACTGCATGATCTGCGGCGACAGGTCGTAGCGATCGACGTACTCGAGTATCTCGCGCCAGGTGATGCCGGTCTGCACGCGGATCTCGCGGCGCTCGGCGGAAAATGCCAGCACCTGGTCGAAGTCGCGCATGTCGAGCTGCAGGGCGCCCTCGGTGGCGGTCTGCCCGCCCATGCTGAAACGTCCGCCACCGATGCTGATCGGGCCGGGGTGGTTCTTCACGGCGGCGACTATCTGCTGCAGTTCGGTGGGGGCGAGAACGCGCTCGACCCGGATCGGGTTGAGGCCGGTGACGTCATTGACCGTCTCGGCGGCCAGCGCCGGCAGGCCCAGGAGGATCAGGAGAAGCAGCAGGGCGCGCATGAACGTTCCTTGTTCGTGGCGCGGCGGATCAGCTCTGGATGGTCGCCGCCGGGTTGATCACGCGGCCCAGGCCGAGGTTGCGCAGGGCCAGGTGCAGGGTGCTGTGGATGACCTGCGGGTTGTCGATGGTCATCAGCTGGCCGAGCAGCTCCCTGGCGCGGCTGGCGCTGATCTGGCGCAGCAGCCATTTCACCTTGGGCAGGTTGGTGGCGTTCATCGACAGGCTGTCGAAGCCCATGGCCAGCAGCAATACGGCGGCGGCCGGGTCGCCGGCCATTTCGCCGCAGATGCTTACCGGCTTGCCTTCGGCATGCGCGCCTTCGACCACCAGCTTGAGGGCATGCAGCACGGCCGGGTGGAGGAAGTCGTAGAGGTCGGCGACCCGCGGGTTGTTGCGGTCCACCGCCAATAGATATTGCGTCAGGTCATTCGAGCCGACCGAGATGAAGTCGACCTGGCGGGCCAGCTCGCGGATCTGGTAGACGGCGGCGGGAATCTCGATCATCACGCCCACCGGCGGCATGGGAATGTCCACGCCTTCGTCGCGCACCTCGCCCCAGGCGCGGTGGATCAGGTGCAGCGCCTCTTCCATCTCCTGGATGCCGGAAATCATCGGCAGCAGGATGCGCAGGTTGTTCAGGCCTTCGCTGGCCTTGAGCATGGCGCGCACCTGGACCAGGAAGATTTCCGGGTGGTCGAGGGTGATGCGGATGCCGCGCCAGCCGAGGAACGGGTTGTCTTCCTTGATCGGGAAGTAGGACAGGGCCTTGTCGCCGCCGATGTCGAGGGTGCGCATGGTCACCGGCAGCGGGTGGAAGGCAGCCAGCTGCTCGCGGTAGTTGGCCAGCTGTTCCTTTTCACTGGGGAAGCGTTCGCCGTTCATGAACGGCACTTCCGTGCGGTACAGGCCGACGCCCTCGGCGCCGCGCTCCTGGGCGCGTTTCACATCGGCCAGCAGGCCGGTGTTGACCCACAGCGGCATGCGCTGGCCGTCCAGCGTCTCGCACGGTAGTTCGCGCAGGGCGTCGAGCCCCTGGGCCAGCTGGCGTTCTTCCTCGACCACTTCGGCGTACTGCTTGCGCAGCAGCTCGCTGGGGTTGGTGAAGACCTCGCCGTGGTAGCCGTCGACGATCAGCTGGATGCCGTCGACCTTGGAGTAGGGCAGGTCGACCACGCCCATGACCGTGGGAATGCCCATGGCGCGGGCGAGAATGGCCACGTGCGAGTTGCCCGAGCCCTGTACCGAGACCAGGCCGACCAGCTTGCCCTCCGGCACCTGGCCGAGCATCGCCGGCGACAGCTCCTCGCTGACCAGGATGCTGTTGTCCGGGTAGACCAGGCTCTGCTTGCGTTCTTCCTGCAGGTAGGCGAGCAGGCGCCGACCGAGGTCGCGCACATCGCTGGCGCGCTCGCGCAGGTAGGCGTCGTCCATCAGCTCGAAGCGCGAGACGTGCTCGGTGACCACCTGGCGCAGGGCGCCCTGGGCCCACTGGCCGGTCTTGATGACCTTGCGCACCTCGTTACCCAGGGCGTTGTCGTCGAGCATCATCAGGTAGACCTCGAACAACGCGAGCTCTTCCTTGCGCAACTGGCTGGCGAGCTTGGCGGACAGCTCCTGCATGTCCTCGCGGACCCATTCCAGGGCCTTGCCGAACAGCGCCAGCTCGGCCTGGATATCGTCGATGGCCTTGTCCGGCACCACGTTGAGGTCGGCCGGCGGCAGTACCACCACGGCGGTACCCACGGCGGCGCCGGGAGAGCCGGGTACACCGACGAAACGGGCCTCCTGGATGCCCTTGCCCTGCTTGCCCAGGCCACGGATCGAGCCGGTGGCCTCGGCGTGGGCGATTACCCCGGCGAGCTGGGCGCTCATGGTGACCAGGAAGGCTTCCTCGCCCTCGTCGAACTGGCGGCGGTCCTTCTGCTGCACCACCAGTACGCCCATCACCCGGCGGTGGTGGATGATCGGCGCGCCGAGGAAGGAGGCGTAGCGCTCCTCGCCGGTCTCAGGGAAGTACATGTAGCGCGGGTGTTCGGAGGCGTGCTCGAGGTTGAGCGGCTCCTCGCGGGTGCCCACCAGGCCGACCAGGCCTTCGTTGGGCGCCATGCTGACCTTGCCGATCGAGCGCTTGTTGAGGCCGTCGGTGGCCATCAGCACGAAGCGGTTGCTGTCCGGGTCGAGCAGATAGACCGAGCAGACGTGGCTGCCCATCGCTTCCTTCACCCGTTGCACGATGATCGTCAGCGCCGCCTTGAGGTCCTTGGCGGCGTTTACTTCCTGAACGATCTTGCGCAGGGTGTTGAGCATGGCTCGCACTTGAACTCCGTCAGTCGCGCGCCAGCAGGCGCGGGGCTAATTCCTTCAGGGCGCGACGGTAGACCTCGCGCTTGAATGTGACTACCTGGTTCAGCGGGTACCAGTAACTGACCCAGCGCCAGCCGTCGAACTCCGGCTTGCCGGTCAGGTCCATGCGCACCCGGCTCTCGTCGCCGGTCAGGCGCAGGAGGAACCATTTCTGCTTCTGCCCGATGCACAGCGGCTGGCTGTGGGTGCGCACCAGGCGCTGCGGCAGACGATAACGCAACCAGCCACGGGTGCAGGCGAGAATCTTCACATCCTGCTCTTCCAGCCCCACTTCCTCGTTCAGTTCGCGGTACAGCGCCTGTTCGGCCGACTCATTGGGGTTGATGCCGCCCTGGGGAAACTGCCAGGCGTCCTGGTTGATCCGTCGTGCCCACATGACCTGGCCGACATCATTGGTCAGGATGATGCCGACATTGGGGCGGAAACCATCGGAATCGATCACGGAGCAGCACCTCGAAAACGCATGTTCCGGCATTGTTCCACAAAGGCCGCGGGCGCAGCAAACGCGCGGCCCGCAGCAATGGGCAGAGGCGTCGAAAGCGGCTATTCTGGCGCCCCTTCGTGACACTATGAACCAGGTATCCAGACGTGCGCCTTGCCCTCTTCGATCTCGACAACACCCTGCTGGCCGGCGACAGCGACCACAGCTGGGGCGAATTCCTCTGCGAGACCGGCCGCGTCGATGCCGTCGAATACCGTGCACGCAACGATGCCTTCTACGCCGACTACTGCGCCGGCAAGCTCGACGTGGTGGCCTACCAGAGCTTCACCCAGGCCATCCTGGCGCGCACCGAGGCTGCCGAGCTGGCGCGCTGGCAGGCCGAGTTCATGGCCGAGGTCATCGAGCCGATCATTCTGGCCAAGGGCGAGGCGCTGCTGCGCGAGCATCGCGAGGCCGGCGACAAGCTGGTGATCATCACCGCCACCAACCGTTTCATCACCGCGCCGATTGCCGCGCGCCTGGGCGTCGAGACCCTGCTGGCCACCGAATGCGGCATGGAAAACGGCCGCTACACCGGCCACGTGGCGGGCGTACCCTGCTACCAGGCGGGCAAGGTGGTACGCCTGAACGAGTGGCTGGCCGAGACGGGTCTGAGTCTGGAAGGCGCCTACTTCTACAGCGATTCGCGCAACGACCTGCCGCTGCTGGAAGCCGTGGCCCATCCGGTGGCGGTCGATCCGGATGACACCCTGCGCGCCATCGCGGGCGAGCGTGGCTGGCCGGTGCTCAGCCTGCGTTGAGAACCTGCGCGATCTCCGGGCTGTCGGCCAGACTGCGTTAAAAACGGCCTCGGAATACTCATTTACAGCTTGTGGATTCCGCTTCCCCGGCCACTTTTACCTTGTCTGACTCTAAATCCAGAAGATCGTAAACAAGTTCTGCATTTTGCTGCTTACAGCGGCTTGGCCACCATCAGCCAGAAGATCGCGACAAAGGCGATGAAGGCGGGCCAGCCCAGCACGAACCAGATGCGCATGTAGCGGTGGGCGCGCGCCGGCAGCTCGCTGCCCTCGCGCAGCGCCTCGGTAGCCATGTCGCGCACGCGGATCTGCAACCACACTACCGGCAGCCAGCACGGTCCGGCCAGCACGAACAGCCCCGCACTCCACAGCAGCCAGCTCTGGCTCAGCGGCCAGCCCGCCAGTTTGGCCAGGGCCAGGCCGGAGAGCGGCTGAAACACCGCCGTGGTGGCAATAAACAGCCAGTCGGCGGTGACCAGATGGCGGAAGGTGGTGGCGATCACCTGTATCTCGCCACTGCGCCAGGCGCGCAGGGCGTAGTAGGCCGAACCCAGCCCGGTGCCGAATAGCAGGGTAGAAGAGAGGATGTGCAGGGTCTTGAGCAGCAGGTACAGGCTCATCGATGTCTCGTCGTGGCAGTGGAAAGGCCCAGCAGCCAGGCACTCAGCAGCAGGACTGCGAAGTTCTTGCCCAGAGCCATGTAAGGGTCGAACCAGTAATGCGGCAGCCACAGGCTGATGATCAGGCTGTAGACCAGCATCAGGCCGATCTGCGCCTGCAGGGCGCGGACGCGCCAGCGTGACATCAGCAGACCCAGGCCCAGGACGCCGTCGCACAGTGCGCCGGCAATCACGGCCAGGCGTGCGGGCAGGCCGGTGATGCCGGCTTCCGCCAGAATCCGCAGGCCCCAGTCGAAGCCGGGGCCCAGGCAGACCAGCGCGGTGCCCAGCCAGATCAGCGCCAGCACCAGCAGTGCCGGCAACTGCAGGGCCAGGGCCAGGCTCTGCGCCGGCAATGGCCAGTGCTGCAGGCGGCTGGCCAGGGGTGCGGCGCGGTAGCCGCAAGCCTGCTCCAGCGGCCTGGTATCGGCACAGTTGTCGTGCCGGCTCAGTTGCAGGGTCTGGCGGTTCAGCGCCTGCCAGCCAAGGCGCTCGCCCAGCGCCGCGCCAGGCCGAGTCAGCGCGGCCGGCAGGCTCAGATAGCGGCCAGGCCCCCAGCCCTGAGCGGCGCGCAGCCGGTCGAGCAGCTCGCCCTGAGTCATCCTCTCGGGGCCCGCCAGGGGCAGCACCACGGCCTGCTCCGGCCAGTTACGCAGCAGTGCCAGCACCGCCGCGCACAGATCATGCACATGCAGCGGCTGCAGGCGGGCACTGTTGTTCAGCAGCGGAATCAGCGGCCAGGGCGAGAGGCGCTGCAGCCAGGTGCTACTGGTGCCGCCGGGGCCAAGCACCAGCGAGGGGCGCAGCACCACGGCACCAATGCCGAGTGTCAGCAGGTGGTTGTCGGCGGCTGCCTTGCTGGCCAGAAAGGGAATGTCCTGATGTTCGCCGGCGCCGAGGGCGGAAATCTGCAGCACGGCGGCGCCGTGCTGCCTGGCCAGTTCGAACAGGGCGCAGGCGCCGTTGTACTGCAGGCGCTCCATGCGGTCGCTGTCGGTGGAAAGTTCGCCGCTGGCGTTGATCACCAGTTCGATGCCCTCCGGCCAGGCGAAGCCGTCGATGCGCAGCAGGTCGAGGCTGCGCCACTCCACCCCGGGCAGCGTCGAGCCGGCGGAGCCCCGGCGGGTGGCGACCACTGCGTGGCCGGCCTGCGTCAGGGCGTCGAGCAGGTGCCGGCCGATAAAGCCGCCGGCACCTACCAGCAGAATGCGCATCAGGCCGGCTTGGCGCCCATCAGGGCGAAGATCGCCAGCAGCAGGATCAGCACCAGCGTGGCGTAGGCGATGACGAAGCGCAGCAGCCGGACCGGCACCTTGCCCGTGGCGACGGCCCGCTGCCAGGCACCGAGACGGTTGTGCAGCAGCAGGCCGAACAGCATCAGCAGGCCGAACAGTTTGCCGCTGTACAGCAGCCAGCTGGCGCCCAGCGGCAGGCCGACGGTGTGCACCAGCCACCAGCCGCTGACCGGCAGACTTACGGTCAGCAGGCCGATGGCCGGCAGGCTGTACAGGCGGGTCACGCGCAGCTTGCGGGTCAGCAGTTCTGCATCAGCGGATCTGTTGGCTTTCCACAGCATGAAAATGTGCGCGATGAAACCCGCCAGCACCAGCACGGCGGGGATCAGGTGGGCGTATTTCAGCAGTTGGTAGTGTTCCATCAGCGTTCCTTAACCGAGGAAAAGCTTGTAGGCCGGGTTGTCGGTCTCGTCCCAGTAGGGATAGCCGATGGCGTCGAAGGCCGCCGGAATCTGGTTGCGCTCGTCCGCCGGCACCTGCAGGGCGGCCAGCACGCGGCCATCGGCGGCGCCGTGGTTGCGGTAGTGGAACATGGTGATGTTCCAGCGTCCGCCCAGACGATTGAGGAAGTTGAACAGCGCGCCGGGGCGCTCGGGGAACTCGAAGCGGAACACCACCTCGTCGGCCACTGCTGCCGAGTGGCCGCCCACGGTGTGGCGGATATGCAGCTTGGCCAGCTCGTTGTCGGTCAGGTCGAGCACCGGGAAGCCCTGCTCGCGCAGGCCATCGACCAGCGCCTGGCGCGGGTCGTTTTCCGGGTGGGTCTGCACGCCGACGAAGATGTGCGCTTCGCGGTCGGAGTGGTAGCGGTAGTTGAACTCGGTGATCTGGCGCTTGCCGATCGCCTCGCAGAAGGCCTTGAAGCTGCCCGGCCGCTCCGGGATGGTCACGGCGATGATCGCCTCGCGCTTCTCGCCCAGTTCGGCGCGCTCGGCCACGTGGCGCAGGCGGTCGAAGTTGATGTTGGCGCCCGAGTCGATGCCCACCAGCACCTTGCCCTGCAGGCCCTCGCGCTCGACGTACTTCTTGATCCCGGCGACCGACAGCGCGCCGGCCGGCTCGGTGATCGAGCGGGTGTCGTCGTAGATGTCCTTGATCGCCGCGCAGATCTCGTCGGTGCTGACGGTGATCACTTCATCCACATGGTGCTTGCAGATGTCGAAGGTGTGCTGGCCGATCTGTGCCACTGCCACGCCATCGGCGAACAGCCCCACCTGCGGCAGCACCACGCGCTCGCCGGCGGCCATGGCGGCCTGCAGGCAGTTGGAGTCGTCCGGCTCGACGCCAATGACCTTGATCTCCGGGCGCAGGTACTTGACGTAGGCGGCGATGCCGGCGATCAGGCCGCCGCCGCCGACCGGCACGAAGATGGCGTCCAGCTGGCCCGGCTGCTGGCGCAGGATTTCCATGGCCGCGGTGCCCTGCCCGGCGATCACCAGGGGGTCGTCGTAGGGGTGGATGTAGGTGTAGCCCTTCTCTTCCACCAGCTTGAGCGAATGGGCCAGCGCCTCGGGGAAGGCGTCGCCGTGCAGCACTACCTTGCCGCCGCGCGAGCGCACGCCCTGTACCTTCAGCTCCGGGGTGGTGCGCGGCATGACGATGGTTGCCTTCACGCCCAGGTGCTTGGCGGCCAGGGCCAGGCCCTGGGCGTGGTTGCCGGCGGAGGCGGTGACCACGCCGCGTTCCAGCTCCTCGGGTGTCAGCTGGGCCAGCTTGTTGTAGGCGCCGCGAATCTTGAACGAGTACACCGGCTGCAGATCCTCGCGCTTGAGCAGAATCTGGTTGCCCAGGCGCTCGGTGAGCTGGCGGGCGGGTTGCAGCGGGGTTTCCACCGCGACGTCGTAGACGCGCGAGGTGAGGATCTTCTTGACGTACTGTTCGAGCATCACGGCTTCACTGGCGGGCTTTGCGGGGATTTCGGAGTCTACCCCAGCGCTTCGCCGTGCGACCACAGAGAGTGCGGGGTTTTTGCCCAGCATGCGGCTATAATTCGCGCCTCCCGTTCCCTCCCAGGCGCAGAACCCGCGATGACCCAGGATCAGCTCAAGCAGGCCGTGGCCCAGGCCGCCGTCGACCATATCCTTCCCTTCCTCGACAGCAAGAGCGTGCTCGGCGTCGGTACCGGCTCCACCGCCAACTGCTTCATCGACGCCCTGGCCCAGCACAAGATGGCCTTCGACGGCGCCGTGGCCAGCTCCGAGGCTACCGCCGCGCGCCTCAGGGGTCATGGCATCCCGGTCTATGACCTGAACGCCGTGGATGGCCTGGAGTTCTATGTCGATGGCGCCGACGAGAGTGACGAGCACCTCAACCTGATCAAGGGCGGCGGCGCCGCGCTGACCCGCGAGAAGATCGTCGCGGCGGTGGCCAAGACCTTCATCTGCATCGCCGACGGCAGCAAGCTGGTGCCGGTGCTCGGCGCCTTCCCGCTACCGGTGGAGGTGATTCCCATGGCGCGCAGCCATGTTGCCCGCCAGCTGGTCAAGCTGGGCGGCGATCCGGTGTACCGCGAGGGCGTGGTGACCGATAACGGCAACATCATTCTCGACGTGCACAACATGAGCATCGTCGACCCGGTGAAGCTGGAGGCCGACATCAACGCCATCGTCGGCGTGGTCACCAACGGCCTGTTCGCTGCCCGCCCGGCCGACCTGCTGCTGCTCGGCACCGCCGAAGGCGTGAAGACGCTCAAGGCCTGAGTGCGGGCGCCTGCAGAAAACCCGGCCGCGGCCGGGTTTTTTGTGGCTACGCGCCATGGCTCGCCGAATGCCCCGCAGCGGCTAGGCTTAGCGGACTGCCCACACGACAGGAGTCCGACCATGGCCAGCAAGTTTCACCTGAAGAAAGCCAGCAACGAGCAGTTTCACTTCAACCTGCACGCCGGCAATGGCGAGATCATCCTCTCCAGCGAGCAGTACAAGGCCAAGCAGTCGGCCCTCGACGGGATCGAGTCGGTGCGCAAGAACGCCCAGCGTGAGGGCGCTTTCGAGGTCAAGGCGGCCTCCGGCGGCAAGTACCACTTCGTGCTCAAGGCCAGCAATGGCCAGGTGATCGGCACAAGCCAGCTGTATGCCAGCGAGGCCGGCGCCAAGGCGGGTTGCGATTCGGTGAGAAGCAGCGCGCCGGGCGCGAGCGTGCAGGACGACGCCTAGCCCGCGGCCCTTGCGCAGGGCGCCTGGCCTACTGCACCGCCTGCTTCTCGAACACGTAGAACAGATTCGGTTCGCTGACCAGGTACAGGCGGCCCTGGTTGTCCATCGCCACGCCCTCGGCCTGCGGCACGCTCTTGTCCAGACCATGCTGGCCGCGCAGCAGTGACAGGGTGCTGATCGGCCGGCCGTCGGAGTTGAGCTCGATCACCAGGCGCGACTCGTCCGACAGCGCCAGCAGGTGGCCGCTGCCTTCGTCGTACTGCAGGCTCGACAGGTCGCGCACGAACAGGCGGGCATCACGCTTGGGGTCCTCCACCACATGCACGGCGAAGGGCTTGTCCGGGTTGGTGTGCGGGAAGCCGTGGATCTCGTAGATGCTCACCGGGTCGCGCTCCTTGGCGGCGAACAGGCGATGGTTGGCGGCATCGTAGGCCAGACCCTCGAAACCCTTGTTGCCGTTCAGGCCGATCCCCAGGGACAGCTGCTCGGATTCGGCGGCATCGACGAACTGGGTGTCATCGCTCAGGTGCACGCGGAACAGGCGCTGCTGGCGCTCGTCGGTGATCACGTAGAGGCCGGGGCTGATGTATTCGATCGCCTCCGGATCGCCGAAGCCGACCAGGGGCACGCGGCGCACGATCTTGCCGTCGAGCGACAGCTCGATGATCTCCGGGTTCTTGTTGGTCACGGTAAACAGGCTGCGGCGATCCGGATCGTAGGTCAGCGCCGACACATCGTCGCTCAGCCCCTCGATCGGCAGCGCCTGCAGCGTGGCGCGGTACTCCGGCAGCCAGATCGACTT
>Ga0247724_1000243_pt1 | contig 13878 bp, 16 predicted proteins | sample OKSTACKMC2E_FD_182776 | JGI IMG/M metagenome (GOLD analysis project Ga0247724, IMG submission 182776) | Subsurface sediment microbial communities from gas well in Oklahoma, United States - OK STACK MC-2-E | ecosystem: Environmental > Terrestrial > Deep subsurface > Rock core/Sediment | place... | reverse complement strand
AAGGTCTTCCGATGAAAGCTTTTCAACAAGAATTTATTGAATTTGCCCTGTCGCGTCAGGTGCTGAAATTTGGTTCATTTACGCTGAAATCCGGCCGTACCAGCCCGTATTTCTTTAACGCCGGTTTGTTTAATACCGGTGGTGATTTGGCCAAACTTGGGCGTTTTTATGCTGCTGCGTTGATGGATGCCGGTATTGATTTCGACGTGTTATTTGGCCCGGCTTACAAAGGTATTCCAATTGCCACCACCACCGCAGTGGCGCTGGCAGAACATCACAACCGCGACGTGCCTTATTGCTTTAACCGCAAAGAAGCCAAAACGCACGGCGAAGGCGGTAGTCTGGTCGGTTCGCCACTCAAAGGCCGCATTATGCTGGTTGATGATGTGATCACGGCTGGTACTGCTATTCGCGAATCGATGGAAATCATTCAGGCGCAGGGCGCAGAACTGGCTGGGGTGTTGATTGCGCTGGACCGGCAGGAACGCGGCAAAGGCGAACTGTCAGCGATCCAGGAAGTAGAACGTGATTTTGGCACCAAAGTGGTCTCGATCATTGGCTTGAAAGACTTAATCCAATATCTCGAAGGCAAACCAGAACTGGCGCAGCACCTCGATGCAGTCAAAGCCTACCGCGCGGAGTTTGGCGTTTAAGCCGCCGGGTTGTCTTCAGGAATTGTTAAGTTTAAGCTGCGATAACTACATCCCTTCTGTCAGCTTTGAAGGCCAGCGTTGCTGGCCTGCTTGTTTCTAGCGGAGTCTGTGTTGATCAACAAACCAAATGGCAGCGGTTTTGGCCGTATTCTCAAAGCCACTGAGTGTTCGCGTAAAGGTTTTGTCGCCGCCTGGCGTTTTGAAGCTGCGTTTCGGCAGGAAGCTCTGCTCGCCATGCTGATGTTCCCGCTGTCATTTGTGCTGGCCGAGTCGGTTGGCCATTGGGCCTTGCTGGTAGGCGTATTGCTGCTGGTTTTGATTGTTGAGCTGCTCAATTCCGCCATTGAAGCGCTGACTGACCGCGTCAGTCTGGAACGCCATGAACTGTCCGGTCGCGCCAAAGACATGGGCTCGGCAGCTGTCACTTTAAGCCTGACCATTGTCGCACTGGTGTGGGGCGCAGCCATCTGGCAACTGCTGCAATAAAACCGCACAACACAGTTTTTTACTGTGCTAAGGTAGTTCTAATTCCCTTGGCGGAGTCGTCCAGACTATGTATTGGCGCGGCCTTTTCCTCTTTTGCTGGTGTTGGCAGCCTGCTTTATTTGCTGCAGAAATATTTTGCTACGACATGCCTGGCGATGTTCCCGCCGCTGAGCAAATTCAGGTCAAAGGTCAGCGTATTGATGGTCAGCACACTGCGCGTATCGCCGGTTGGGTGCTAGACATCCTGCCAAAGGCCGTTTTTATCAATCAACCCTGGCAGCGGTGCCTCAGCCACGCGCAGCAGGGCCGGGTGACGGGGTTATTGTCGCTGGGCTGGACTGAAGAGCGCGCCAATATTTATAGCTTCCCGCAACTGGGCAAGGTACCCAATCCGGCATTGGCGCTTTACGAAGTGCCCTACAATATTTATGTGCATCGGCAGAGCCAGGTTCGCTGGGATGGCCGGCAGTTCACGGGGCTGAAGTACGGCTTAATCACATTAAAAGGTTATCTTGCGGAGCAACGGCTACGCGAGTTGAATGCGTTGTCGCCGCTGCAAACCGACATCACTCAGGCCGTGGAACTGGTTAGTAAGGGTCGCCTGGATGGTTATGTGGTACCGCCGGGCGTCGTCGATAATATGTTCCGCAAGCAACCCGGTTTTGCGCAGCTCAGGCAGCTGGACCAGCCCTTGTTTGCAATGCCACTGTATTTGGCGTTTTACCCGGGGTATTGCCAGCAGAACGCATCGAAGTGTCAGCAGATTTGGCAGCACCTTGCAGCGAAAAAAGCGTTGTGGCAGCAACAACAAGCGCCTGTGACTGCACAGTAGTCAAACCCAACCAGATTCTGCGCCTCCAGCCAGTTCAGTGGCTGTTAAGACCGGCAGCGTCCAAATTCCCGGCAACAATGGCAAGCCTTCCGCTGTGTATAAAGTAAGATGCGGCCGCGCGGACATGCCATAACACAGCGTATCGGCGTCTGCCGGCACTGTGATATGGACTTGATGGTGCGCCGCATGCAGCACTGCCGGTGCGGACTGCCAGCCCACCGCAGGACTATGTATAAAAAATCCGTCGAGTGGCCCGCTGTGCTGCCAACTGCACGCTTGTGGCAAACGCAGTCGCGCCGTTGTTGTGTTGCGCTCAAGCAGTTGCGCTGTTAGCTGAGAGGTTCTGCAGCCTAATCCGGCATCTAACAGCTGCGGTAGTTGCAACGCCAGTCGCCGGGCTAGTTCGGCTTTAAACGGGGGATGAATATCATCTTCAGCGCCCAAATCGGCGGCAGACACCAACATAACTTGATGCGCTGTTGCGGCGATGTATTGCTGCGCCTGACGCACCAGCACAAAACCATGTTGCAGTTGTGGCAGGCCAGATTGGCCAAACCCAGCGATTTGTACCAACAGCAGAGGGAACTCCCAGCCAGCAACCTGACGGCAATTGTGCAGCCAGTGTTGCAGTTTGTCGCCATAGTGGGCTGCGTCTTTGCCCATCGCATTCTGTTCGCCCTGATACCAAACCAGCGCGGAGAAAGGTTGCTGCAGCCAGGGTTTGAGCCTTGCTGCAAACAAAGCGCCCGACTGCCAGGCTTGGGTGGCGTTGGAGCCGTCAGCGTGTTCAGTCCAGGCGTCGATGGCAGAGCCGGGCCAGCTGATATCCACCAGCCCCAGCATCACGTCGGCTTCTGCCGGTTGATAACACTGGCTAAAGTGATACAGCAGCGCCGGCCAGCGTGCACAGTGCTCTGGGCTTAGCGCTAACCATTGGCCCGGCGCCTGAAAATCAGTGGAGGCACTTTGGTAGCAGCGCAGCCGCTGGTGATTTTGCAGCTGTGTCATGGCGGCAGAGAGTTGCTCTGGATAACGCGCCAGCGGCCAGCCAACATTAGACTGACCGGCAAAAAGCAGCAGCTCGCCAAACCACAGGTCGTCCAGCTGTATTAATTGGCTACCGTCAGTAGAAATACGCAGCGTCCAGGGGCCGGAAGGCGGCAGTGCGTCGATGGCAAAACCAAAAGCACCCGCGCTGTCACTGTTGCCACTCAAAGTGATGCTGGCCTGATCACGCTGCAGCACCATCGTCAGTGGCATGTCGGAGGTCGTCTGACCGCAGAGCCGCAGCGATTTGCTGTGTTGCAATACTGCACCTGATGACCATGGCGCTGACAGACGGAACACTGTTAATCCTGCGCGAACAGGGCCGCTTTTAATGCTGGCCACTGACTGGCAAAACTCAGGTGGGGCGCTTCTTTAAAGCCGCTGCGCACATACTGATGCAGCCGGCCTTCGATAAAGGCCAGCAGCAAATTGGCCACTGCGGCTTCATCGCCATGGCGTTTGCCGGTGCCGAGTTTACGCTCGCGCAGGCATTGCTTCAGTTGTTTTTCCAGACTGTCGAGTAATAAAGTGACGCGTTCGCGCAGTCGTTCCTGCTCGCCTTGTAAGGCTTCGCTGGTCAGCAGCCGGCATAAGCCTGGTCTGCGGCCGGCAAATTGCAGCAGGGCTTCCAGCATCAGCTGAATACGGGCTTCGGCTTGTTTGTGGGTTTGGAAAATAACGCGAAATTCCTGCTGCAGCTCTTGTTCCATCAAATCGAGCAGGCCTTCGAACATCCGCGCTTTACTGGGGAAATGACGATATAACGCCGCTTCGGTGACACCCACCTGCGCCGCAAGTGCGGCGGTGGTGATCCGCTGACCGGGGCTTTTTTCCAGCATCACGGCCAGCGCATCCAGAATTTCCGCTTTGCGGTTGCTGCTTCTGGGTGTCGACATCAGCAGTTATGACCGGCCTGAGTGGCCGAAGCCGCCTTCGCCGCGCTCTGAGGTATCGAATTCTTCGACCAGTTCAAACTGCGCCTGCACCACTGGCATAAACACCAGCTGAGCGATACGGTCGCCCGGCTGAATAGTGAAAGCATTTTGGCCGCGGTTCCAGGTAGAAATCATCAGCTGGCCCTGATAATCCGAATCGATAAGGCCGACCAGATTGCCCAATACGATGCCGTTTTTATGGCCCATGCCAGAACGCGGCAGGATAGTGGCACACAGGTTCGCGTCACCGATATGGATCGCAAGACCGGTCGGAATGAGTTCTGTCTGGCCCGGTAACAGTGTCAGCGGTTCATCTAATAAAGCGCGTAGATCCAGCCCGGCAGAACCCGGCGTGGCGTATTCTGGCAGCGGGTATTCAGTACCAATGCGGCGGTCAAGAATTTTCAGTTCAATGCTTTTTTTCATCTTGGTATTGCTCATAAATCAGGGAAATTAAAGCTTGTGCCAGCTCAGTTTTGCTGCGCTGCCCCAGTGGGAATTCGGCGGTTTTGCTGTACACCGTGATGGCGTTTTGCTCGCTGTTAAAGCCAAGCGACGGGTCGGACACATCGTTGGCGCAAATCAAATCGAGATTTTTCTTCTGCAGTTTTTGCCGGGCATAATCGGCGACTTTTTCCGTCTCGGCGGCAAAGCCGACTGTAAAAGGCCGTTGTGAAGTGAGCGCCGCGACGCTGGCGATAATGTCCGGGTTTTTCACAAGCTGCAGCGTCAGGCCGTCATGGTCAGCGGTTTTTTTGATTTTCTGCGACGCCAATTCGGCCACACGAAAATCAGCCACGGCGGCACAACCGATAAAAATGTCGCACTGCTGTGCTTGTTGCAGACTGCTGACATACATCTGTTCTGCGGTGGTGACATCAATTCTTTTGACGCCAGCAGGAGTTGCGAGCTGCACCGGCCCGCTGATCAACGTGACTTCTGCGCCCAGCGCGGCGGCAGCGGCGGCGAGGGCATAACCCATCTTGCCGGAGCTGTGGTTACTGATGTACCGCACCGGGTCAATGGCTTCCCGCGTCGGGCCTGCAGTAATAGTGATTCTGACGCCTTGCAGGCGTTGCTGCGCGGGCGTTATCAGGACGCCAATCACCGCATCAACCAGCTGCAGCGGTTCGAGCATCCGGCCCGGGCCAACATCGCCACAGGCCTGCTCGCCTGCATTTGGTCCAAACATGTGAATATTTCGTGAAATTAAAGTTGATAAATTGGCTTGGGTCGCTATGTTTTTATACATCTGCTGATTCATCGCCGGCGCGATGGCCAGTGGTGCGCTGCTCGCCAGAATGCAGGTGGTCAGCAAATCATTCGCCAGGCCATGCGTGATGCGGGCGATGACATCGGCCGAAGCTGGCGCCACTAATATAAAGTCGGCCCACTTTGCCAGTTCGATATGGCCCATCGCGGCTTCGGCCGCCGGGTCCAGTAATGACTGGCCAACCGGATGACCGGACAGCGCCTGTAAGGTCAACGGCGTAATAAATTCGGCAGCGGCCGGGGTCAAAATCACCCGGACTTCGGCGCCACGCTCTTTCAGGCGGCGAACTAAATCGGCAGATTTGTAAGCAGCGATGCCACCGCTGATCCCAAGCAGGATCTTTTTGCCAGCAAGGATGTTGTGCATAAGAAAACCATCAGCCAGAAACTGGCCGATAAGATACCACGAACTCAAGGACGAGTGATCATGACCATCAAGCAATGGCCTGCGGCCGAACAACCTCGCGAGAAATTATTAAGTTATGGGGCCGGCGCTTTGTCCGACGGTGAATTACTGGCGATTTTTCTCGGCCACGGCTGTGCCGGCCTCGATGCGGTGGCGATGTCACGCCAGCTGCTGCAGGATTTTGGCGGCGTGCGGGCGTTTTTCGCCGCGCCGCGCGGCCAGTTCTGTCGCCACAAAGGGCTAGGGGTGCATCGGTATGTGAAAACCCAGGCCGTGCTGGAGCTGTGTAAACGCTGCTTGTACCAGCATCTGCAGCGCGATACGGTGTTTTCCGACCCCGGCATGGTGAAACATTATCTGCAGTACAGCATTGGTCTGGAAACCCGTGAAGTCTTTATGACTTTGTATTTAGACAGTCAGCACCGTCTGATTAAAGCTGAACCACTGTTTTATGGCACGATTGATGCCTCTCCGGTCTATCCGCGTATTGTAGTTCAGAGCGCTTTAGCGCATAATGCCGCCGCCGTTATTTTGGCTCACAATCATCCATCCGGAGTTGCTGAGCCGAGTCGTGCTGACAGAGCAATAACGGAGCGCCTGACCCAAGCTATGGCTTTGGTCGACATCAAGTTATTGGATCACTTTGTGGTCGGCGACGCGGAGGTAATATCCTTCGCAGAACGCGGCTGGCTTTAAGATCTGAAAGGATCAACACGATCTTCGTTTAAACTTCAGGCGGAATCGCTTGAGTTTTGCCGGCTTATCGTGTATAAATTGCGCCCTTTCAGAAATCCGGGGCATTCTTCTTGGCCAGAAGGATGACGATAGCTCGAGCTGAAGTAATTTTGGAGATACATTGACATGTCTAGAGTGTGCCAAATCACTGGCAAAGGTCCGATGGTAGGTAACCGTCGTTCACACGCCAACAACGCAACAAAGCGCCGTTTCCTGCCTAACCTGCAAACTCACCGTTTCTGGGTTGAAAGCGAAAACCGTTTCGTCACGCTGCGCCTGACAACCAAGGCTATGCGTATCATCGATAAAAATGGTATCGATGCCGTTTTAGCTGATCTGCGTAAGCAAGGTCAAAAGGTTTAAGGAATTAGCAAATGCGCGATAAGATCCGTTTAGTTTCTTCTGCTGGTACTGGCTTTTTCTATACAACTGATAAGAACAAGCGCACCATGCCAGAAAAAATGGAAATCAAAAAATTCGATCCAAAAGTGCGCAAGCACGTGATTTTCAAAGAAGCGAAAATCAAATAATCGGATTTATTTCCAAAAACAAAACCCGGTCCTGTACCGGGTTTTGTTTTTTCTGCGATCTGGAATGCTGCAGCCCCGGATTCATTGCCGGCTTTGGTCGTCAGAGTTCTGCGCTCAGAAATTGGCGGGGGCTGCACTATCCGGTACACTGCCTGCATCTGCAGGCCACTAAAGATTCCAATGCTTAAATTATCCCGCCAATCCTGGAACAATCTGATTATCTTCGGTGTACTGACACTGTTTTTCCTGTTTTATATTGCACCAAATCATCTGGCGATGATGCGCAGTCAAAACACTGTGGTGACTGTGATACAACCTGGTCAACGCATCCTGCAGTTAGAATTTCCCCAGGCTGTGTTAAAACAAGCCGGGCCAGTCTGGCGGCTGGAACCGGCAGTGGCCGCAGTCAATGCCGACATGTTGCTGCAGAGCTGGCAAAGTCTACAGTTACCCTTACCGCAGCAAAACGATGCTTTAATCCTGGCGCAGGTTTGCCGCGTACAGCTGTCGCAAAGTGGTGAAGCAGCCTCTGCAACCTGGCAGATTATGCTGGACCAGCAGCAGTGGTATCTGCAGCAGCAACAGTTTTTATTCCCGATAGAAAAGGCCACTGCAGATCAGCTGTGCCCGCCGTCTTTACGTTAATCCGGAGTTGTTATGCCTGAATTGCCAGAAGTCGAAGTCTCCCGGTTAGGCATCACGCCGCATTTAAGCAACAGGACCATCCGCCGTATTGATGTCCGTCAGCCGATGCTACGCTGGCCGGTGCCGGCTGACGTGATGGCTGTAGCGAATGCGCCTGTGCTGAGCGTCAGTCGTCGCGCTAAATACCTGCTGATTGAGGTGCCGGGCGGCAGCATTATTCTGCATCTCGGCATGTCCGGTAACTTAAAGATTTTGAGCGCCGATACACCGGCCGGCAAACATGACCATGTCGATATTGTGTTGGATAACCACACCTTATTACGCCTGAACGACACTCGACGTTTTGGTGCAGTGCTTTGGCAGGTAAGTGGCACTGAACATCCGTTGTTAACCACTTTAGGGCCTGAGCCTTTGACGCCGGCCTTTGATGCGCAGCAGCTGTATCAGCATTGTCAGAAACGCAGCAGTGCCATCAAGCTGGTGCTGATGGACAATCACGTCGTGGTTGGCGTTGGTAACATTTATGCCAATGAATCGTTGTTTAAAGCCGGTATTTTGCCGACCAAACCGGCCAATCAGTTAACGCTGGCGCAGTGTGCGGTGCTGGTGGAGGTGGTGAAACAGATTCTGGCGCAGGCTATTACCCAAGGCGGTACCACGTTAAAAGACTTTAGTCAGGCCGACGGTAAACCCGGTTATTTTAAGCAGGAACTGCTGGTGTATGGCCGCGGCGGTCAGGCATGTGTCAGTTGCGACAGCGAGTTGGAAGAAATTCGCTTAGGCCAGCGCAGTACCGTGTTTTGCCGGCATTGTCAGGCCTGAGCAGACTGCGTTAAAACGGTCGTTTAGCAATTAAACGCCAGCGCCAGCCGGACAATTCCGGATTGTCGCTGACCGGTTTGGCCAAATCGATACTGATCACACTGCCACGGCTGGAGTGGCTCGGTAACAGCCGGATGCCAATGCCGTAACCTGCCAGATTTTGTTCATCATCAGGCCCGGCCGGGCGTTGTGGATTGTCCCAGGCACGGCCGGCGTCGACAAAACCAGCCAGTGCCACATCCAGCAGCTGCCAGACGTGCCAGTGCGTGATATAGCGGTACTCCAGCGAGGCAATCGCCGCTTTGTCCCCAGTCTGATAATACAGCGGAAAAGCGCGCATGCCCTCGTCACCACCAATCGTCATGCGCTGGTCGCGAAACAGGTTTTTACCGACCGACCATTGCAGCTGTGCGATCAGCACTTGCTGTTCCGACAAATGCCGCACATAACGCAGCTCGCTCTGAAATAGCTGCTGTTCCTGCAGCTGATTACGGTGTAACTGAGAATAACTCAGCCTGCTGACCAGCCAGCTGATATCGTTGATTTCAAAGTTCTTTTGCAGGCTGGCCTGCCAATGCCAACCGCCCTGGTCGGCACCGAGGCTTTCCAGCAACCGGCCAAGCCGCAGCGACGCCTGCCAGCCAAAGTTGACGTCTTCGACCCGGTTCCACAAAAAGAAGTTAGTCAGTTCACGGTAATCCGATTGCAGATACTCCCAGCTGAGCCAGACCTGAGATAAATCGCGGTTATCGGGCTGCGCCTGCGTGCTGTCGTTATTGCGATCAAACTTGCGCTCATCCAGCGTCGCGCCGACATTAAAATGCTGCACACTGTCGCTGTCGCGCCAGAAACTCCAGCCGCTGCTCAGTTCTATCAACTGCTGATTACTTTTGTATTCGTTATAAACATCGCCGCGGGCATATTCACTGATATCTTTGATTTCTTTAAAGATATCCAGGTTGTACGCTCGCTCGGACGACAGCCGGTAAAAAGGTTTTGCCAGATTGAGCCGGTAACTTTCGCCATCCGACGTATCGGCGTATTGCATCGTCGTTTGCCAGTGGCTGCCACTGATGTTTGGGCTATGAAACTGCAGTTTGTAACCATCGCGCTCGCTGTCGGTGAAATATTCAATCTGCGCCTGATTACCGGTGCCCCATAGGTTATCTTCAGCCAAACCCAGATTGGCTTTGGTGGCACCACCGCTGTGGCCAAGCGACAGGCGGGGCAATAACGACCAGTTGTCCCAGCTGCGCACTGTCACTTCAACTGTGTGACTGGCCGGGCAATAGGCCGAGACGACGATGTCGGCGTGACGCAAATATCGGCGCGATCTCAATAAGCGTTCGGTTTCGGCCAGCACGCTCAGATTGAGTGGCTCGCCCTCGCTGAATAGCAAATCTTCGCGCAAGGCGGCTTCAGTGGTGATGACGTGGTAGTCGTTGGCAAAGCGGTGAAACCAGACGCTGTGTTTGCTGCTGAGGTCAAAAATGTCATTGCGTTCAAAGTGGATCTTGCCGATGTGCCAGTGCTGTGCGGCTTCAGGTAATTCATCAGAGGTTGTCAGCGGCAAACAGGCTTCCGCGGCCAGCAGCGGGCCGGCGCTCAGTGGCAACAATAATCCTAAGTAACCAGAGAATAAGACTTTTGCCAATCGGATCCGTCGCATCACAGCTTCCTTTTGTTCCGGAACGATGCGGCTCAGTTAATGTGGTTTGGCAAAGAAATGCAAGAGGGAAGTGAAATTGCGATGGAGAAAAAGACAGCTCTGCCGGCGGGCAGAGCTGTAGTGGCGGCTTACATTTTGCCGTCTTTTTTCTTCAGTGATTTTAATAATGCGACCTGGCTGGGTGACAGCTTGATCACGCTGCCCGGATATGCGCGGCCGGCTGGATAATCCCACTCGCGTGGACGGGATTCTTCAACAATCTTTTTAAAGCTGGCACAGACAGAATTGCTGGGTTTGGCGCCAAGTTTTTTGGCGTAGGCTTTCAGATATTCATCTGACGCACCTTCGTTGGATAACAGGCAATAGCCTTCGGTAGAGTAAACAACTTCTTCTGATTCCTCAGCAAAAGCGATGTTGCTGGTCAGAGCCCCGGCTGCCAACAGGATGATAAGACTTTTTTTCATAATTTTCCTCTTGTTATAACTGCACGTCAAAAATGACGTTCTGTTTAACCCTAGCTGCTGATATTTAATTTGCCAGTTTGTACCCAGATGAATTTTTCTGATTTCTTGCGGCTGTATAGAAAAGCCGCTAAACTGCCGGCCAAACCAAGGGGTGCAATCGCTGAGATGCCGCAAGGCAAACCCTTAGAACCTGATCCGGGTCATACCGGCGGAGGGATGGTGTGAAAACTTCCAGCTGCACGCGCGTGATCCCGGTCGTTACCGGAGCAAATTGATGTTACGTGCCTTCTCGCCTTTATCTGATTCTATAAATTCTGCTGTAACTCCGCAGCGTTCACCGCTGCTACCGGCGTTATCTGTCATTGCCTTGCTTGTTTCCGGCGCAGTAGACGCCGAAGAGCAGGCTGTTTCTGTGCAGGATGTTGAACGGATTGAAGTGCGTGGTGATTTCCGTCAGACCAATCTGCAAAAATTACCAGGCAGTGTAGTGGTGTTGGGCGATAGCGATATCAAACGTCAGTCTGCACAGCATCTTGATGATTTAATTGCCAATATTGCTAATTTAAACGCGTCCGCCGGCGCGTCACGCAGCCGGTTTCTGCAAATGCGCGGCGTTGGTGAACGCAGTGAGTTTGTCGACAATATCAATCCTTCTGTAGGCTTACTGGTCGATGGGATCGACTATTCAGCGCTGGGGCTGTTATCACTGGCCGACACGGCGCAACTCGAAGTATTCCGCGGCCCTGAGGCGACACGCTTTGGTGCCAATGCGCTGGCTGGCATGCTGAATCTGCAAACGGCTGACCCGCTATTTGCCAGCGAAGGCCGTGTGCAACTGACGGCGGCAAATTACGATAGCTGGCAAGCCAGCATGATGCTGAATCAGGCAATGACCGATCAAATTGCTGTGCGGCTGGTGGCGGATCAGCAAAAATCAGACGGCTTTATCCGCAACGATTTCCTTAAGCGCGAAGACACCAACGGCATCGACGAAACCACCTTTCGGCTAAAAACCCGCTATCAGCCTAATCAGGATCTGACACTGGATTGGTTGTGGAACCATCATGATATCGATAATGGTTATGATGCATTTTCGCTGGATCGTAATCGCACCACGCTGTCGGACCAACCAGGGCAGGACAAACAGGATGTCGACGCCAGCGCGTTGAAACTGCAGTATCAGGGTTTTGCCAGCGTGGATAGCTTGACCCAGCTTAGTCTGCTTCGGGCGGACACCGATTATGGTTACGATGAAGATTGGGGTTATGTTGGCCTGCATCCGGACGAATATTCATCGACTGACCAATATCTGCGTGAGCGGGATTTCCTCAGTCTGGAACAGCGTTTTATCAGTAAAAATCAGCAGGGTCATAACTGGGTAGCAGGTTTGTACGCTAGCCAGCAAGCAATTGATTTAACCCGTTTATATACCTGGCTAGATCAGAATTTTATCAGTGATTTTGAACGGCGGAACCTAGCTTTGTATGCCGAAAATCAACAGCAACTGGCGCCGGATTTAACCCTGACTTATGGCGGCCGTGTTGAGCAATACCAGGATGAATACAACGACAATAATGGCATCGATACCGACGGCGATGACCAGATGTGGGGCGGTAAGCTCAGCCTTGCTTATCAGGTCAGCCCACTGAGCCAGATTTATGGTTTAGTGTCAAAAGGCTACAAAGTCGGTGGCGTCAATGGTGAAGGCCTGGCAGAAACCCTGAACCCGAAACTGAGCGGGTTAAAAGATTTTTTACTGAGCAAAGCCACTTTTGCGCCAGAACAGCTGATCAATGCGGAGTTTGGGGTCAAAGGTCAGAATGCCGATCACAGCCTGGTCAGCCGGGTCTCGGCATTTTACATGTGGCGCGAGGACATGCAGCTCAAAGCCTGGATTAACCAGGGCACCAAGTTTGTCGGCTACATCGATAATGCCTTCAGCGGGCGCAACTATGGTCTGGAAACCGAAAACCGCTGGCAGCTGAACCCTGCAATTGTCCTGCATGTTAGTGGAGCTGTGCTGAAATCTGAGATCCGCGGTTTTGTTACCAAAGGTGGTCTCGATATGAGTGGCCGTGCTCAGGCACAGGCGCCAGAATATCAGTTCAGTGTTGGGGCGGATTGGTCGCCGCTGGAAGCGCTGCAAATCTCGGCGCAATATGCCCATAAAGATGGTTATTACTACTCAGATTCGGAAAACATCCGCGCCTCACACAGTAACTTGCTGAATCTTCGGGCCAGCTATCAGTGGTCGCAGTGGGAACTGGCGCTGTGGAGCCGAAATTTGCTTGATGAAACCTACGGCGTGCGCGGCTTTTATTTTGGTAACGATCCACGCGACGGTTACACCGACCATCTGTACGAGCAGTTCGGCGAACCGCGCCGGATTGGTCTGACCGCCACTTATCAGTTCTGAACTTATTAAAAGGACATCGAGATGCAACTGTCGATCGAAATCAGTAAATATCCGCTGACCAGCGATTACATCGAACCTATCAAAGGGTTTATCGAAGAGCTGAATAAAGAAGCCGGCCTGCATGTGCTGACCAATACCATGAGCACGCAGGTTTTTGGTGAATACGATACGGTGATGGCGGCGCTGCAACGTTGCATCCGCTGGTCGTTTGAACGGTATGGTAAAGTGGTGTTTGTGGTGAAGTTCCTGCACGGTGATTTGCGGCCATGATGGAACTGTGGCAACAGCTGCTGAACCAGTGGCAATTACAGACGGCGCTGGAGCTGATAGCGACAGTGCTGGCACTGTCCTATACAGTACTGGCCATTCGCCATAGTTTGTGGTGCTGGCCAGCTGCACTGGCCAGTACTGTGCTGACGCTGCAAATTATGCTCAGTGCCAACTTGTACACTGATGCGCTGCTGCAGCTGTATTACGCCGGCATGGCGCTTTATGGCTGGTGGAACTGGCAGCAACTGCGTAACCAGACTGGTCAGGCGCAGCAAGTGGTCGAGTGGCGCTGGCAACAACATGTGGTATTGATTAGCCTGACGGCGGTGGCTGGGTTGTGTCTGGGGTTTCTGATGCAGCACTACACCAGTACCGATTTTGCCTGGCTCGGCGCGCAAATCAGTTGTTTTGCTGTGGTGACGACCTATCTGGTCGCGAAAAAGGTGGTGTCGAACTGGCTGTATTGGATTGTGATTGATGCGGCATCAATTTATATGTATCTGCAAAAAGATCTGTATTTTTTCAGTGCGCTTTTTGTTATTTATACGCTGACCGCAGCTTCGGGATATATCGCATGGCGCAGCAACTACCGGCAACAGCAACTGAACAACGCATCTGGCATCTGTGTCAGCGGCTAGAGTTTTTTGCTAATCACCTGCCGCTGGCGCTGCAAAAGCTGGCGGCCAGCAGTACCAA
>Ga0247724_1000239_pt1 | contig 14021 bp, 6 predicted proteins | sample OKSTACKMC2E_FD_182776 | JGI IMG/M metagenome (GOLD analysis project Ga0247724, IMG submission 182776) | Subsurface sediment microbial communities from gas well in Oklahoma, United States - OK STACK MC-2-E | ecosystem: Environmental > Terrestrial > Deep subsurface > Rock core/Sediment | place... | reverse complement strand
GGCTGAGCAGAATGGAGAGTTGATTTGCGGAAGTACTCAGGCGCTTTAAATGCTGACTGGCGGCCTGGTAGATCTCGCCGAAATGAACGGGGGAAGACAAGGACACGTAATGCGCGGTGATGGGTAAATCGACCTGCTGGCGGAGCCAGGCTAGGTAGGGTTCGACGCGCTCGGCGGGGTATGAACAAAGCAGCTCGACTTTATCAACAGCCACAGTATTCAGGGTCGCCAGAATCGGGCCAGCCTCAGCACCTGCAACTGCCTTTAGATCATTCCCGCCAACCCAACTGGCCAATACGCGTTGCTTGTTTACCACTGTCCCTGTTCTCCCGGCCTCCCTCTTGCCCATCAGCGGGCAGGAGAAAATGTGCTCTGGTTCGCGTCCGGATAGTAAACCAATCCTTCAACCCGGGTCTTTAACTGACTGACTGGATGTTCAAGTTGAGCTGTAGCAACAGCACTGCTTTTGCTCCCAGCAAATATTGGTATGAGCTGCTGCCGGGGTAGAACGATGAAGGGGCCTTTCGGCCCCTTGTGAACTTAGTTAGCCAACAGGCTTTCAAGCTTCTCGATCAGGTAATCCAGCGGGCTACGCCCCTCCAGGCGTTTTTCGAAAACTTCGTTGCGGTGGTAGGCGACCCAGGTTTCGAGGGCATGCCGGTTATCCTTCTCGTAGCCAGAGCCCAGGATGCAAACAAGCTCAGTGCCATGGGGGTTCTCAAGGTAGTGACTCATGGCTGAAGTCAGATGCTTGAGGTACTTATGCTCGCGAGCCTCCATTGATGGATGGAGGGGGGTTACGTTGTCACGTTTGATCAGTTTCATTTGGAAGCTCCTCAGGCCTTGAGATTGGCTTTAATCAGGTTGTCGAAGGCGCTGCCATCGCGGCGAGTCAGGTTGGGGACATAGCGCGAATAGACGCGGAACAGCATCTCGGTGGTGGTGTGTCCCATCTGTCGGGCGATCCACTCCGGGTTTTCACCGGCAGCCAGCCAAAGGGTCGCGGCTGTATGGCGGGTTTGGTAGGGACGCCGCCTGCGCAAACCCAGGTGTCGCAGCAGCGGGTACCAAACCCGGTCGTTGATGTTGCGGTATGCGTGCGGCGTGCCTTCGCGGGTGCAGAAGACGAACTGGCCGCTGCCGGTTTTCTCGCGCTGGCCGATGAGCGCCTGGTAAACCGGCTCGGACATGTCGATTTCACGCTGTGAGCCGTCGTTCTTGGTGTAGTCGAGCTTGCCGCCCACCCAGGTTTCACGGATCAGAATCTGCCGACGCTGAAAGTCGACGTACTTCCACTGCAAACCATCAACTTCGGCTGTACGCATTCCGGTGAAAAAGCGCACGGTGTAGTAATTGCGGAAGTCCTCACGCACGGCACCGAGAATCTGCAGCACCTCATCCAGGGTGAAGGGCTCCACGTCTGTCTTGGGGACTTTCAGTGATTTGATGTTGAGGTATGGCGAGGTAAACTCGAAGCGGTCAGCTGCCTCACTAAGGATCATGCGCAATGGCGTCATGATGTGGTTGATTCGCGTCGCTGTCAGACTCTGACCTTTCTGCCCGGGGACTTTGCCGAGTGCCGAGCGGAAGGACAGAAGTTCTGCTTTGGTGATGGCGCTGACCTCTTTTTTGCCAAACTCAGGCAGCAAGTGCTTATCGAGAGTAAGGCGTACGGTTTTGGCGTGCGATTCACGCCACTCGACCCTCATCTCCTCAAACCACAGTTCGGCAAAATCCCTGAACAGTGGTGTTTTCAGCGATGCACAGCCAGCCTGCAGCCTACTGATCTCCAGTACTTTGCTGCTTTGAGGAAAGTAGGTGGCATAGTCGAAGCTCCCAAGGGTGATTTCTGCTTCGATGCGCTCCAGGATCTTCTGCAGTTTTTTCCGGTTTGCGGGCGTATCAGGCAGCGTGGTCTGCTCGCGGCAGCGCTGATCCATGTAGGTGAAGTCAAAGAACAACTTTTCGTTGTCTGCACGCGCTCGAATCTTACCCATGGCAGATACCCCCGCCGGCCATCGGCACCAGCCCGGAAGTCCGCGAGAATTTCTGCATGTCTTCTTCGACTGCTTCCCAGATGAAAAGAATCTTGCGGCCGCCAAAGGGGCGGAAGTAGTGAATCCCTTCCAGCAGGACTGAATCTTTCAAACGATTACGGATGGTGCGCGCGTCGTACTTCATGCGCGTGGCCAGTTCCTCGGTAGTCAGGTATGTGTGAGACATGGTTATGCCCTCTCTGCTAAATTGAACGACAGCGGATTCTTATGAGCTTGTGAGTACTCATAATGATCTCCTGCAGATCAATATAACGCTCATTTTGAGCTTTGCAAGGACAAAATGATCTTCTGCGGATCATTTTTGGAGATTGGGATGGTCAAGTGCCATTTATCTCGCTTACTCGGCGAGCGGAAACTGAAGATCAGCGACGTGGTCAGGGACACGGGGATCAACCGCGGAACCCTCACGCGGCTCTATCACGAGACCGCGCAGAGGGTGGAGCTCAAGGACCTGGAAACGATCTGCCAGTACCTGAACTGCCAGGTGGGGGATTTGCTGGAATTGCAGGATGATCCGGAGGGCTGAATGCCCTCCGGGACTTGGTCAGGCACGGAAATGCCAGTCGATGGAGGCCATCAGCATCAGGTAGCGCAAGGCGGCGCCGGAGTGATGGTTCTCCTTAGCCTGATCCTTTAACTCAAGCTTCGCCCTTATACCCAAATGTAGATTCGCTACATCGTTGTTCTCAGGCGCGTGCTGAATGAACGGGCGGCGAGTGTTTCCGAGTTGTTGACGCCAGTAAGACTTGGTTGTCTTCGGCTTGTTGGTGTCGTAGACGATCAGCTCTATAGACCGAGCCGGAACACCTATAACACTGAGAAGCCATAGGTAGTCTTGGGCATGGCCCTCGTCACAATCACGCTGGAATCGTAGCGTGGTTTCAGTCAGCCAGCAGCGCTCAACAAAATCATCAATCACGCGCTGGGCGCGTTCGCTGTCGGGACCTTCGAGCAGTTCGTAGAGGCGCTGCGCATACTCGGCCACTGCGACGCGGCCCCCATGCTTTGGAGGCGATGGCAGCAGCGACAGATACGACGAACCTTCTGCATGCAGAGCAGGTTGGAGCCTGTGTTTTGGGCTTGCGCTGCTTGCTCCCGGTCGCTGCTGCATATCGCGGATACAGCGTGCCCGCTCAAGCATCATTTCTCGTTCATCAGCAGAAAACTCGATCCAATCGAGATTGACCTCTCGACCCGTCTGCTCGGCATATGAGGTATACGCCAGCATCGACTCGATAGTCTGAATTCGCCCAATCGCCCAGTTCTGCTCCACCTGTTGAGCCGGGCTTGGACGCGCCTTCTTCCGAGTGCGCTTGCACTCTTTAATTGGCCTAATGCGACCGATGATGTTGAGTAGCAGTTGGCACTCAACCGGAATGCCATCATTGGGCTCAGCACTCATAGTGGGCTGGCTCACCTCGGCTATCTTGGCAACGTTTGCGGCATTGAATAGCCAATGCTGGGGATTCCATTGCCACATCATGGCCATGCCCTGCGGCAGGCTATGCACGTAGTGCAACAGAGTAGTTTTTGGGCTGCTGTGCCCGAGGATGGCACTGACAATATGGACGATTCGCCGGGTGGGGCCCTCATTCGGCAGCAGTGCTTTGCGCAATCTGAGGTCATCCCTTAGCCAGCGCGTGGTTAGGGGCAGATCACGGAAAATCAGCTCTGGTGAGAGCCGGTTGCGCGCCACCATCAGCTTGAAAAAAAGCCAGGTAGCGCAGGAATGGCGCAGGTGATGGTAATGCAGGGACTCAGAACCAGTAACCGCGCGCATGCAGTTATGCAGGGCCGGGAACAGGCAGCTCTCGCTGATCCACTGCGTTTTTAGCTGCGGGATACAGAAAAGGAATTCCGACGTTGGATTTTGGTTTTCTTCGTATTGTCGCTCTCGATACCAGTCAATCAGCAGCGTGAGTTCATCGGGCTCAAGCAACTCACGTAGTGGCAAACGCCGAACGGCATTCTGGGTTTTCAATCCGCGGTGTGCATGGGGACGGATGAGCAGATCAACTGGCAGTTCCATTCCGACCAATTCATTGCTGGATAGCCTGCGCATGTTCGGGCGCCGTGCCTGAATACGTGCTGTTTCCTCTATCGACAACTCGGGCAGATGCAAATCACGTAGGCGAAGCTTGAGAGCCTCGTTACGCCGCAGCCCCAGTCGAAACCCCAGAAACAGTAGGATTCTGGCTGCAGTGACCAGGCGTGGCGAGCGCAGCTCCAGCCCGCAGGTGCCGAGCGCCTGTAGAACCGTCTGGTACTGGTCCTCGCTGATAATACGGGCATCCACACGGGTCACGCCTTTACCGATTCCTAGGATTGAGTAGGGGCTGATTGGCGGATAGCTGTAGCGGCGCTGCAGGAACGTGTGAAACTCATGAATTGCCTTGGCCAGGGTGCGCCGTTTGCCATCTGTGGCCTGAGCATCAAGTGAGGATTCATACACGATTTCCAGCGCGCCAATTTCGAGCTCGAAAATACTTGTGCCATCTAGCTGCGACGTAAGTGCTGCGCCTAGTACTCGGGTATATCGATCTATGGTGCTGCGCCCGGCACTGTGGCCGTATGCAGAGGCGCCGCCCAGCATGTAGGCAATCCAACTCTGGATTAGGCCGGGAAGCTCTCCGGAACCCTCTGCCTGCAACGGCATCTCGATGGGCAGGTTATCCCGGACCCGATCGCGCAGTTCCAGCAACCATGCGGGTGGGTCAGGGCTATACTCAGGTCCATCCGAAACAGATTCATCGTCATAAGTCCCCGCCGGATCCTCGAGATCCTCTTGGCCGCAGATATTGCCCCACGATGAGGGGCGCAGGGATTGAGAGACAAACTCTTGTCGGCAAGCAAAATTCACCAGCACCTGCGGAAGCCGCAGTTGCATTTGCATCCTAAACAGATCAAACAGCTCACTAAGATTTTGTGGCTGATCCTGTTCAGGTATATCGACCTTCCTCAGAAATGCATCCACACAGCGCATGTGCCAATTCCTACGATGCATCTTGTAACTGCTTTTTTGAACATCATCCGCGCAGCGAATTAACAGGGCCAGCGTGGCGGGGTCAGGGAACCACTGCCGAAATTCCGCGCCGGTCTTGCCACGGATTGATAGGCGCAGACGTATCTCGGGAATTCCCGCCACCCACTCAATGCTTTCCAACGATGAGCCGAGCATCGCATTCAGCTGAGCCACATCGAGCAATCCGCCGCTGTAGGCTGCGCTCAGCAGTAGTAGACCGATACGCTCTTCTCTACTCAGCGCGTCGAGATCCATTTTCAGGCCCTGTTGCAGAGCTTGAACCAGTTGGCCGCTGCGTTGAATTCTCTCGGCTGTGTAGACGTCCGGATTGATCGGGTTCGCTGCCCGCTTGATGGCAATAGCAATTCGCGCTAACGGGAACCCTGGAATCTGATCTCTGATTCGTTGGGTGATGCTACGCAATACGTTACGCAGCGTGTGATTCGTGCCGAGCCACGCCTCAAATTCACGTACGTGCGCCTTCGAAATCCCGGATATGCCACTTTCACTCAGTAGCCATCTTCCGAACGCTGTGCCTGACTCCGTGCGAAATTGCATCCACCTGACCGTCCAGTTGCATTCGACTTGACCAGTCAGTTGCATTCGCACTGACCACCCAATTGCATTGGTGCTGACCATGGACGCATGGCGCTGGCACGGGGTTTAATACGCGCCGAATTTTTGATCAGCCGATGTTCAAGGGATTGATGGCATGAGGTGGTTCGCCCAGAGCTTTTTCTCGGCGCTATTAGGCGCTGGCTGTTTGATGCAAGCGTTTGCATCACCACTGTCCTCCCCGGGGGATCGTGATCTGATTCGAGAGCGCCAAGAACGTGTTCTTGAAGATCAGCAAAAGCGCCTACAGGAGCTTCAGCAGCTTCCTGGCGTTAAGCAGCCTGCTCTGCCAGCCACTCCCTCGGCTGATGAATCCTGCTTCGTCATCAATAGCATTCAGTTGAAGGGCGCAACGCTCATCCCTGCTGTTCGTCAACGCGAGTTACTCAAACCCTTCGAGAAACGCTGTCTAGGTAGCGGCCAGCTCAACGAGCTGCTCAAGGCCATTACCCAGTATTACATCGATGCAGGATATGTGACTTCGCGCGCCTACCTGCCGCAGCAGGATCTGGCCGACGGCGAACTGGACGTGCTGGTGATCGAGGGGCGCCTGGAAGGCCTGGACAGCTCCGCCATCGCCAGTGATCGCGAACTGGCCATGAGTTTTCCTGGGGAAACGGGCGAGCCCCTGAGCCTGCGCGAGCTGGAGCAACTGGTCGATCAGCTCAACCGCCTGCCCTCGCGCCCTGCGCAGCTGGAGCTGGTACCCGGCGCCGAGGTTGGTGGCAGCCGCGTCCAGCTCAAGGGCGAGCCGAGCAAGCCCTGGCATGCCTCCATCAGCCGTCACAACGACGGCGATGTCAGTACCGGCGAACAGCAGTGGGGCCTCGGCCTGGACTGGGACAGCCCGCTTGGTCTAGCCGACCAACTCAGCCTGCGCGGCGGCCTGGATGCGGTCAGCGACGAATTCCGTCACTCCGACAACCAGAGCCTCTACTACAGCCTGCCCTATGGCTGGTGGACCTTCAGTTACAGCTACAGCCAGAGCTACTACCGCAATCAGACCGAAGGCTCCGGCTTCGTCTTCGAGATGGATGGCGAGAGTCGCACTCATACGCTGCGTGCCGAGCGCCTGCTGCACCGCGATGCGCTGAGCAAGACCAGCATCAACGCCGGGATCAGTCACCTGCGCACGCGCAACTACATCGACGATGCTCTGATCGACGTTTCCAGCCAGCGCCTGTCGGAAACCCAGCTCGGCTTTAACCACGGTCGGCGCATCGGCAACGCCTTCGTTAACGCCGACATCGGTTGGCAGCATGGTGTCGGTGCCCTGGATGCCCAGCGCGAGGGTGATCTACTGCCCGGCGAGCCGGTGGCCCGCTACAACAAATACAGCCTGACCCTCAGCTACCTGCAGCCGTTTCAGTTGTGGGGCGAGTCCTTCAGCTTCGACAGCCTGGCCAACGGCCAGTGGAGCGAGGATGTGCTGTATAGCCCGCAGCGCATCAGTATCGGTGGTCTGTCATCGGTACGCGGGTTCAAGGAACAGTCGCTATCCGGCGACAGCGGCGGTTACTGGCGCAACCAGCTGCGCTGGACTCGCCCCGTGACCTGGGCGCCCTTGCAGCCCTACCTGCAGCAATACGGCGTCGCCTTCGCCTACGATCTCGGCGTCATCCATGGCGACCGTTACAACCCCGAGCTCAAGGGCCGGCTCTCCGGCAATGCCTTCGAGTTCAGCGCGCGTGGCCAACATCTGGCCGCCAGCCTAACCCTGGCCCGCTCGCTGGAGCGACCCGCTGTGATCGAGAACCGCGAGCACCCGCTGTACTTCCGCGTCGATCTTTTCTTCTGATTTTTCTTGTTGTTGGCAGGAGCTTCTTACATGGACGTCCGCAGCCCTTTTTTCCAGAACGTTGCCACTGTTCTGATTGGCGTGTTGTTCTTGAACCCGATCATGGCGGCTGCGGCCGAGGTCACGCTGACGGCTGCGAATACGAATACCAGCATCACGGCTGCTGGTAATGGCGTGCCGGTGGTGAATATCGCCACGCCGAATGGCAACGGCCTGTCGCACAACAAGTTCACTGACTACAACGTCGGCCAGCAGGGCCTGATCCTAAACAACGCCACCGGCAAGACGCAGGGCACCCAGCTCGGCGGCATCATCCTGGGCAACGCCAACCTCCAGGGGCAGGCTGCCAACCTGATCCTCAACGAAGTTACCGGCGGTAGTCCCAGCCAGTTGCAGGGTTATACCGAAGTGGCCGGACAACAGGCCCATGTGGTGGTGGCCAACCCCAACGGAATCACCTGTAACGGTTGCGGCTTCATCAACACACCGCGCGCCACCCTCACTACCGGCAAGCCGATCATCGAGGGCGGTCGCCTGGATCACCTGCAGGTCGACGGCGGCGCCATCAGCATCGAGGGCGCCGGGCTCAACGCCAGCAATGTGGATCAGTTCGACCTGATCACCCGCAGCGCCAAGCTCAATGCCGAGTTGCATGCCAATCAGCTCAACGTTATTACCGGTGCCAACGACGTCAAGGTCGCCGACCTGGCAGTCAACAAGCGTGTGGCCAACCAGGTGGATGCACCGCAGCTCGCCATCGACAGTTCGGCCCTGGGTGGCATGTATGCCGGCGCCATTCGCCTGGTCGGTACCGAGCAGGGTGTAGGGGTCAAACTGGCCGGCAACATGGCGGCCAGTGCCGGCGATATCCAGATCGACGCCAACGGCCAGTTGAGCCTGGCACAGACGGCGGCCACAGGTAACGTGCGCATCGCCGCCGAGAGCCTGGAGCTGAATGGCAAGGTCTATGCCGGCAACAGCGTCACCGCCCAAGCGAGCGGGGAGCTGAGCAACAAGCAGAGCCTGGCGGCCCGCAGCGGTATCAGCCTGCAGGCTGGTGAGGTGGTCAACCAGGGCGTGATCGAGGCCGGGGTCAATGCGGACAACAGCCGCAATGGCGTTGGCGATGTCAGCATCGCCGGCCAGCGTCTGCGCAACACGGGCACCGTGGCGGCGAGCCGCACACTGGACGTCGCCGTCGATGCGCTGGATAACCGCAGTGGCACCCTCAGCGGCAAGGCCCAGGCGCAGATTCAGGCGGGCCAACTGGATAACCGCCAGGGGCGGGTGCTGTCTCAGGGGACCCTGACGGTCCAGGCTGCGACCCTCGATAACAGCCAGTCTGGCCTGATCAATGGTCAGAGCGGCCTGAGCGTGCAGAGCTCTGGTCTGAACAACCAGGCGGGTGAGATATCCACCCGGGGCAACGGTCAGGTCACGGCGGCCAACCTGGATAACCGCCAGGGCACGCTGATCGGCGAGAACGGCTTGCAAGTAACCGCCAGCGGCAACCTGAACAACAGCCAAGGCGGTGTCGTTTCGTCGAACACCAGTCTGCAGGTCAGTGCCGGCAGCCTCAACAACAGTGCCGATGGCGCGTTGGTCAGCCAGGGAGCCCTGACGGCAACGGTCGCCGGTGCGCTGGACAACCACGATGGCGGGGCATTGATCAGCCAAGGCAAATTGGCGGTCACAGCCGATACGCTGGATAACCGTAACGCCGGCACACTGTCGAGCCAGACCGACCTCCAAGTGGCGACTGCCAGCCTGGCTAACCAGGGCGGTCGAATCGTCAGCGAAGGTGCTCTGAACCTCTCTTCTGCCGCGCTGGACAACAGCCAGCAAGGCACCGTCAGCAGCAAGGGCAGTGCGCGGGTCGAGGCTGCCAGTCTCAACAACAGCTCGGGCGGCAGCCTGGTAACGGATGGCCATCTGTTGCTGGTCGCCGGGCGGGTCGACAACGGCGCCCAGGGTCGTATTGCGGCCCAAGGCGATCTGAATGCTCAGATCGAGGTGCTCGAACAGCGTTCGGGGGAACTGCTGAGCCAGGGGCGACTCACCCTCACGGGCCAACGCCTGGATAACAGTGCAGCCGGCCTGCTGGCTGCCAACCAGGGCATCGATCTTCAGGTTGGTCAGATCGATAACCGCGGCGGCGAGATCTCCAGTCGCGCCGCCGTGGCCATCACGGCCGCCGACCTGGACAACAGCGCGGCGGGCACGATCATCGGCGATGCCGGGTTGCGCCTGACGGTCGAACGCCTGTTGAACAGTGCCCTGGGCCGGTTGTTGGGGCGTGATGCGCTGGTCGTGCGTGGTGCCAGTCTGGACAACAGTGCCGGCGGTACTCTGAGCAGTCAGCAGAGTCTGGACATCGCGCTGAGCGGTGATCTGAATAACAGCGACGACGGCGCGTTGGTCAGCGAGGGTTTGCTCAACCTGAATGCGCGGGCGTTGAACAACCAGGCGGGTGCCGTCTCCAGTGCCGGCAACCTGGCGGTCAATGCCAGCGGCGGCCTGGACAATCGTCGCGGCAAACTGGTGACCGATGCTGAGTTGCAGCTGGCGAGCAGCCGGCTGGATAACAGCGCGGGCACTATCAGCGGCAAGACCGCCACGCGTGTGCAAACAGGCGACCTGATCAACCAGGGCGGTCGCCTGGTGGGCGGCACGAGCCTGACCCTCAGCGCGGCCAAGGTGGACAATCGCAATCAGGGCCTGCTGGCCGCCGGCAGCACACTGACGGCGACCGTGACGGAGCTCGATCAGCGTGGCGCCGGTCAGTTGGTCAGTGAAGGCGCGTTGACCCTGGACATGCAACGGGGCGTGCTGAACAACAGTGAGCGTGGGCTCTTGGCTGCTTCCGGCCCCTTGCTGCTGAATAACCTGGGCGCCGTCAATAACAGTCAGGGCGGGGAAATCTCCAGCAATCGCAGCTTTGCTCTGGCCGCCGACAGCCTGAACAACCAGGGCGGTCGAGTGATCAGCGCTCAGGCGTTGATGCTGCGTATCAACCAGATACTGATCAATAGCCTCAACGGTGTGCTCTCCGGCGCCGAGGCGCTAAACCTGCAAGCGGCCAGCGCGGATAACGCCGGCGGCACCGTCGCCAGTCGTGGCGACATCGATGTGGATGTCGCAGGGGCACTGAACAACGCCGCCGGCACCCTGTCGGCGGGTGGTCAGCTGATTGTGATGAGTGCCTCGCTCGATAACTCCGCGCAGGGGCTGCTCACCAGCGGCGGCAATCTGCTGCTGGACACTGGGGCGATTAATAATCGTGGCGGGCAACTCCTCAGCCAGCGGGAGCTGCAGATTGCCGCTGGCGATATCGACAATCGCCATGGCGTGATCGGCAGCGAGCAGGCGCTGCAGCTGCAGGCGGCGCGGGTCGATAACCAGGCAGGCCTGATCAACAGTGCCGACAGCCTGGCGCTCACCGCTACTACCTTGGACTCTAGCGACCAGGGCGAGGTATCGGCGCAGCAGGCGCTTGTGCTGAGCGTCAATCAACTGATCCAGCGGCAAGGGCGCCTGATCGCTGGCACCGCGCTTTCCCTGGATCTGCATGATGGATCGCTGGATAACCGCGGCGGGCTGATTTCCGCCCAGGGACCGCTGACCCTGGCCAACCTGCGGAGCCTGGACAACCGGGGCGGCGAGCTGTCGAGCGATGCCTCGTTCCTGGTCCGCGCCGAGCGCATCGACAACGGCGATCAGGGCCGCATCATCAGCGCTGGCACCCTAAGCCTGGAGGCCGTGACCCTGCGCAACGCCGGCGAGGGCCTGCTCTCCGGTTGGCAGGGGCTCGATGTCACGGGCGGCAGCCTGGACAACAGCGGCAAGGGCACGCTGTCCAGCCGCAACGGTGCCCTCAGCGTCGAGCTGAGCGGCGCCTTGGATAACAGTGCAGAGGGTGCGTTGGCCAGCCAGGGTGACCTGCGGGTCGAAGCCGCCAGCCTGAACAATAGCGGCAAGGGCATTCTGTCGACCGAGGGTCGGCTCGACCTGACGCTGGCCGGCGATCTGGACAACCACGACCAGGGGCTGCTCAGCGCCGCAGGCGCCGTGGCCATCCAAGCCCGGGATGTGAATAACGGCGCCGGCCAGATCACTGGACACAGCCTGCTGCTGACGGGCCGCAATCTCGACAACAGTGCAGGGCAACTGTCCAGCGACACGAGCCTGAGCCTCAACCTGCTGGGCACGCTGAGCAATACCCAGCAGGCCCAGCTGGCCAGCGGTGCGAACCTGCTGCTGCGGGCGGGCGCGGTCGACAACCGGGGTGGCACCCTGGTCAGTCGCGGCCTGCTGGACGTCATCGCGGGCAGTTTCAACAACTCCGCGGGCGGTACGCTGGCGGCGCAGCAAGCCCTGACCATTGCCCTCAGCGGGGCCCTGGACAACAGCCAGGACGGCCTGATCTACAGCCTCGACAATCAGCTGAGCTTGCAGGCAGGCAGCGTCAACAACAATGCCGGTACCCTGCAGAGCAAGGGCGACCTCGAGCTGGAGGTCACTGGCGCACTGTCCAACCAGCAAGGCCGCATCAGCAGCGGCGAAGGCAATGTGCAGGTGCAGGCGGCCAGCCTGGATAACAGCGCCGCCGGGATGCTGTACGGCATTGCCGGCTGGTTGAGGCTGACGGTCGCGGGCCTGTTCAACAACAACAACGATGGCGTCACCCAGGCGCGCGCGCTGGAGATCCAGAGCGGCGATCTGAACAACGCCGCCGGCCATCTCTCGGCGACCCACGGCGACAGCCGCATCGCCGCGCGCGCGTTCAACAACCAGGGCGGTGGCCTGTATGCCGGGCAGCTGCTCGACCTCACGGCCAGCAGCTTCGATAACCAGCATGGCCAGGTGGCCGCTGCCACGGTCGACTTCGGCCTCGGTGGGGCGCTGAACAACAGCGGCGGCATCATCGAGAGCTCCAGCACCCTGCAGCTGGTCTCCGCCAGCCTGTTCAACGGCAACGGCAGGCTGCGCGCGCTCGGCATGCAGGGTGACACCCTGATCCGCAGCGGCACGCTGGACAACCGCCTGGGCATTCTGGAAAGCGCCAACAGCAACCTGAAGCTGGAGCTGGACAGCCTGCTCAATGCCGATGGACGCATTCAGCACGTGGGCAGCGGCAATCTGCAGCTGGCCTCGGCACTGGCTACCACGGCCGGCGGCACCCTGGCCAGCAATGGCCAGCTCAGCATCAGTACGCAGAACTGGGTCAACAGCGGCGTCCTGCAGGCCGCGCGCCTGCTGCTCAACGTCGACCAGTTCAGCCAGACTGCCAGCGGCCAATTGCTGGCCAGCGAGTCGCTGACCGCCAGCGGCGGCACCTGGAACAACGATGGCCTGCTGGCCAGCGACGGCACCCTCAGCCTCACGCTGACCGGTGCTTACAGCGGCGACGGCACGCTCAGCAGCCTCGATGACCTGAGCCTGACCGCAGGCAGTGTCAGCCTGGGCACGAATGGCCGTATCAGCGGCGGCGCCCTGACTACCCTCAACAGCTCCGAAGCGGTCACCAACCACGGCAGGCTCACCTCGGCGGGCGATTTGCGCATCAGTGCCGGCAGCCTGAACAACTACGGCACCCTCGGCAGCGGCGAGAACCTGCGGCTGGTTGCGGGCAACCTGCTCAACGAGTACGGCCTGATCTTCAGCGGCGAGGGTATGGCGCTCCGGGCCGGCACGCTCGTTAACAGGCAGGCCGATATTTACAGCATGGGCAGCCTGAGCATTGCCAGGGACGATGCCCTGGGCCTGCTGGATAGCCTGGATAACCGCTCGGGCAGCATCGAGTCCCTCTCGGACATGACCCTGCGCGCCGCCCTGCTGAGCAACCGGAAGGACAGCTTCAGTACTTCAAAAAATCAGACCTATGGGCATTTCAGCATTGTTTGTTACGACTGCAGCGGCGACCACCACAATGTGGATTACGTGGCGACCGAACGCTTCGATATCGCTGTGGCCGAAGACTCAGCGGCCGCTTCGATTCATAGCGGTGGCAATCTGGACATTCAGGGTACCGATGTCGTCAACCGCTACAGCAGCCTGAGCGCCAGCGGCAACATCCTGATCAACGCTACAACCCTTGAAAATACCGGGGCGGCGACCGGAACCCTGGAGCGTGTCCGGCGCTTCAACACCGGGCGAGTCACCGATGGCACCGATGAGCGCTTCCGGGATAGGTACATCTATCCGTACAACGCCCAGCCGCTACCCAAAGAAGTTCCCGATGCGCTGTACCGCTGGAACTTGGTCAGTGACATTGAAACCAGCACCCCTACGGGTATCGCCTCGGCCGCCATCATTCAGGCGGGAGGCAACGTTGTCATCCAGGCCAGTCAGTCGCTGAGCAATCAGTCGATTCTGGCCTATCAGGCGCCGCAGGCCGGCACCGCGCAGAGTGTCGCTACCGGCGTCAGTGCTGCCAGCCAGCCCCTGCAGGTCACGTTGAACCCTCAGTTGCCACCGGACCTTGCGCAACAGCAAGTCAACCCGCTGACCCTGCCGGGCTTCAGCCTGC
>Ga0247724_1000237_pt1 | contig 14081 bp, 10 predicted proteins | sample OKSTACKMC2E_FD_182776 | JGI IMG/M metagenome (GOLD analysis project Ga0247724, IMG submission 182776) | Subsurface sediment microbial communities from gas well in Oklahoma, United States - OK STACK MC-2-E | ecosystem: Environmental > Terrestrial > Deep subsurface > Rock core/Sediment | place... | reverse complement strand
GATTTGGAGATGCTGGAGCATGTGCCGGACCCCGCCTCTGTGTTGCGCGCCATCGCGACTCTGGTACGCCCGGGCGGCCGGGTGTTTGTCTCCACCATCAACCGCAACCCCAAATCCTATCTGATGATGATCATCGGGGCCGAATACCTGATGAAGATGGTGCCCAAGGGTACCCACGATCACAAAAAATTCATCACTCCGGCCGAACTGTGTCGCATGGGTGAAGCAGTGGGCCTGCTGGTGCGGGATATGAGCGGGGTGCACTATGCACCGCTCTCCAACAGTTTCAAGCTCGGCAAGAATGTCGACGTCAACTATATGGTGGAGTTTGTCCGCCCGGAGCACGGTTGATGAGCGCCTCTCACCCTCTGCCCCTGCGCGGTGTGCTGTTCGATCTGGACGGCACCCTGCTCGACACTGCCCCGGATCTGGGGGCCGCCGTCAACCATGTCCTGATCAGCGAAGGCTTTGCGCCGCTCTCTGACGAGATTATTCGTCAGACCACCTCCCACGGGGCGCTCGGGCTGCTGAAAGCGGGCCTCGGCGACGAACTACTTGAAGAGCTGGGGGCCACGCGCCTGCGCAATGCCTTGCTCGACTACTACGCGGCCAATCTCTGCGTTGGTACCCACCCCTATGTGGGAATGGTGGATCTTATCGAGTGGCTGGATGAAAAACAGCTCCCCTGGGGTATCGTCACCAACAAGCCGGGCTTTCTCACCGAGCCGCTGCTGGCAGCCCTGCCAGAGCTTGCCAGCTGCGGCGTCACTGTCAGTGCCGATACCCTGCCAGTACGCAAGCCCGACCCCGCCCCTATGTTCTTTGCCTGTGAGAAACTGGGGGTCGAGGCGGCTCACTGCCTCTATGTGGGGGATCATGTGCGGGATATCGAAGCAGGCCGCAATGCTGGCATGCGCACCGCCGTCGCTGGCTGGGGCTATCTCAATGATGAGGAAGATCCCGCCCAGTGGGGCGCCGATCTGCACTTTGATACCGTGCAAGCCCTGCACCACTGGCTGCGCTATGAGTTGACGGCCAAGGCGTAACGCGCAGCCTTACCGGCTGACATGCGATAACGGGGCGAAGAGACTCTCCGCCCCTTGCATCTTTCCTTTAAGCTCCTGCCTCCTGCGCCACCATCACTCGTCTATTCATGGATAATAAAGGCAGCTTTCTGCCTGTTGGATACCCATTTGACAAGCTCACAGCCGTCACAAAACGGCCACAAACCACCATCTTCTGACGCAAAGCCCTTGCCATGCTGAGCCCGCGGCTACGACAACTGGACAGCTTTTGACCCTTGTTGCATAAGGGATAATCAGCCGCCGTTTGCTAGTAAAAAGCCCCCCGTTTCGCAAGCAAAAAAAGTTATTTAAATTTTCCATCTTCGATCGGGAGACTTGCATTTAGCGGAGCGGACGAATGAAAACCCGCTCACTGTGAGTGGTCACTAACTGACGGGGCAAGACTCACAATTTATCCACAGCTCGTCACTTATCCACACATTGCAATGACGGGCTGACCTCACTATCTTGTAGCTCGAACTTAAAATAACACTACATCTTGTGATTCATCGCACAATCTCTACCCACCTCCCGCATACTGCCGGGGCCAGGGTAGCGCCATTGTGCGATGGTTTTTCGGGAATCAACTGAAGGTCATCAGCCAATGAACTTGTTTGTGACGAAGCGTAACGGACACAAAGAACCCATCGATCTGGATAAAATTCACCGCGTGCTGGACTGGGCCGCCGAAGGGCTCGACAACGTGTCGGTCTCCCAGGTAGAGCTCAAATCCCACATCCAGTTCTATGACGGTATCCGTACCGCCGACATTCACGAAACCATCATCAAGGCCACGGCTGACCTCATCTCCGAGCAGACCCCGGACTACCAGTACATGGCAGCCCGTCTGGCCATCTTCCACCTGCGCAAGAAGGCCTACGGCCAGTTCGAACCGCCCCACCTCTACCAGCACGTGGCTCGTCTGGTGGACATGGGCAAGTACGACAAGCACCTGCTGGAAGACTACGCCCAGGCCGAATTCGAAGAGTTGAACACCCATCTGGATCACTGGCGCGACATGGATTTCTCCTACGCGGCAGTCAAACAGCTGGAAGGCAAATATCTGGTCCAGAACCGCGTTACCGGCGAGATCTACGAGAGCCCGCAGTTCCTCTACATCCTGGTAGCGGCCTGCCTCTTCTCCAAGTATCCGAAAGATACCCGTCTGGACTACATCAAGCGCTTCTATGATGCGGTCTCGACCTTCAAGATCTCCCTGCCGACCCCAATCATGAGCGGCGTGCGCACCCCGACCCGCCAGTTCAGCTCCTGCGTGCTGATCGAGTGCGACGACAGCCTGGATTCCATCAACGCCACCGCCAGCTCCATCGTGCGTTACGTTTCCCAGCGCGCCGGTATCGGCATCAACGCCGGTCGCATCCGCGGCCTGGGCAGCCCCATCCGTGGTGGCGAAGCGTTCCACACCGGTTGCATCCCCTTCTACAAATACTTCCAGACTGCCGTGAAGTGCTGCTCCCAAGGCGGCGTGCGCGGCGGTGCGGCCACCCTGTTCTACCCCCTGTGGCACACCGAAGTGGAAAGCCTGCTGGTGCTGAAGAACAACCGCGGCGTGGAAGAGAACCGTGTTCGTCACATGGACTACGGCGTGCAGATCAACAAGCTGATGTACCAGCGCCTCATCAAGGGCGGTGACATCACCCTGTTCTCCCCGTCCGATGCGCCGGGTCTGTACGATGCCTTCTTTGCCGATCAGGACAAGTTCGAAGAGCTCTACGTCAAGTACGAGCAGGATCCGGCCATTCGCAAGAAGACCCTGAAAGCGGTAGACCTCTTCTCCCTGATGATGCAGGAGCGTGCCGGTACCGGTCGCATCTACATCCAGAACGTGGATCACTGCAACACCCACAGCCCGTTCGACCCGAGCGTGGCGCCGGTACGCCAGTCCAACCTCTGCCTCGAAATTGCGCTGCCGACCAAGCCGCTCAACAACATCGACGACGAGAGTGGCGAAATCGCCCTGTGCACCCTCTCCGCCTTCAACCTGGGTGCCATCGAGAAGCTGGAAGATCTGGAAGAGATGGCCGATCTGGCCGTGCGTGCCCTCGACGCCCTGCTCGACTATCAGGACTACCCGATTGCCGCCGCCAAGAAGGGCAGCATGGGTCGTCGCACCCTGGGGATCGGCGTCATCAACTACGCCTACTACCTGGCCAAAAACGGTGCCCGTTACTCCGACGGCTCCGGTCTGGCGCTGACTCACCGCACCTTCGAGGCGATCCAGTACTACCTGCTGAAAGCCTCCGTGCAGCTGGCCCGCGAGTTCGGCCCCTGCCCGCTGTTTGGCGAGACCACCTATGCTCAGGGCATCCTGCCCATCGACACCTACAAAAAAGATCTGGATGCGCTGTGTAACGAGCCGCTGCATCTGGATTGGGAAAGTCTGCGTGAAGAGATCAAGTCCGTTGGCTTGCGCAACTCCACCCTGACCGCCCTGATGCCGAGCGAGACTTCCAGCCAGATCTCCAACGCCACCAACGGTATCGAGCCGCCGCGCGGTCTGGTGTCGGTCAAGGCCTCCAAAGACGGCATTCTCAAACAGGTGGTGCCCGAGTATGATCGCCTGAAAGATCAATACGAATTGCTCTGGAAGCAACCGAGCGTTGACGGCTACCTGCAGCTGGTCGGTATCATGCAGAAGTTTGTGGATCAGGCGATCTCCGCCAACACCAACTACGACCCTGCCCGTTTCGAAGGCAACAAGGTCCCGATGAAACAGCTGCTCAAGGACTTGCTGACCGCCTACAAATACGGCCTCAAGACCCTGTACTATCACAACACCCGTGATGGTGCAGACGATGCCCAGACCGACCTGCAAGATGACGGTTGCGCTGGCGGGGCTTGCAAAATCTAAGTCACGGCAAGAACTGATAACCGGGCGGGAGCATGAAGCTCCCGCTCTCCTGTTTTCTCTATTCACATATTCTGGTAACCATGGCCTATTCAACTTTCTGCCAAACCCAAAACGACCAGCTCAAAGAGCCGATGTTTTTTGGCCAATCGGTCAACGTAGCCCGTTATGATCAACAAAAGCACGAAGTGTTCGAGCGGCTGATCGAGAAGCAGCTCTCCTTCTTCTGGCGCCCAGAAGAGGTGGATGTCTCCCGTGATCGCATCGACTATCAGGCCCTGCCACCGCACGAGCAGCACATCTTCATCTCCAACCTGAAGTACCAGACCCTGCTGGACTCCATTCAGGGTCGCAGCCCCAACGTGGCCCTGCTGCCGCTGGTCTCCATTCCGGAGCTGGAAACCTGGATTGAGACCTGGGCCTTCTCCGAAACCATCCACTCTCGCTCCTACACCCATATCATCCGCAATATCGTCAACACCCCCGCCCAGGTGTTCGACGACATCGTGACCAACGAGCAGATCTTGAAGCGCGCCGGCTCCATCAGCCATTTCTACGACGACCTGATCGAAGCGACCGCCCTCTACAACCTGCACGGTGAAGGGACCCACACTGTCGCGGGCCGCGAAGTGACCATCACCTTGCGCGAGCTCAAGAAGAAGCTCTATCTCTGCCTGATGAGCGTCAACGCGCTGGAGGCAATTCGCTTCTACGTCAGCTTCGCCTGCTCCTTTGCCTTCGCCGAGCGCGAACTGATGGAAGGCAACGCCAAGATCATCAAGATGATCGCCCGCGACGAAGCGCTGCACCTCACCGGCACCCAGCACATGCTGAACCTGATGCGTACCGGCCAGGATGACCCGGAGATGGCCGAGATCGCCGCCGAGTGCGAACAGGCCTGCTTCGAGATCTTCAAGGAAGCGGCCATTCAGGAGAAAGAGTGGGCCGAGTACCTGTTCCAGGACGGCTCCATGATCGGCCTCAACAAGGACATCCTCTGCCAGTACGTGGAGTACATCACCAACCTGCGCATGAGTGCGGTCGGCCTGCAGCCAGCCTTTGCCGGCACCAAGCAGAACCCGATCCCCTGGATCAACACCTGGCTGTCATCCGACAACGTACAGGTCGCCCCGCAAGAGGTAGAGGTCAGCTCCTATCTGGTCGGTCAGATCGACAGCGAAGTCAATGCCGATGACCTGGGTGATTTCGAGCTGTGAGTGACGCCACCAACATGCTGACCCCTGCCCCGCACGCGCCTGCCGAACAGCAAGCGGTCGTGGCACCACGGGTACATACCCGGGATGGTGCCGTGCTGCACGCCCATCCCGGCGAAAGCGTGTTGGAGACCCTGGAGCGCCATGGGCATCATGTGGAGTTCCAGTGTCGCAGCGGCTATTGCGGCGCCTGCCGCACTCCGCTGATGGCCGGCAAGGTGCACTACCCCAATGTGCCGCTGGCATTCGTCGCCCAGGGGGAGTGCCTCCCCTGCTGCTGCAAACCGGTCGGCGCCATCCGGCTGGATATCCAGAAGAGCTGACGCAGCCACAGACTGACAACTCGCACAAAATATAGAAAGCCGCCGGAGCAATCCGGCGGCTTTTTTTGTCTCTTCACATTGCTCGGGCGCCCGATGACAGACGCCCACCCCCTCAGAGGATTACAACCAGGGGGCGGCAGTCGGCCCGTGGTGCAGGCCCAGCTTCCAGACCCGGCCAAAGTGCTTGTAGTGACCGGCCGCGATACCGGCCTTCTCACCCATGCCGTGGTAGAGATCGAGGTGCCCCTTCTTCACCGCCCCGCCCACATCCAGCGCAATCAACAGCCGCAGCTGGTGCTTGCCGGTCCAGTTGCCCTCTTTATCGAGCAAGGGAACTTCGGCGAGGATCGGGGTACCCATCGGCAGCAGGGTCTTGTCGGCAGCGACGGCCGCCAGCGGCAGCAGCGGGATACCGGCCGCACCGATCACATCATTGGTGGGTCGACGCTCGAAGAAGACATAGGAGGGGTTCTGCTCCACCAGCTCCTTGACGCTCTCCTCCGGTTGACGGTTGGCCCACTCCTTGATGGCCTTCATCGACATCTGCTCTTTGGGCACTTCACCGCGATCGATCAGTACCCGGCCGATACTCACGTAACCGTGACCGTTCTTGCCGCTGTAGCCCAGATATTGCAGCCGATCGTCATCCCCGTAATGGACAAAGCCCGAGCCCTGCACATCCATCAGGAAGTTGTCTATAAGGGATTTGCTGTAACCCAGCTCCAGCCCGCGATTGGCCAGGGCCCCCTGATGGATCTCGGCCCGGGTCGGACAGCGACCGCCACATTTTGGCATGGCATAGATGGGATATTTGTATTTGGCATCCGGGCGGTGACGCACCTCCAGCACCGGCGAGTAGTAACCGGTAAAGAGCACGTTACCCATGCGATCGGCGCCGCCCAGCTGAGCCAGGCTGATACCGTAACGGGTGATGTCAGCAGGATTGCCGCCGCCCGCCACCCAGCGGGAGAGCTGATGATAGAGCTCGCCATAACGGCGGGTCATCTTGCCGGAGCGCTCCAATACCAGTCTGCTTTGCGGGCCAAACTTGCTGTAGTCGGCACGCGCACGGCTATTGACCCGCTCCACCCTCACCAGATCCTCTGGCAAGGTCCCGTCCAGATACTGCTTGCCCAGATTTTCCGGCACCTCGCAGTTAAGAAAGCATCTGTTGTCGGTCTGTTTTTTGGGCACTTCTGCTCTCTCAGAGTTGCCCGCACAACCGGCCAGTCCCAGCACTGCGGCGGTCAGCCAGTACGCGTGTTTGTTCATATGTCCTCATATAACGCCAAGAGCCATGCTCGGCGGGGAAGATGCCAAATTTGCAGGGGGAAAGCAAACGACATCAATCACTTGAAGCAGGATTTCTCCAAAGGGGATCCGCTGGGTTATAACAAGGTGACAGGATGTGCGAGGTGATGGATGGAACAGCTCGAAATATTCCCGCTGCAGAGCCCCTGCATCGGGGTCTGCGAAGTGAACAACAAGGGCTACTGCAAGGGGTGCCTGCGCAATCGCGAAGAGCGTTTCAACTGGCTCACCATGACCCCTGCCCAGCAACAAGAGGTGATGCGCCTGTGCCGGGATCGCAAACGCCGGGTCGAGGCTGCGCGGCGCAAGGCACAGGAAGGCGCGCCCAATGAGCCGCAAGCTCAGCCCGGCTGGGATTTTTAAACTCAGCCTACCTGCAATCCCCACCTCACAACTCACCTATATCACCGGCAAAACAAAAAGCGGCACGCAGGCCGCTCTTGGTTATGACGTGTTGCCGGGTGGCAAAGCTTACGCCGTAGCCTGCTTGGCCTGCTCTTCGCCGCGCTTGAGCATGGCGTAGGAGACACCGGTCAGCAGCGAGCCTGCCGCAATCGCCACGATATACATCATGACGTTGCTAATGGCGTGCGGAATGAACAGCACGAACAGGCCGCCGTGGGGTGCCATCAGCTCACAGCCGAACAGCATGGAGAGCGCACCGGTCAGGGCGCCGCCGACCATGCAGGCCGGGATAACGCGCATCGGATCCTTGGCGGCAAACGGAATGGCCCCCTCGGAGATAAAGCACAAACCCAGCACAAAGGAGGCCTTGCCCGCTTCCTGCTCCGCCTTGATGAACTTGGTGCGGGCCAGGAAGGTGGCGATGCCCATGCCTAGCGCCGGCACCATACCGGCGGCCATCACCGCAGCCATCGGGGCGTAGGTTTTGGAGGCCAGCAGGCCGACCCCGAAGGCGTAGGCCGCCTTGTTGACCGGGCCGCCCATGTCGAAGCACATCATGGCCCCGATGATGACACCCAGCAGCACGGCGTTGGCAGAGCCCATGTTGTTGAGGAAGGTAGTCATGGCATTCATGATGCCGGCCACCGGGCCACCCACCACATAGATCATCACCAGACCGGTAAAGAGGCTGGCAAAGAGCGGAATGATCAGGATGGGCTTGAGCGCTTCCAGAGTCACCGGCAGGCGCACCTTGTCACTCAGGTATTTGGCACTGTAACCGGCCAGGAAACCGGCGACGATGCCGCCGAGGAAACCGGCGCCCAGCGAGCTTGCCAGCATGCCGCCTATCATGCCGGGGGCGAGACCCGGGCGGTCAGCGATGGAGTAGGCAATGTAACCGGCCAGCACCGGGATCATCAAGGCGAAGGCTGAGCCACCACCGATCTTCATCAGAGCGGCGGCCAGAGTGCCTTCCACCTTGAACGCCTCGATACCGAATACGAACGAGAGCGCGATGATAAGGCCACCCGCCACCACCATCGGCAGCATGAAGGAGACGCCGGTCAGCAGATGCTTGTAGGGGCCTGCTTTTTCCTCTTTCTTGGGCTGGCTGGCACCGCTGTGGCGATAGAGTGTCGCCTCGTTCCACGCCTTGTCGAGCTCGGCGCGGGTTTTCTTCAGCGCAGCGCCCGTGCTGGTGCGATAAACCGGCTTACCATCGAAACGGGCCATGTCCACCTCGATATCGGTGGCGAGGAACACCAGATCGGCAGAAGCAATCTCCTCGGCAGTCAGGGCGTTCTGGGCACCGACCGAGCCTTGGGTCTCGACGCGGATCTGGTAACCCAGCTGTTTGGCCATGGTCTCCAGCGCTTCTGCCGACATAAAGGTGTGGGCCACACCGGTCGGACAGGCGGTCACCGCCACAATGCGCTTGCCAGCGGCGGCCGGTTTGGCGGCTGCGGGCGCGGCTTGATGACGATAGACGCTGGCGCCGCTGGTTGCGGCTTCCAGCAAGGCAGCCGGATCCTGCAGGGCGAGATCCATGCTGCCCTGATAGACTCGCTTGCCATCATAGGCGGCGAGATCCACCGGGGCACTGGCAACAACCAGCACCAGATCGGCGGCGGCAATCTGCTCCTTGCTCGGTACTTGGCGGGGCTGCATGCTGGAGCCGACGTCGAGGGTGAGTTCCCAGCCAGCCAGTTTGGCCTGCTGTTCTATCCGTTTTGCAGCGAGAAAGCTGGTGGCAATGCCCGCAGGGCAAGCCGTAACCAAGATTGCTTTCATTGGGCATCTCCTGAGTTTTCCATTGAGGGGGTATTGCATTGAACTTGTGCCAGCTCATCCAGAGGCTGTACGCGCACCTGTTCAAGTAAGGGGTTGAGCACACTGATATCGTTAAAGCCTACCGCCACCTGACTAACCGCCAAGGCCGAGACGGCGGTGGCCAGCCGCAGGGTCTGCTCCGGCGCCCAGCCAAGACTCAGACCATGGGCGAGACCAGCGACCAACGAGTCGCCAGCACCCACAGTGCTGACCACCTGCATCCGCGGCGGAATGGCCTGCCAGACGGCATCCGGGGCAAACCAGATGAGGCCATCGGCGCCGTTGGAGATCACCACGTTGGGGATGCCGCTTGCCTGCAGCGCGCGGGCACACTCGGCCTGCTCGCTCAGCGTCTTGACGGGGCGGCCCGCCCACTGGCTCAGCTCCTCCAGATTGGGTTTGACCAGGGTCGGCGCCGCCTTGATCCCTTCGCTTAACGCCGCACCGCTGCAATCGAAGATCACCTGCTTGCCCTTGGCCTTGAGCAGGCGGATCAGATGGGCGCAGTAATCGGGGGCCACCCCTTTGGGCAGGCTGCCCGCCAGCACAAACCAGTCGGCGTGAGGGGCCAATTGGTCGATGGCCAGCTCCAGCGCGCTCACCTCCCCTTGCTGGATGGTGAGCCCCGGCAGGTTGAGATCGGTAACCCGACCGGATTGCTCGGAGATCTTGACGTTGATGCGGGTGCTGCCCGCGACACGGACAAAGTGATCATCCAGCGCCCGCTCTGCAAACAGGGAGACAAAGCTCTGTTCATTGTCAGCGCCCAGCCAGCCGGTGACGCCTACCTCGCGGCCCAAATCCTTGAGCACCATGGCGACGTTGATCCCCTTGCCCGCCGCCCGCAGGTTGGCCTCACTCACCAAATTGACCTCGCCAAGGCTCATCGCCTCGAGACGAGTGGTGAGATCAAGGGCGGGGTTGAGGGTAATAGTGACAATCTTCATCAATGCGCCCCCTCGCCGAGACCGGCAGCGATCGCTTCACCGATCCCCTTGAGGGCCGCTTCGGCATCTGCCCCTTCAGCGCGAAACGCCAGACGGTGACCACACTTGACCCCAAGGCCAATCACCTTCATCAGGCTCTTGGCGGAGACCGCCTCGCCGCTACCATCCAGATTGGCAACCCGGATGTCGGATTCAAACTCTTTAGCCACCTTGACCAGCATGGCGCCCGGGCGGGCGTGCAGGCCATGGGGATTGATGATGGTGAAGGTTTCGGAAAGACCGCTCGCAGGACCAGCTTGCAGCATGGCCAGAGCGTCATTGTCCACCAGCGTCGCCAGCTGACCGGCAGCCGCCAGTTTGGCCAGATTCTCCAGTTGCGGCAGATGGCCGCTATCTGCGGCGCACAGCAGCAGCATGGCACTGACCGGCAGCTCCCCTGCACGAAGTTCGCTGCTGGGTGTTGCCAACACCCAGCCGGTCTGTGCCGCTTGTGCTCGAGCGAGCCAGACGCCCTCGCCCAGATAGGCGGGATCGCTTGCCAGCAGGGCGCTCACCATGGCGGCATCGCCCCAGCCCGCCGATTTGGCGCGGGCGGCCGCCCCCAGCAACAGCTGGTCGCGATCATCGGCCGGGAAGTCAGCCAGGGTCAGGTATTGCACCTCTTTGGCTGCAGTGGCGCCAGTCAGGATATTGATGATGGTGTCGGCATCGGTGGCCTCTTTGAGCTGAGCAGCCGCCTGCTCGTCACCCAGCACATGGGTGAGCTGGCGCAAAATGCCCAGATGCTCGTCGGACTTGGCGGCGATGCCGATGGCGACGTAGGCGATCTGCCCCTCGTCCCACTCGATGCCATGAGGGAATTGGGCCACCATGACGCCGGTGCTCTTCACCAGATGACGGGTATCGGTGGTGCCGTGGGGAATGGCGATGCCGCTGCCAAGATAGGTGGCATGCTGCGCTTCACGGGCCAGCATCCCATCCACATAGCCCGCTTCCACCAGACCGGCTTCGGTCAGTTTGCCTGCCAGCAGGGCAATCGCGTCCGACTTGGTCGCCACCGACTGTCCCAGCAAGATCTGCTCTCGCGCCAACTTCAACATAGAGACTCTCCATCAGGTTCCGGCCGCGCCGGTACGTCACAATTGAACATTCGGGTAACTCGCCAGCTGACAATAGACCCGATCGCGGTTCACTGTGATCGGGGCCCGATTTTCAGGCCACTGGGTCTCTTCGTTGCTGACAGGCTGAATCGTTTCACTTACACTCAGACTGAATCGTTTCAGCGAATTGATCAAGTACCCACAAAGAGTGCTTTTCAATGATATGATCCCGCGCACACTTTTCGGTGCCCTCACCCGGCAGTGACCGTGGGCCTTGCAACTCAAACAGAGCCAATATGATGAAACTGGATGAAATCGCCGCCCTCGCCGGTGTCTCGCGCACCACGGCAAGCTATGTGATCAATGGCAAGGCCGACCAATACCGCATAAGTCAGGCCACCCGCGACAAGGTGATGGCCGTCGTCACCGCCCACAACTACCAGCCGGACAGCCGCGCCGCCTCCCTGCGTGGCGGCCAGACCAAGACCCTCGGCTTTATCCTGCCCGACCTTGAAAACGCCAGTTACGCCAAGCTGGCCAAACGGCTGGAACAGGGGGCCCGGGCGCAGGGCTATCAGCTGCTCATCGTCTGCTCGGAAGATGATCCCGCCACAGAAAAAGAGCTGGCCCAGATGCTGGTGAGCCGCCATGTGGATGCCCTGCTGGTGGCCAGCTGCCTGCCGCCAGACGACCCCTTCTACGGCAAATTGCAGGCGCAAGGCAGCCAAATCCTCGCCATCGACCGGGCGATGGCCGCCGACAAGTTCGTCACCGTCGCCAGTGAAAACGAGAAGGCGAGCTTTGATCTCACCAGCTCCCTGCTCACCCCGACCTTGCGCCATATCGCCTTGATCACCGCGCTGCCAGCACTCACGATCAGTCAGGAGCGCAAAGCGGGTTTCGAGCAGGCGGTCGCCAGTCACAGCTCGGCTCGCCATCTGTGCGAGGGAGATCACTTCTCCCGCCTTGAGGGGTATCGCCTGATCAAGGATCTGCACCAGCAGCTGGGCCAGTTGCCCGAAGCGCTGATCACTACCTCCTATATCCTGATGGAGGGGGTACTCGACTACCTGCTGGAGCAAGAGATCGACATGAGCCAGCTCGCCATGGCCACCTTCGGGGACGATCGCCTGCTCGACTTCCTCCCCTTTGGCATCAACTCCCTGCCCCAGCAGCACGACGCGCTGGCCAACCTGGCGCTGGAGCTAGCGCTCAAGGCGGTGAATGGCGACTACCAGAGCGGGCTGCACTATGTTAGCCGCACCCTCAAGCGCCGTCGCTAACCTGCTCGAAGCAGACCCGATTTGCTGTCAATGGGTGGGTAAAGCGAACAGATGACAATAAGGCTGCCAGCATCGGCAGCCTTATTGTTTTCCCCCACAACCCCGCCCGCTTTACTTTCTCTACCGCCTGGCCGACTAAACAACCGGCCTCCACACTCTTTTCACCCCGCAACTAAACGCCAATGCCACGACAAGGCACTCCCCCATCCGTGCAGCAACCACTTGGCTGACCTGTATCAATGAGCCCCAGTCAGTCATTTTCTCGGTGCTTTTTTCTGCAATCAGCTACCACTGTCATCATTTATTTCCACTTATTGCCACAAGCCAGCACAAGAACCGTATAAAAGGGGTTGTTTCCGCTATTTTGATCCGCTAACGTGGCAACCATCTTTTACAACTGACAGGTTTTAGGTACAGATGTTCCCGTTCCGATATTGCTAGCCTCCGGCCCTATCCCGGAGGCGCCTTCTGATAACGCCAATCGGCCCCCTCTTGTTGACGTCACTGCTGACATCGCCTGTTTGCACTGACACCGCTACGTTCGGATGGATAACATGAATACCAAAACCCTGGGTTGTACCCTGTTGATTGCCGGCACCACCATAGGTGCCGGCATGCTGGCCCTGCCGCTGGCCTCCTCCTCCCTCGGCGGCCCCGCCACCCTGCTGCTGATGGTCGGCCTCTGGGCCCTGATGGCCTTCACCGCCATGCTGCAAGTAGAGGCAAGCCTCAACACCGGCAAGTGGTACCTGCACCAGCTGGCGGATCATCTGCTCGGCCCCTGGGGCAAGCGCATCGCCTCCTTCTGTATCCTGATGCTGTTCTACTCGCTGGCCTCCGCCTACATCAGCGGCGGCAGCAGCCTGCTGGCACAGGCGCTGGCCGATGCGGGCATGCCCCTCAGCCAGGAGCAGGCTGCCTGGGCCTTTACCCTGCTGTTTGGCGGCATGGTCTGTGTCGGCACCCGCTCGGTGGATTACCTCAACCGGCTGATGTTCACCGTCAAACTGGTGATTATGGTGGTGGTGCTGGCGTTGCTGTTGCCCCGCACCGAAGGGCAGCATCTGCTCTCAATGCCGCTGGGTCAGGGCCTGTTACTGGCGGGCCTGCCGGTCATCTTCACCTCGTTCGGCTTTCACGGCTCAATTCCGAGCGTGATGCTTTACCTCGGTGACTGCCCCAAACAGCTGCGTCGGGTCTTTGTCTGGGGCTCAGCCCTGCCGCTGATCATCTACGTGCTGTGGCAGGTAGCAATCCTCGGTCTGCTCGGCCAGAAAGCCCTGCTGCAAACCGGCGGCGCGCTGGACAGCCTGCTGGCCAACGTCGGCAAGCTGGTGAGCTGGCCTGCGTTTAATCAGGCGATGCACCTGTTTGCCGATCTGGCACTCGCCACCTCCTTCCTCGGGGTAACGCTGGGGCTGTTCGACTTTATGGCCAAGGTAACCCGCCGCAAGGACAACTGGCAGGGCCGCACTCAGACTGGCCTCATCACCTTCGTGCCGCCGCTGCTGTTTGCCCTCTACTTCCCGCAGGGCTTTATCATGGCCCTCGGCTACGCCGCCATTGCGCTGGCGATCCTCGCGGTACTGCTGCCGGTGGCGCTGGTGTGGCAGAGCCGCAAACAGGCCCCCACCCACCACTACCGCGCCCCGGGTGGCGTAGTGGCGCTGGGAGTGGCCGCCGCCATGGGCGTACTGATCGTCGGCGTACAGATCAGCGTCAGCCTTGGAATGCT
>Ga0247724_1000236_pt1 | contig 14105 bp, 15 predicted proteins | sample OKSTACKMC2E_FD_182776 | JGI IMG/M metagenome (GOLD analysis project Ga0247724, IMG submission 182776) | Subsurface sediment microbial communities from gas well in Oklahoma, United States - OK STACK MC-2-E | ecosystem: Environmental > Terrestrial > Deep subsurface > Rock core/Sediment | place... | reverse complement strand
CGATGTTGGCCGCCTGAAGCTGGTCAATCCTGATCCGGCTGAGCTGGTAAAAGGCCACGATGGCCTGTTCCGGATGCGCCAGGGGGGGGATGCCGAAAGTAGCGAGCAGGTGGTAATGGCATCCGGATTTTTGGAAGGGGCCAACGTCAATGCCGTGGATGAGCTGGTCAGCAGTATGTCATTGACCCGCAATTTCGAACTGCAGGTCAAGTTGATGAAAGCGGCGGATGATCAGGCTCGTCAAGGGGCCAAATTGATTTCCGGTCAGGGTTGATATTGACGATATCGGGCTGCTGTCCGATATCTGGCCACTCCTTTGTGGATTGGGCTTGATGAACAAGGTGGAATAACAATGCACGCAGCATTATGGGTCAGTAAAACAGGTCTGTCGGCACAAGATGCCAAGATGTCCAGTATCTCCAACAACCTGGCTAACGTGAACACGGTCGGCTTCAAGCGCGATCGGGTAGCGTTTGAAGATCTCTTTTATCAGGTGCAGCGCCAGCCGGGTGCCCAGCAAGATCAGCAGAATCTGGCGCCTATCGGTATTCAAATGGGCAATGGCGTGCGGGTAGTGGGTACCCAGAAGGTCTTCACCTCCGGCCAGTTCCAGAATACCAATCAGGAGCTGGATATGGCGGTGGTCGGTGCCGGTTTCTTCGGCGTCGAGCGCCCGGATGGTGAGACGGCTTATACCCGCAATGGTCAATGGCATCGCAATGCCGAGGGGCAACTGGTTAACGCGGATGGTTTGCCCATGGTACCGCAGATCCAGATCCCCGATAACGCTACCAAGATCTCCATTGGTACGGATGGTACCGTCAGTGCATCGTTGCCCGGTCAGCAAGAGAACGTCGAGCTGGGCCGTATCACCCTGACCAATTTCGCCAACCCGGCCGGTCTGGAAGCGCTCGGTGGCAACCTCTACCGTGCAACCGGCGCGTCCGGTGAGCCCATTGAAGGTGTACCGGGTGAAGAGGCGATGGGGGCCGTCAAGCAATTCACGCTGGAGAGCTCCAACGTAAACGTGGTCGAGGAGATGGTTGACATGATCACGACCCAGCGGGCTTACGAGATGAATGCCAAGGTGGTTTCTTCCGCCGACCAGATGCTCAAGTTTGTCACTCAGGCACTGTAATGATGAAGTCGATGCTGCGTTATATCTGGTTGGTATTGCTGTTGGGCGGCTGTGCCACCTATGAGCTGCAGGCGCCCGAGCCAGGTGACGAGAAATGGGCGCCATCCCGTCCCAAGGTGACCGCGACTGCGCAGGGCGAAGATGGTGGCCTCTATCGGGGCAACTACATGATGACCCTGTTTCAGGATCGGCGAGCTTACCGTGTTGGTGACATTCTCACCGTGGTGCTGGAAGAGCGTACCCAGTCGAGCAAGAAAGCCAATACCAGCATGAGCAAAAACAGCAGCATGAATGTGCCAGCCCCCTCTATTGGCGGTAAACTGCGCCCCGACTGGGGGGCCGCCCTCAGTGCGGATCGGGATTTTGATGGCGGAGCGACCTCCAGTCAGCAAAATACCCTGGCAGGTTCCATAACCGTGACGGTCGCGGAAGTGATGCCCAACGGTGTGCTGGGGATCCGCGGTGAAAAGTGGATCCGCCTCAATCAGGGGGATGAATATATCCGCTTGGGCGGCATGGTTCGGGTTGAAGATATTGACCAGAGTAACCGTATCTCCTCCCAGCGCATTGCCGATGCCCGCATCACCTATGCCGGTCGTGGTGCCCTCGCCGACAGTAACCAGATGGGGTGGCTGGGCCGCTTCTTTAGCTCGGCGTTTGCGCCATTTTGAGGAATCACATGAACAGATGGTTTATCGCCCTGCTTTGTCTCTGCTTGCCCTTGTTTAGTCAGGCTGCCGCACCGGCCAAACGAGCCTTGCTGGATATTGCCGATGTGCAGGGGCTGAGAACCAACCAGCTGGTGGGTTATGGTCTGGTGGTCGGTCTCTCCGGGACCGGTGATAAAAGCCAGGTCAAATTTACCGGCCAATCCATGGCCAACATGCTCAAGCAGTTTGGCGTGCAGTTACCGGACGATCTCGATCCCAAGCTCAAGAACGTGGCAGCCGTTTCGGTGCAGGCCACGCTACCCGCTTTGGCTGGCAAGGGGCAGTTGCTCGATGTGACCGTGACTTCCATTGGTGATGCCAAGAGTCTGCGTGGCGGCTCTCTGCTGCTGACCCCCCTGCGTGGTATCGATGGTGAAGTCTATGCCGTGGCGCAGGGCAATCTGGTTGTCGCCGGTGTGAAAGCGGAAGGGCAATCGGGTTCATCGGTCACGATTAACGTGCCGACAGCAGGGATTATCCCCAATGGCGCCACCATCGAGCGAGAGGTGGTCAGCAATTTTGCCGAAAAGCCGGAAGTGACCCTCAATTTGCACCAACCCAACTTCAAGACAGCCCGCAATGTGGAGCGCGCCATCAACCATCAGCTGGGGCCGGTTGCCCGCGCGGTGAGTGCCGGGCGGGTTCAGGTTGCAGCCCCCAGGGACGAGAGCCAGCGCATCGCGTTTATGGCTCTGTTGGAAGATATCAAGGTGGATCCGGGTCAGGAGCGGCCGAAGGTGGTCTTCAACAGTCGAACCGGCACTGTGGTGATGGGGCAGGGGGTCAAGGTTCACAAGGCTGCAGTCAGTCATGGCAGTCTGACGGTGACCATTGGCGAGAGTCAGACGGTCAGTCAGCCCAACGCCTTCTCCAATGGGCAGACCACCACGACCCCCAACTCCAAGATCCAGGTCGATCGGGAACGTAACAACATGTTTGTCTGGCCGGATGGCACTTCCTTGGAAGTGATCGTCAAGGCTGTCAATTCACTCGGGGCAACCCCCGATGATGTCATGGCCATCTTGCAAGCGCTCAATGAGGCTGGCGCCCTCGAAGGTGAGCTGGTGGTTATCTAAGGACTATCATGACCAGAATTAGCTCGGATCCCGGTTTTTATCAGGATCTCAATGAATTGCAGCAAATCAAAAGCAACCCGGATCAGCGTGCCGCGCTGGATGCTGCAGCCGGTCAGTTTGAAGTCAGTTTTCTGCAAACCGTGCTCAAACATATGCGCTCGGCGACGGATGCCCTGCAGGATGAGGACGACAAGATCATCAAGGGGCAATCCCTCTATCGTGATATGTATGACAGCCAGTTGGCAATGAGCATGGTTAAGCGAGGTGGCATCGGTCTGCGGGAGCAGATGGTCAACCAGCTGGCTCCGTCATTAAAGAATCCGGACGGGGTGGTCGCTTCAGAGCAGCAGACCCTGGCTGCGTTCAGCCAGCCTCTCAACTCGGCAAAAATGAAGAAGGTTGACTGATGTCACTGCTCAATATCGGCGCCAGCGGATTAAATGCAGCCCAGATTGCATTGAACCTGACCGCCCAGAATATCGCGAACGTTAATACCATCGGGTATAGCCGTCAGGAAGCCATGATGGGCAGTCTGTCCGGTTTCGGGCGGTTGGATAATGGTGCCGGTGTCGAGGTGACAGGGGTACGCAGGGTAACGGATGACTATCTGGTTGCTCAACACTGGCGTAGCCGTTCGGCCACCGGTTCTTCTTATGCCTTTCATCAGTACATCAATACGACAGAGCAGTTGCTGGGCAGTGAGTCGATGAATATCGCAAAAGGGCTCGACAGCTTTTTTGCCTCGCTCAGTGCTGCGCTCGACAGTCCGGAAACCCCGGCACAGCGCAGCCAGATCGTCAGCTCGGCTGGGGCGCTCGCCAACCGCTTTACCCAGCTGGACGAGAGCCTGGTCACCCAGGAAAAACAGATCGACGATCAGTTGAGCAGCACTGTTTCCCAAGTGAACAGCTACCTGTCACAACTGGCCGAATTGAATGTCCAGATTGGCGATCAAGCCGCCAAGGGAGTCAATACCTCAGCGCTGGAAGATAGTCGCGAACAGGTTGTTCGTGAGTTGTCGACCTATATGGAAGTGCGGGTTAATCGTCAGAGTGACGGTACTTTTGCGATCTGCCTGCCGCAAGGACAGCCGCTGGTGCTGGGGGGAAGCAGCAGTACTCTCGCGCTTGCTGGCGATAAACTCAGCCTTGCTTTCGGTGGTCAGACGTTTGAAGTTCCTAAATTGCACGGTGGTTCGCTGGCGGGGGTGATGGATTATCGCACCACAGTATTGCGGCCGACCAGAGAGGCGCTGAATCAGATAGCGGGCAAGCTCGCAAAGGATTTCAATGATAAACAGGCCGGTGGTTTTGACCTTCATGGAGTAACCGGGAAACGGCTATTCGCTTTTGACGAAACAAAAGATATCCATGGTAACTACATCAATGCGTTGGGAACATTGCGGGTGGCTGATGGTTTTACCGGAGACGACCTGGCTTTTGCCAAGGCCGGTGGTGGCAAGGGCGATAACCGCAACCTGCAGGACCTGCTGACGATAAAAAATGGCCAATACGATGCCTATAGTGCCCTGCTTGGCAAGATGGCGGTGCAGAGCGGGCAGGCGAAAGCGAGCATGCAGGCCGATGCCAATATGGAGAAACAGATGGCGGCCAAGCTGAGCAGTGTCAGCGGGGTGAATACCGATGAGGAAGGGGTGAAAGTGATGGCTTACACCAAGGCTTATCAGGCCAATGCCAAGGTGATCAGCACCTCGGAACAACTCTTCAATTCCATTCTGAATATGTTCTGAGGAGGGTCACCATGCGCATCAGTACCAACCAGATCCAGCTCAGCATGCTAGACAACTTGCAGCATGGCTTCGGTGAATATGCCCGGCTTGATCGCCAAATATCCACGCAAAAACGCATTCTTCAGCCCTCTGATGATCCTGTTGGTAGTGTGCAACTGCTGGGCTTGCAGAAAGAGCAGGTGGCAATGGCGCAGTACCAGAAAAATATTGCCAACGCCAAGAGCCAGCTCTCTCAAGGGGAACTGCAGTTTGAAACCATGACCAACATGCTGATGCGGTTGCGGGAGTTGACCCAGACAGCTGCAACAGGCTCTTTGTCGGATGCGGATCGTAAAGCGGTAGCCAGCGAGGTCGCCATTATCAAGGATGGTCTGCTGGATCTGGCCAATGCGCGTAACGAGAGTGGCTCCAGCCTCTTTACCGGTAGCAAGGTTGATCAGACTGCATTGGTAAAGCAGGCGAGTGGTGACTACAGCTACCAGGGGGACAATCTGGTGCGTGAGGTCAGTATTGCAAACGGCGTCACTGTGGGCTTGAACCAGACGGCTGACCAGCTGTTTCTGAAGCCTGACGATTTTTTCAAACGACTCGATAGCATGGTGACGGCAATTAATGACGCAGCACCTGACGCCGTCGATCAAGCCCGAGCCATGCTCGGCCGTAGCCAGACGCTGCAAGATAGTATCAGCCAGGCGGTGAGCACGATTGGTGCCCGGATCAATCTGCTGGATCAGATTGACGAGAGCCATGCCGAGAAAGGTGTCTATAGCAAGGAAGTGAGCAACCAGATAGAGTCGCTGGATTATGCCGAGGCCGCGACCCGACAGGCCCATGTCCTGATGGCATTACAGGTGCAACAGCAAGCTTTTGCCAAGGTTAATGGCCTTAGTCTGTTCAACTACATGCCGTAACGAGTGAAGGAGTCATGATGCAGATCCAGCAAACCCGTCTTGGGGGCGTTGCCGAGGCGCAGGCAAAGCCCAAGTTGCAGGGCCGCGCAACTGCACAGGCTCACACTCCGGAAAATCGAAAGCAGAGTGAGCGCCACCCCAATATTATCCGGATGGACAGATGGGCCCTGATCGGCGCAGCGCAACAGCGTATTGCCCATGCTCAGGGTGGGGAACAGGCACTCAATCAGGTTTGGGGTGAATTGAAGCGGCTGGAACGCCAGTTGGGTCAGCGTGAGCTGGCCAGCAGTGACGTTGCCAACCGCTTAAAAATGCTGGAAGAGAAAGTCACCCAACCAAGAGGCCCTTTGACTGACGAGCTCAAGCCCAGACTTCTTGCGTCACCTCAGGAACTGCGCACCCGGTTCAGTGCCGAGCATCTGGATTTATTAAGCGCCAAAAATAGCACTGAGCGACTGGTGTTCTCTTTCCCTCAAAGCAGTAGTGCGGTGGAGGTGACCATCCCGGCCGGAGCGCGAGAGGGGGAGGTCGCAACCATACTCGATCGGGCGCTGCGTAAAGAGCATATCCGGGCTCGGCTGAATGAGCTGGGCAAGCTGGAGCTCTCTGTCGCTGAACCCCATCGTCGCAAACTGGATGAGCCGGTGCTAATCCGGGGCGAGGGGATTCGTATCCCGGCAGGCAACCCGATCCCGGTGCAGTTCAAGCCAAAGGCCGGATCGCTGACCCGCATGGCCGAGGGCGTTGCCAAAGGGGAGATCCGTCAGGAGCGACAGCAGCTTAAAAAGGTACTGGGCGAGATCGAACAGTCGGTACGGGAGTTGAAGCAGTTTCGCCAGAAGATGGTCTTGCAGTTGGATAAGGTCAAGGCTCGCAGTCAGAACCTGAAACAGGAGGAGCTGGCACAGTTGCAATCCTCTCTGGCAGCTCGCCTCTCACAAGGCGGCTATATGGGCACCATGTCCGGTCTGCTGGCGCAGGCCAACGTCACTCGTCAAGGGGTGGTTGCGTTACTCACTTGATAGCGCTGGGCTGTCTCCTCGTAAAAAACCGCACAAGCTGACTTGTGCGGTTTTTTTATCTCTGTGATGCCCTCTTGTGCCAGTGACTGCGCTGTCTGCTCGCGGGCCCACTCTTCGCATCCGAACGGGGGGCCAAGAGAAACTGCCGTTCAGCAAAAAAAGATTTAATTTTCACGACGCTGTGGTCGTTCTTCATTGGGGTCAACCCAAACGCTGCCTGTGGCAGCATCTATTTCGAGGAAACGAAAATGAGTCTGTCAATCCACACCAACTTTGCCGCCATGGTCACCCAGAATCAGCTGGCTTCAACCAACAAGCTGGCCAGCACTGCCATGCAGCGTCTGGGTACCGGTATGCGCATCAACTCTGCTGCTGACGATGCTGCTGGTCTGCAAATCGCCACCCGTCTGCAATCCCAGTCCAACAGCCAGAAGACCGGTATGCGCAACGCCCAGGATGCTATCTCCATGATGCAGACTGCCGAAGGTGCCATGGACGAGATGACCAATATCGTTCAGCGCATGAAGGATCTGGCTACCCAGGCCGCCAACGGTACCAGCAGCGATAAAGATATCGCCGCCATGAACGCCGAATTTGGCGAGCTGACCAAAGAGCTGAAAAATATCGCCGGCAATACCACCTTCGGTGGTGAAAACCTGCTGGATAGCACCAATGGCAAATTTGCCAAGGGTAAGGTGACTTTCCAGATTGGCGGCACTGATAAAGAAACACTTACCGTAGATATTGGTGAAACCCTGAAGAAGGTTGTCGGTGGTGCCGCCATGAGCGCAACAGATGCTGCGGCTTTTGCTGCAGTGACTTCTCCTGAAAATGACCTGGCAACTGCTCAGACTGATCTTAAGACCACGCAGGATGACTATGCACCGCTGAAGGAAGCAGAAGATAAGGCCAAGCGAATCTATGATGCCGATAAGAGCGATGCCACTGCCAAGACAAAGTGGGAAGATGCAAAAAAAGATGCCGATAAGAAAAATGCGGAAGTTGTAACTGCCCAGATCAAGGTTGAAGACAAGCAGAAAGCGTTGAATACGGTCTCTGCTGCTGCCATGACCGCTGGCTCCGGTTTGGACTCTGGCACCCTGAAATATGGTCTGCAGAGCCAGGAACACGCCCAGAAGGCCATCGGTGAGCTGGAATCCTTTATGCAGGATATCACCAGCGTACGTTCCGCTTTCGGTGCCAATATCAACCGTCTGGAGCACACCGTTAACAACCTCTCCAACATGAAAGAGAACACCGATATCGCCAAGGGCCGTATCATGGATGCCGATTTCGCCACCGAAAGCACCAACATGACCAAGAACCAGATGCTGATGCAAGCTGGCATGTCTGTGCTGGGTCAGGCAAACCAGATGACTGGTATGGTCACCGGTCTGCTGCGTTAATCGTTATAAGGGCCGCTACCTGTGTGGCGGCCTCTTTTCTTCCCCTTGCTGATTGAAAAGTGCTGGCGTAACAGTCTTTTTCAACAAGCAAGTCTTGCCCTGATACCGAAGGAGTTGATATATGCAGGTCGATCCCGCTTCAGCCGCGATGAACATGGTGACCAATGAGCGCAAGAATATGGACAAGCTGCTCAAGGGGCAGTTGGCCAATGTCAAGGCGCAGCAGAGTTCGCTGTCATCCATCAACTCCAAACTCTCCAGCTTTCAGACTCTGCTGAAAGATTTGAACAAGCCAGCGGCTTTGCAGGCCCAGAAAGCCAGCCTCTCACAAGAGGGGATCATGACGGTCACCAGCAATGGCAAGGCGACCCCGGGGCAATATAACTTTGAGGTCAAGCAACTGGCACAGGCCCATCAGTTCGGGGTGCAATTGACGGATGAAAAGGCACTATTGCCAACCTCCGGCAAAGTATCGTTTACCGTCGATGGCAAGGCGTTTGCTATCGATTTGGCGACCTTGCCTGTGGGGGCGACAGCCCAGAGTCTGGTTTCTGCGATAAATGATTCGGCGGATAATCCGGGGGTCAAGGCAAGCCTGATCCGCACGGATGGCAAGGTTAACCTGGTGCTGACCAGCAAAGAGAGCGGGGCTGCCAAGGTGTTTACCCCCACCTATGATGGCGACCCGGCTTCAGCGTTCGGCAAGGCTTTTATCGATGGCAAGGTGATCACCCCGGGTCAGGACTCCATCATCAAGATGGGGGTTGGCGACGGTGCGCTGGAGATCAAGTCGCCGACCAACAAAATTGAAAACGTGGTTGAAGGGCTGACGCTGGATCTCACCAAGGTGCAAAAACCAACCGATGGTCCGATGCAGGTGACGGTGGCTTATGACAATGAAGCCGTCACCGGCTCATTGAAGAAATTTGTTGATAGCTATAACGAACTGCTGGATCTGCTGAACAAAGAGACATCCACCGATATCAAGGCAAAAGGCGCACTGGCTTCTGATGCCACGGTGCGAGGTTTGAAAGGTGCGCTGGCCAACGCGGTTCGCAATCTGCCTGCTGGCATGACCCTGACTCAGCTTGGTATCAAAACCGAGAAGTCGGGCAAGCTGGTGTTTAGTGACTCTGATTTCAAAAAGTCGCTCGAGAAGGACCCTGAACTGCTGGGCAAGGCGCTGATGGGGGATGACGGTTTGCTCAAGCGGATGAGCAAGGTGCTCGACCCTTTCTCCAAGAGCAACGGGGTGATGGCCACTCGCAAGAGCACATTGGAAGCCAATCAAAAGCGACTTGATGATAAAATGGAGTCGCTGAATAAACGGATGGAATCTGTTTACAAGCGTTACCTCAATCAATTCACCACCATGAACCAGATGATGCAGACCATGGGAGCACTGTAAGCTTTTCCCCTGGATGCACTGGTTTGAACCTGCAATAGCGAGTGACCCATGTTTGAATCTGAAGATGGCTATGATGCCTATCGATTTGCCGCCACAGAAGCCAAGGCCGCGAGTGCCGATCCATATCAGCTGGTGCTGATGTTGATGGATGGCTTGCTTGACGAGATAGCCAGAGCCGAAGGGCATATCTTGGCCAAACAGTTTGAGCGAAAAGGGTTGGCCATCAACAAGTGTCTGCAGATCCTGGGTGGGCTGGACAGTGCGCTTGATATGAATAAGGGGGGCGAACTGGCGGTCAATCTGCATCGTCTTTATGACTACTGCGGTCAAAAATTGTTCGAAATCAGCGTTTCCAACAATGTTGAGGGATTTGCCGAAGTGCGCAAAATCCTGCAAGAGCTGAAAGAGGGTTGGGAAGCAATGGCGCGTCATCCTCGTTAATACGGAAGTAGTACTTCCTTCCTCTCTGTTCTTCCTCACGCCCAACATATTGAAATTTCTTGGTTCTCGGTCTGGCCCACTCCTTGCTTGTGGGCTGGTTCATCTTCTTTTTGGGGCTCGTCATGTCAGGTATTGCTCCCGTGTTGCGTGAGACCGAACTGCAGACTCGCCAGCGTCAGTTATTGGGGTTGGGTACGCTCTTGCTGCAACAAGCGCAAGCTGGCCAGTGGGATGCAGTCAGGCTAACCGATGGACGTTTTGCACAATTTGTCTCTCAAGTTAGCCGGAATCCCCAACTCTGGGCTGCGTTGCAACCAGCAAGAGATAAAGCCCGAATTTTGTATCAACAGGCATTGCAACTCTGCGAGCAGGAGACCCAGGTTCGTAAACAGGAGTGGCAGCAGCTTTCTTCGATTCGTGAAGGTTTGACTGCCTACGGTGAGGCACAGCAATGGGATTGATTCAATTTAGTGGTTTTGACGCTCTGTATTCACCGGATGTCACGGCCTTGAACCGTTTATCCGGCCAAGCCGGCAGTGAAGGTGAGCTGTATCAACCGCTGGATGAGGTGCCGGATCCTCTGGTTACATTGCCCTTGCCCGAGCTGGCTGCCAGCGATGTTGCGGAAGCAGAAAAAGAAATCGAACAGCCGGGTGGGGAAGGCGATCCGGCTGAACAGCTGCAAGCGTTTACCAATATGCCTCCTCTCTTTGTCAGAGTAAGTGATGCCGATCTTGATGGTTTTCGTGTAAGCCGTACTTTTTCCCGAGCTGAAGGTGGCACCGGTGGCCAGCAGGTGGTGGTGGATAACAAATTGCCGCCCTCTCTTCGTGCCTTGATGGGGAGTACGACCACGCTGCCCGAGCAAGAGGTGATGCCGCGTCGTGAAACGGTCTCTGCCGCTGCGGAACAGGCGCTCTCTACGTTGCTTGTCAAATCAAATGGGCAAACCGGTGTATTGCCCGGCCGCTTCACCTTGCCGGTTATGGCCGCTGGTCTCGATGCTGGAAATGTGCCTGATACCGCTGCGATAGAAAACAGGTTGCCAGATGCTCGCCAGCTGGCAGTCGGACAACTCGCTGCTGTACCGCCGCGTCCTGCCGACTATCAGTGGGCTCCTGTCCGATTGTCAGACAACCAGAGCCAATGGGGACAGCAGCTGGTTAACCTGCTTCAGGACAAGGTTGAATTGCAGGTCAATCAACAGGTGAAACAGGCTCATATCCGGCTGGACCCGCCAGAGCTTGGGCGACTGGAGTTGACCGTCAAGCTCGATGGTGACCGGCTCAATGTCCAGTTGAACGTGACCAATCCGGCGGTGCGCGATGCGATGATCCAGTCGATGGAGCGCTTGCGCATGAGCCTGGCTCCCCATCATGCCGGCGGGGTCGAGGTCAATGTGGGGCAAGGCGGCGAACAGGGACAGCAGGAGCGGTGGCAACAGGAGAAGATCCTGGCTGGCCGCCGCCAGTGGCAGGATGATCCGGACTCCCAATGGGATACGGTGCACGACTGGCTCAATACACTGGTCTGATTTTTAACCCGTAATAACGAGAGTGGTTTTACATTATGCTGCGTGTCATGAAGTGGTTGATGATATTCGTCATGGCTCTGTGTCTGTTGGCCATACTGGCCTATGGCGCATGGCTTAAACGCGATGTGGTCGAAGTCTGGCTCGGATTGGCAGAGCCAAAGCCAGAGCTGAGCAGCACTCCGCTGTTCAAGCCGATGGAGCGCTTTGTCATCAGCCTGGAAGGGGGTGAACAGTCCCATTATCTGGTGCTGGAGCTGGCACTGGTGACCTACAACCCGGCGCAGGTTGCCAAGTTGGATGAACTGACACCACTGATCCGCAATGCCATGGTGCAGTATTTCAGCCACCGCTCCCATGATGACGTAAAAGTCGAGCTGCAGAATATTTCCAAGTTGCAGGTCTCTCTGCGCGACAAGCTGGTCACTACGGTACAGGGATATGGCTACAAGCCTTATCTTGATGAAGTGCTGATCACCAAGGTGCTGGTACAGTAGCCACGATATGACTGATTCCGTTTGGGATGCTCAACAAGAGTTTGTAGATACTCCGCAACTTCCTCGCACGGGAGAGCCCGCTATTCTTGCTCGCTATCTACCCTTGGTGAAGCGAGCCGCCAGCCATCTGCGCAGCCAGGTCAGTGCCTGTTTTGATCAGGAGGACATGGAGCAGGTGGGAATGATGGGATTGCTGGAGGCGTGGCGCCGTTATGGCAGCGAGCCCGATGCCCAGTTTGAAAGTTATGCCTTCAAACGGATTCGTGGCGCCATGCTCGATGAGTTGCGCCGTCTGGACTGGCGCCCCCGCCAACTGCGACAGCAGGTACACGGCCATAATCAGGCGCAGCGTGAACTGCACAATCGTTTGGGGCGCCCCCCCTCAGAGCAAGAACTTGCTACTGCGCTCGACTGTTCGGTGGATGAGGTGCGTCAGTTGTCCTACGCCAGCCAGGCTGAAGCGCTGCAGAGTCTGGAAGAGTGGCTGGAGAATGGCGGTAAAGCCCCGACCACCGAATCTGATGATGTCGATATGGCGATGACCATCAGCAAGGTGTTGGCCACTCTGGATAAACGCGAGCAGTTATTGCTTTCCCTCTATTACCAGCAAGAGCTCAACATGAAAGAGATCGCGCTGGTGCTGGGATTAACCGAATCCCGGGTTTGTCAGTTGCACAAGCAATGTGTACTTCAGCTAAAGCAGCGATTGGTCGACTCCATATAGTAGTGCTTCACCTTTACTGGTGACCCTTCTTGTATCGTGCGGGAACATTCATGCAAAAACAGATTGGCATCGGCGTCATATTAGTGTGCGTGCTGGGTGGCTTCATGATGGCCGGGGGAAACCTCGCAGCCTTGTGGCAGCCAGCCGAGCTCATCATCATCATCGGCGCAGCGGTAGGCTCCATGTTTCTGGGCAACTCGAAAGAGGTGATGCATGAAATGTGGCGGCAGATAAAGATGTGCTTCAAAGCGAATAAAGAAGAGAAAGAGGTCTATCGTGAGCTGTTGACTCTGATGCATCAACTGCTTGAAGAGACACGCAACAAGGGGATGAAGGCGCTCGACGAGCATATTGAAAATCCCCAGCAGAGCTCGGTTTTCTTGATGTATCCCCAGATTTCGGAAGATCCCCAATTGCTTGGTTTCATTATCGATAACCTGCGTCTGCTCGGAATGGGCAAGATCACACCCCATGAACTGGATACCGTGCTGGAGCAGGAGATCATGGCCATTGAAGAGGACATGCTCAAGCCTGCTCATGCCTTGCACAAAACCGGCGAGGCCTGCCCGGGCTTCGGCATTCTTGCTGCGGTGATGGGGATCATCATCACCATGCAGCAACTGGACGGCCCCCTGAGCAATATCGGTGTCCATGTGGCGGCCGCTCTGGTGGGCACCTTTATCGGTATTTTCCTCTGCTACTGCTTGCTGGAGCCAATCAGCAATGCCATGGAAGAGATGGTCAAGCGCCGTATCGGCCTGTTGATGTGCATCAAGTCGATCCTGATTGCCCAGTTGCGTGGCAAGACACCGCTGCTTGCCGTCGATTCGGGTCGCAAGATCCTGGAGCCTGAAGTCAAACCAAGCTTCCTTGAGCTGGAAGATTGGGTGACCAACAGGGCGATGTAATGCGCAATCACGAACAGATTATCGTCAAGCGTCAGCAGCGTCGTAACAGCGGTCCCAAAGGGGGAGGCGCCTGGAAGGTGGCATTTGCTGACTTTACGTTGGCCATGATGGCGTTCTTTATGGTGCTGTGGATCCTGGCGGTGTCCAATCAGGAGGAGCGGGAAGTCGTTGCCAGCCGCCTGCGGGACTACAGCATCATGGACAGTGAGGCAAACCCGTTTGATATTCGCAACAGCCCCTATCCTGTCGATCTCGGTGGCAACCCCTCTGTGATGGATGAGCTTAACCCCAAGTTCGATCAGCAGGGCCAGCTGATGCCCAAGCATATGGACCGTAATCAGAGCATTTTTTCTGACGGCCCGGGTGGTGGGTATCAAAAGCTGTTGATAGGCAAGCTTGAAGGTGAAGCCCAGATGAAGCAGCTGGCCAGCTTTATCGACCATCTTGCTGAGCAGATGCAGGCGAAGAATAACCTCGAGATTCAAATTGTTCCCCAAGGATTGCGGATCCTGATCCGTGATGACGCGGATCGGGAAATGTATAGCCGCGGCAGTGCCCGTATCAGCCCTTTCTTTCGCCATAT
>Ga0247724_1000235_pt1 | contig 14105 bp, 13 predicted proteins | sample OKSTACKMC2E_FD_182776 | JGI IMG/M metagenome (GOLD analysis project Ga0247724, IMG submission 182776) | Subsurface sediment microbial communities from gas well in Oklahoma, United States - OK STACK MC-2-E | ecosystem: Environmental > Terrestrial > Deep subsurface > Rock core/Sediment | place... | reverse complement strand
TGTATTTCCTGATGTGCTGGCGGCTGATTTATTGCCTGCGTAATGCCGAGCCATTGGATCAGGACGTCTACGACGGCGCCGCCTGGTCGGCAGTGTTACCGCTGTCGGTCGCATCCGTTGCCGACCGCGGCAACAGCCGCGATTTCCCGGATTTCACCCGTGGCCTGTGGCAAAAAACTAAGCCGCTGGGTGTTGTTGGCGGCTAAATTTTTACAGCATCGCTGATGTCAAACACCCCGCCTAAAACCCGCCAAACAAGGTTTTAAGCTGTTGCACCTGGCGGCGGCTGACGTCGATTTGTTGGCCGTCTTGTAAAATCGCCAGCATGCTGCCGGCGGCGACACCGGGTTCTAATGCGGTGATGGCGCTGATACGGATAATGTCGGCGCGGCTGGCTTTAAAAAACTGCTGCGGGTCGAGCCGTTGTTCGATGCGCGACAGCGAACTTAATACAAAACTTTTGCCGTATGGCGTGTAGACCGCGCTGTGATTGCCAACCGATTCAAAGCGGCAAATATCACTTAACCGCACAATGCGGCTGTTTTCGCCGAATTTCAGCAATAAACCGTGGCTGTCTGGCAGATAGTTCTGGCTTTGCTGTTCCGAAACGACCGCGTTGCCAGCTGCAGCAGCCGGCAAGCGGCTTAAGCTTTGCGCCAGTCGTTGCGGCACTATGGGCTTGACCAGATAATCCAGCGCATTGAGCGCAAAGGCGTCCAGCGCATAGCTGTCAAAAGCGGTGCAGAACACAAAAAACAGGTTGGGCCTGAGCTCTGCCGCCAGTTCCAGCCCGCTGCTGCCTGGCATTTGAATATCCAGAAAAACTAAAGCGATGTCGGGCTGCGTGGCCAGAATGTCGCGCGCACTGTCCGCGCTGTCGGCTTCCGCTACAATCTCGATGTCGGGATGGGCTTGCAGCAAACGTTTGAGTTCGCTGCGCGCCAGGCGCTCGTCATCGACGATCAGGGTTTTCCACATGATGAAGCTCCATTTCAGTGGCGGTGGTGTGGGAAGTTGAATCTGCAGGTTGTTCCAGCGGGCCAGCTTCCAGCTCGATAGTGACCTGATACTGCTCCAGCTGTGGTTCGATATGCAGATGATGCCGGCCTGGTAATAATGCCAGACGCTGGCGCAGGTTTTTCAGGCCGGTGCGGGTACCGTGCGTACTGCTCAGACCCGCGCTGGTGTTGCCAACAATCAGCTGCCAGCCAGCGGCGACCGGGCGGCTTTTAATCCAGAGCCGACCGCCTTGCGGCAGCGGCGCAATGCCATGTTTAATCGCGTTTTCCACCAGCGTCAGCAGGCTTAATGTGGGGAGTTTTTGCTGCCACAGCTGCTCATCAAACTGCAGGTCCAGTTGCAGGCGTCGCTCCAGCCGCACTTGCTCAATCTGCAGGTACTGCGAAGTGATTTGCCATTCGTCGGCGAGCGTGGATAACGGTTTCAAATGCGCCTGCAAATGGAAGCGGAACAGTTCCGACAACTGCGTCACAGTGGCGGCGGCTTTGTCCTGATCTTCATAAATCAGGGCGCGGATGCTGTTCAGCGCATTAAATAAAAAGTGCGGATTGAGCTGATTGGTCAGTTGCTGTAGCTGTGCCTGATGCATTTGTTTTTGCATCTGACGTTTACTGACCAAAGTGCCCCAGAACACATAAGCCAACGCCCAGAGCCAAAACAGCACGGCCTGATTAAAACCGCCAATCAATTGCAGGATCGGCAGCCCGATTTGCAGCTGCATTTCTTCGCCATTAGCTTTTTGCACCGACATGTTGCGAAAATCCAGCTCTTTCAGCGGCGTTAAATCAGCCAGATTCAACGATATAAACATCAACAACTGCCCCAGCAGCAGGGTGTACAACAAAAAGCCGAATAAATTACTGCCATACCGGCCTTGTGGAAGTAGTTCGAGTTTAAGATATGGCCGAATGAGGAAATGGCAAAATAGCGCCATCAGGCTGGTGTCAATTGCACCGCGCAGCGTTGCTAACAAATAGGTGTCGAAGTTTGGTGATTTAAACATCACGCTGATCGACAGCATATAAAACACCAGATATACCAGATAACAGGCGAGACTGGCCCAGATATAAGCCGGTGAGCAGTGAAAACTGATGCGCCACCAGCGCTGCAGGCGAGCTTGCCAGCCACGAGTTGCTAATTCGGACATCTGGGTTCCTGTTCTGATAAATTTCAACGGCTTATTCATACCGCAGCGCATCAATAGGTGCAAGTCTGGCAGCCTTCACCGCCGGCATCAGGCCAAATACCACGCCGATAAAAGTGGTAAAGCCCAGCGATAACAACACCGCCCACAGCGGTACCATGGCATCTGCGAGGCCCGGAATTAACGCACCAAGCAAAGCTGCGACGCCATAACCGAGCAACAAACCAAGCAAACCACCAAATAAACTCAGCAGCACGGCTTCGAGTAAAAACTGCAGCAAAATCACCTGCGGTGTCGCGCCCAGCGCTTTGACGATGCCGATTTCGCGGGTGCGTTCTGTCACCGACACCAGCATGATATTCATCACGCCAATGCCACCGACCAGCAAACTGATGCCAACCACACCAGCTGCCACCAGCGTGACGGAATTCAGTACTTGGTTAAACTGGCTTTTCATTTTCTCGGCGGTGATAAATTCAAAAGGGTCGGCCGCATCGCTGGCGAGGCCGCGTTTGGTGCGAAGCACGTTGCGGATTTGCTGCTGCAGCAGCTGTTCATCGACGCCGGCTTTGGCGCGGTAGCTGATTTCGACCTGCAGCTGGTCCGGGCCATTCAGCGCTTTAGCGGTCTGAAATGGCGTGATGATGTAGTTGTCCTGGTCAAACCCAAACAGGCTGCCGCGTTTTTCGCCGACACCGATGATACGGAACCAGTCACCGGAGATCAGCACAAATTCGCCGACCGGATTGGCCGGCAGCTGCAGTTTGTTAATCAGTGATGGGCCGATAAACGCCACCCGGCGGCGGCGTTCGTCATCCTGCGGCAGGATAAAGCGGCCGAGCTGCGGGTAAATCCGAATCACATGCTGGTAATTCGGCGCCGCGCCAATCAGCTGGCTTTGGCTGCTGCTGCGGCCATAACTGACACTGAGCCCCATACTAAAAGCCGGCATCGCTACAGTGATTTGCTCAAAGTCGCTGATTTTATTCAGTAAGGCGTCGTAATCACTGTCGGTGAGTTTATTGCGAAAGCCCAGCAGTTCCTGATCCGGCGTGGTAAAAGCGCGCAGGGTGGTCATATCAGAACCTAAATCATCGAGCTGGCCGCGAATACCGGCGCTTAAGCCCTGCATAATGGCGACCACGCTAATGACAGCCGCCACACCGATAATAATACCGAGCGTGGTCAGGCCGCTGCGCAGTAAATGCAGCCGGATCGATAACACCGCACTTTGCGCGCACTGACTGAACATTTGCCAGAAAGCTAACATTTTCAACTCCTTGTCCGTTCTTTAGCGCTGAGTGTTTAAACCGCGAGTGCGCTGTGGCCTTGCAGCTGTTGCCGGTCCGCCACAATCCGGCCATCCACTAACCGCACCACGCGGCGGCAATGGTCGGCGATATCCTGTTCATGGGTCACCAGAATAATGGTCTGACCCTGCGCGTGTAATTCATCAAACAGCGCCATAATGCTGGCGGTGGTTTTGCTGTCGAGGTTGCCGGTCGGCTCGTCACCAAGCAGCACGGCCGGCTCTGTCACCAAAGCCCGTGCTATGGCCACGCGCTGACGCTGGCCGCCGGAGAGCTGACTCGGCAGATGCTGCGCTTTGTCGGCAAGGCCAACCCGCTCCAGCACTGCTATGGCGCGGCTGAGTCGCTCAGTTTTGCTCATCACCCGGTACAAAAGTGGCTGCATCACATTTTGCAGCGCGGTTAGGCGCGGTAATAAGTTAAAGCTTTGAAAAATAAAACCAATCTGCTGATTTCTGACCTGTGCTAACGCAGTTTCATCCAGGCTCGCCACCGGCTGACCACAGAGCAGATAATCGCCTTGATCCGGCGTGTCGAGACAACCCAGCATATTCAGCAGCGTCGATTTGCCAGAGCCGCTGGGGCCAATCAGTGCGACATAATCATTGCGCTCGACTTTGAGCTGAATATCAGCCAGCGCTGTGAAGGTTTCGCCGGCCATTTCATAGTGTTTACTGATGCCGCGCAGTTCAATGACTGGCGGTTCAATTTTGGCCGGCTCAGTCTGGGCCGGCCCAGGCACTGCTGCATTGGTCGCCATCATCATGGTTTGGCTCCGGTAGTTGGCGGGTCAAACCGTACTTTGGCACCTTCCTTCAGACTGGCAAAAATCCGTGCCGGCCCGGTGATCACCTGTTCAGTGCCAGTCAGCCCCTGGCTGATTTGCTGCGCCGTGTCGGTGGCAAGGCCCACTTCCACTGTTTGCGGATAAGCCCGGCCGTCCCGTACCAACCAGACCTGCCGGCTGTTGTTGCTGGCAGTCACACTTTTTTCTGCCGAAGTTGCTGGCGTAGCTTGCAGCGCCGACACTGGCACCGACCAGACCTGCGACAGCGCTGCGGTTTGCAGTTCAGCGCGACAGCTCATGCCCGGATAAAGCGCTTCTTCAGCATTTTCCAGCAACACTTTGACCTTAAAAGCCAGAGCCTGACTCTGACCAAGCTGACGGGCGCTGCTGCTGATGCTTTGCACTTTGCCATCAAGCGCCTGATCTGGTGCTGCTGCGGCAAATACTTTCACCTGCTGACCGACAAACACGCTGTGCACATCGGCTTCATCCAGCCGCAATTCGGCCAGTAATGCGCTGGTGTCAGCGATGGTCATCAGGTCGCTGCCCATCATCTGCGCGCTGCCCGGGATCACGGTTTCGCCGGCTTTGACATCCACCGCGACGATTACGCCGCCGATGGGCGAGCGCAGTTCGGTTTTTGCCAGTAAATCCGCCGCTTGTTTTTCCGCGGCGAGGCTTTGTGCCAGTTGTTGCTCTGCGGCTTGTTGCTGCAATAACGCCAGCTGCTTTTCGCTTTGCAAATTATCCAGCAACTCCTGCTGGATCAGGCCTTTGCTCGCCAGCTGCTGCTGGCGTTTTAACTGCCGTTCGACGTTTTTCAATCTGGTGTTCGCCATCTGAATGTCGGTGCGGGCCCGTGCGGTCTGGGCGCGGGCCTGCTCCAGACTGGCACTGTAGCTTTGCGGGTCGAGCTGTAGCAGCAGTTGACCGGCCTCGACTTTGTCGCCTTCCTGCACAAACACCGCATCGACTCTGGCCATCAGTTCTGAGCGCAGGGCGACCTGGGTGCGGTACACCAGATTGCCGGACGCCAGAATGCTGTCAGTCAAATCACCTTTGGTCACGGCGCTGACCTGTACATCCAGCGCCTGGGTTTGTTTACGGTACGTTGTGACACCGGCAATTGTTGCCAGAATCACCGCAGCGATCAGCAGCCGGCGCCAGGGCGTGGTTGCTGCTGTCGCAGAAACAGTCGGTTCATTCATATAAATGTCCTCAGGCCACCAGAGCCCACAGACCAAAAATCAGCAGCACTGGCGTACCCACCACGATAGCTGCACGCTTTGCACTGAATGCTGCTGCGCTTTGCAGGCCGGCGAATAAAATCCACAGTTGCCAGACTAAAAACACGTTGATGCTTTCGGCCCAGGTATACAGCGCATGGCCGACCGGTAAATCCAGCACCAGTTGATTGAGGGAGGCGTAGTTCACCAGCATCAGTGGCTGGTCCGGGCTGTCAGAGAGCAGCACCAGCACGGCAAGGCCAAGGATATTGAGCAGCGCCGGCAACTGGCTCCAGACCACTAACGCAAACCACTGGCCATAATTCAGCGCTTTTTGCAGGGTGCCGGTCAGCAGCAGATAACCGGCACAAATCGCGACAAAGGCCACACTGCCCACCGCCACAGACACTGCACCGATGATCGGCGTCGCACCGGCCATACCGGCCATCGCCGCGCGGATTTGTTCGGTTTCGGCCGGGGTCAATTCACCGGCATGTAAGATTTGTTGCTCGACCAGCCAGGCCGGGCTCATGCCGGCATAAAACCAATAGATGATGGCTGTCGTCAGCAACACCTGAATAGCCAGCAGCCACAGATGGCGGCCGGATTGCTGCGGCACTGTCGCCATCGCTGCGGATGGGTTTAATAAAGTATTCAGGATTTGGCTGAAAAAGCCGGGTGTTGCGATATTTGCCGATGTAGTTGCTGCGGTTGGCGTGCTGATTACCGGGTCTGTCATCTCAGTCTTCCTTGTTATGGTTCACAAAGTGGAGTTACTGAGTGCAGAGTAAAATGAGCGGAAGCAACAGGTGATAAAGATGTGAAGTTCGGCATTGCAGCGTGACAAAAGGCAACAATGCCGGATAAAAGGCTGTTGAGATTTATTGTGGCAAATCAGTGCAACGCAATCTTTTCGATGCTGCCATCCCGTTGCATAGTGACATACAACCAGTGTTCGTCCGGTGACAGTGCGACATTGGTTGGGAACTTGCCGCTGAGTGTAAATTCTTTTAATACAACGCCTTGCGGGTTTAGTTTCAGCACAGTGCCTTTGCCATAACGGGCGATATACAGATTGCCCTGACTATCACAGCGCATGCCGTCGAGGCCAAAATCGGCAAATTCGATCAGCAGCTTTTTCGCGCCAGGTTCCAGCTGGTCATTGAGCGGGTAGGCCCAGACTTGACGCTGCGCGCTTTCATTGACATAAAGCCAGCGCTGGTCCGGGCTGACTTCCACGCCATTGCTGGTGCCGGTATGGTCAATCAACCGCGCTTTGCCGTCGGCACTGATACGCCACAGCTGGCCTGTGCGGTTTTTCCAGTCCGGATCGCTGGCGAAGATAACACCGGCACGGGTTAAGGCTAAGTCATTCGGCTGGTGCATCCGCGGTTCAAACACGAAGGAAGTTAAGGTGCCGCCGGCGTAGCGCCAGATCTGATGGCCGGTATAGTCGGCAATCCACATCACGCCGTTTGCGTCGATTTGAATGCCATTGCCGGTGCTGCCGGTTGGTAAACGTAAGTACAGACTGGCTTTGCCGTCCGGCGTCACTTTGCCGATGCTGCCTTTGTGCTCATCGCCGGGGCCGCCAAAATTCACTGCATACAGATTGCCGGCGCTGTCGGTGTCCGGGCCTTCCACTTCAGCGTGAAAAGTGCCGGCCGGCACAAAGATCTGGCTGTCGGTGGCACTGGCTTCGCTGTTACTGATGCTGTTGGCGGCTGTAGCCAGTGGAGTGGGGGTGTTGCTGCAGGCGCTCAACAGCAGGACAAGTAACGCGGTGTTCAGTTTGTTTTGCACAGATTAACCCCATAAAAGTGTTAAAAAATCACAAATCAGACTTTAATGCCTTGCGGCTGGCGGAACAAGCTTTGTGGGTCGTAGCGCCGTTTAATCTGCTGCAGCCGGGCATAATGGCTGGCGTAATAGGCCTTGGCCGGGTGTTTCATCAGCGCATCGGTATAGTTCAGATAAGCGCCGCCACTACTCCAGCGCCGCATCTGATACCGCATCTGATGGCACCAGTCGGCACTTTGCGCTAGCAGTGATTCCGGGCTGTGTTCGGGATGAATGGTCAGATACTGCGCACTGAACAGCGCCTGACGGTGGGCAAAGGCGTTGAAATCACCCGGTTTGTCAGCGATAGCGCCGCCCATTAGTGTCAGCAGTACAGCGCCTGTCTGATTCTGACTGGCGCGACGGCGCAGCGCGGTCAACAAAGTACGGCAACCGGCCTGATCCATCGCTTTGTAAAACATGTCAGAACTGCCGGCCATTGCCACTCGTTTGAGCTGGCCGGCTTCATGTTGGGTCGGTAACTTACATTGGTTGGTGTCGAGGCCTCTGCAGTCGCTCAGCATAAAATCCAGATACTGGTGGTCTTGCATATCGACTTCACCCCACAAACTGCTGAGGCGGTTTTCCAGCTGTTGCCAGGCGGTTGTGACATCAGCCTGATGGCCAATACCACAGCAACGGATTTGAATTTCCGGCGCTTTTTTGCTGTTGCCGTTGACCCAAATCGCCAGCTGGGTCCAGACCGTATCCGGCAGTTGGGCCGCCCAGCGTTGCCATTCCTGCAGTACCAGCTCGCCATCTTTCAGTGGATAGCGGCCGATGTAGTTGCGCACCGGCGCACTGGCGAAGGTCTGCATTTTCAGCGCCGTTAAAATACCAAACTGACCGCCGCCGCCACCGCGCACCGCCCAGAACAAATCGCTGTTTTCGCTATTGTTACAGCGGCGGATCTCACCGTCAGCGGTGACGATTTCAGCTTCCAACAAAGCGTCGCAGGTCAGGCCGTATAGCCGGTCGGCAATGCCCAAACCACCGCCTTGTACCAGGCCGGCGATACCGACACCGGCGCAGCTGCCGGCGGGAATGGAGCGTTGCCATTGGCCAAGGGCAGCATAAACATTGCCCAGTGTCGCGCCGGCGCCGATGCTGGCGATCTCCTGTTCCAGACTGATTTGGTTCAGCAGACCCAGATCAATCAGCACGCCGGAGGTGGACGATAAACCGGTATAACTGTGGCCACCGCCACGGATGGCAAATGGCAGCGCAAAGCGGGAGATAAAACGCACCAGTTGCTGCACATCCAGGCTACTGGCCGGCCGGGCTATCAGTGCCGGGATTTTATGGTCATAACGGCTGTTGGCGGCGCGACCGCGCCATTGGAATTCAGCGTGCTGCGAAAATAGTAATTCACCTTGTAACTGTTGCTGCAGCGTCAGCCAGTCTTCGGCAGAGGGCTGCGGTGCGACAGACTGGATTTGTGGCAGCGGCTGACTACAGCCGCTGAGTGCGGATAGTGCCGGCACGGCACTGCATAAGCCTAAAAATTGACGTCGTAACAATTGCAGGAAGCCTCAGAAAAAACCATAACATCGCGGTTGGGGGATTAGGGCTTCTGACCCCCGGCTGACCCTTTGGGTTCAATTTACCGGGTCTGGCGGGCCGGGCCAAGTGGCAAATCGATGGGATGACTCTGTGGGCGGTTCAGCGACGCGCTATGCAGAGAGATCAGCTCGTCAGGCCTGTCACCAGCTCCTGGCTGATTTGTAACACCAGCGGTAAATCGGCCTCAGCCGGGTCTTGTTGTAGTTCGTTCAGCACGGTTTCGGCCAGTTGCAGCAGGCTTTGTTTTAACGCTTGCGGATAGGGATGCTGTTCATCCAGCATCAGGCCGCGGATCGTCACCCAAACCAGTCGGCAGTCACCACAGACCTGATTGAGGGCAAAGGCGTCGTGGCTGTCCATCGCGCGTTCCAGCGCAAAACAGATTTGCGCCAGCACCTGTGCATCGAGCTGTTTACTCTGGGGCGTTAGCTGACGGGTTTGTTGATAGAGTTGTATGGCTTTGTTCATGGGAACACTTCTTATGCGTTTGTACCGGACGGGAATGGGGACCGGTCAACCAGTGCAGCAGGCCACCCGACCGCTGCACCTGAGATAAGCTGGTGGCGTTTAGCTGAATAACGCCGACAGTGAATTGACGTTTTTATTGCCGCTGTTTTGTGACAAGCCGCCAAACTGTGATTTGATTTGCTCACGCGCCTGTTTGGCCTGTTCCAGCGCCTGGCTGCGTTTTTCTTCTTCATCCGCCGACAAAGTCCGGCTGTTGCCACTTTTTGCGCTTTCCAGCCGCTGCGCTGCTTTGGCGGCCAGACTGGCGGTTTCCAGGCGTTTGCTGACGTCGGCGTCGGCTTTTTTCAGCCGTGCTGTGGTGTCCTGGGTAGCCTTTTCGGCATTGGTCAGTGAACCTGCTTTTTTATCATCGCCGCTGAGCAGTGCTTTGGCTTCGGCTGCTGAACCAATTTTTTCAGGCAGGCCCAGTGCTTTGGCGGATTTGCTGCTGGCAACTTCCAGTTCGCCACCGCGGGTATTGGTCGAAACCGTCTGGTTTTTGCTGTCGGTTAACAAATTGGTTTTGCTGGTATTATTGCCTGAACCGGATTTGACTGTGGCTTTGTCCTGGCTGGCGATGATGCTGTCGCGGGCTTTGGTGTAGTCTGCCTGCAGTTTTTCCCGATCTTTGCCGGTGATTTTGTCGTCAGCTAATTTGGTGGCGATTTCGCGGACTTGTTTGAGCTGGCCATCAATTTCTTTATTGGCGGTGCTGGCAGCGCCAATGGCAGTTTTGCTGTTGGCCAGGCTTTGTTGCACTGCGGTGTAGCGTTCGGCGTCAGTGCTGCGGGTGGTTTTGGTACCACTGTTTTCCGTGGGGCTGGTCTTCGCCTGAGTCGCCTGCGTGGCTGATGTCGCGGAGGTATTCGTGCTTTGTTGCGTCTGGCTGATGGCCTGAGAACTGCCGGAAATTGCGCTGACCATGCTGGTCTCCTGCTGATGGCGAAAAACCTTTTGAGTGTATCAAAGCTTTGTTGGTTTTTCAGCCAGTAGCGGCAAAAAGTTGCCGTAATGGCGTCACCGCCGTGAGTCCGCTCGCGACTATGGGTTCTGCACAGCATGCTGCTGATATCGCTATGGTTGACGCTGTCGCTTAAGTCTTTCACACTGACTGATAAGCTAAAAAGTGAGGCGCAGCATTGCATCAGGCTGCGTCAATCAGAATGCCGGCCGGATAAAGTTTTATGTCAGATGAGTTAAAGGCCAAAATTGCGCAGCTGTCACAGCAATATCGTGTGCGGTTGCCGCAGCAATTCAGCCAGATTATGGATATTTTTCGGAAGCTGCAGCTACGCTGGAGCAGTTACGGCAACCATGAGCTGGTCAATCGGCTGCATGTGATGAAAGGTTCAGGCGGGACTTTTGGTTTGCCACAAGTCTCTGATGCAGCAGCTGATTTTCTGAATATTTTGCAGCAGGAGGCAGTCGATGCCCCGCGTTTTGCCGCTGCTCAGGTCAAACTGCAGCAGGCGATACTGCAACTGGAGCAGGCCATTGCATTGAGTCTGGAACCGTTAACTGCCGGCGGAGCATTCAGCGCCGCAACGCCTGCGACGACTACCCCCATTTCGACGCCACATATCACCGTGAGCATGCCCCCGCAACGCGCACTGGTCGACCGTGTGCTGCTGTTAGAAGACAGCGAAAGTCATGGTTATGTATTGAAAACCAATTTGTCCGAGTTCGGTTTCGCTGTGGATTGGGTGAAAACCTTCAGCGAAGCCGAACAATATCTGCTGGCGCAAACCCCGGTGATTGCCATCATCGATTTAAATTTGCCGGATAGCACGCGTCAGCAGGTGTTTGAGCTGGTCAGTGTCTTGCACCGGCTCGGCAGCAAAGCCATTATCATGACCAGCGAAAACAACTTTGCAGTGCGGATGCTGGCGGTGAGGCATCAGGCGGCGGCGTTTTTTAATAAACCACCAAAAATCAATGAGTTGGTAGCAAAAATCCGCTATTTGCTCGACCTGGAAAACGAAAGGCCCTATCGCATCCTGATGGTCGACGATCAGGAGCCGGTGCTGAATTATTATAAAGTGCTGCTGGAACACGACGGTTTTGAATTTCGTGGCGTGATGCACCCGGCCGATTTGCTTCAGGCGCTGGATGCTTTTAATCCGGATTTGTTTATCCTTGATTACCACCTGCCGGATTATAACGGTGCTGAACTCGGGCGCATGCTGCGCCAGATCCCGCAATATGAAGCTGTGCCTATTCTGTTTATGACAGCCGAGCAAAGCAGCCTGATCAAAGATGATTTGGTCGAGCTTGGCTCTGACGATGTGATACCAAAAAATATCAGCAGCGACTCGTTACTGGCGCAGCTCAATGCCCGGGTCCGGCGTGGTCGCCAGCTGCGCCAGCTGATGAAGCAGGACAGTCTGACCCGTCTGCATAACCATGGTTATATTCAGGAGCTTGCGCAGCAGTTGTTTGTGCTGGCCGGCCGCAAACAACAACATTGCAGTTTGATTATGCTGGATATCGACGAATTTAAGTCGGTGAATGACCGTTTCGGCCATGCGGTGGGCGACCGGGTGATTGTGTCGTTGTCGCAACTGTTACAGCAGCGGCTGCGCAAAAGTGACGCTATTGGTCGTTATGGCGGCGAAGAGTTTTTAGTATTGATGCCGGATACTGAGCCGGCCGCGGCCTTGCAGGTGATGCAGCAGATCCTGATGCAGTTCAGTCAAATCGCGTTTAGCGAAGATAAGCAGATGTTTTCGGTCACTTTTAGTGCCGGTGTGGCCGGCAGCAACGATTTCAGTTCAGCGCAGGCGGCACTGGATGCGGCAGATAAAACCTTATATCTGGCCAAAACAACCGGCCGCAATCAGGTGTTGCTGGCGGAAAAGCCCTGAGTGCGGTTTGTGCACTCAGGGCGTCGGTTTTACATCTCAATATATTGCGGCCAGCCTAACAGCGGGTTTTGCATGCCTTGTTTATGTTCAAAGGCATCCAGCTGTTCCGGTGAGGCCTGTGCCAGCGCTTTTTCGCGGTATTTCACTGCAAACTGCAGCGTTTTCAACATGGCGGGTGCAAAGTTCTGCCCAATATCGGCGCGGATAGCGTCGGCAATACCGGCAGGTAATTCGGCCAGCGCCGCTTCGGTCTGCAGTTGCAGATAATCGGTGCTGAACCAGCGCTCTTGCATCTCGGTCTGGCGGATGCGCTGTTTCAGGTCTTGTTTGACTTTGCCATGGCCGCAAATGACGCGGTAAATCACCACTTCGGCCAGCATGCCTTCGAGATTAAAATGCTCAAAAGGATCTACTTGTGTTTGCTGAAAAAACTGTTGTTTCAGCAGGTGAATGGCATTGCGGCGGTTTGATTCGAGCAGCGCCTGCTGATACAGCTGCCAGCCGTGCCATTCTTCGGCGTCCGGCGGGCTGGAGATATCACTGAGCAGTTGCTCATCAACATCGCCATACAGCGATTTACGGTTTTGCTGTTTCGGGCTCACTGTCACCAGCATGCTCCAGCCTTTCTGGAACGGTTTCATCACACCGTCCGCACCTTGCAATAACCCCAGTGCGCGTTGCAGGTCATGGCCGGATAATTCGGCAAGGCCAAGGCTCACCACACCGACCACATCGTGCGCCGCTTGCTCCAGCAAATGCATTTTGTATTTGTTGTAAAACTTGTCAGCGAACTTCAGGCTCATCAACACGGCTTTGCTTTTCAGCGCAGCCATATCGGCAGCAGATAATAACTGTTGCTCCTTGCCAAAGTTCAGCACTTTGCTCAGAAACGGGCCTTGTGCCTGATCACGTACGACTAATTGCATCCGGCAGTCCTTAATCGAGGAAACTGAACATTTCGTCTACTTCAGCGTATTCGTCGCTGCCCTGGTTCTTCTCTTTGGCCTGCATCACCAGTTCAGTGGCAAACTTGCTGATAATGCCTTCCCAACCGGAATTTTCGTTCCGCACTAAGGCTTTAATCGACTGTTCGACTTGTGGTGTCAGCTGTCGGATCAACGCCAGCAAACTGCGTGGGTCGTCAAAACCCAGGCCGTGCACTTCTTCGTTCAGATGACGTTCGGTGTAGCTGACAGCTTCTTCCAGGTCCTGCTCTTCTTCATGCAGGATATCCTGATAAAAGTCCTCATCTTCAACCACTTCGCCGCGATATAGTTCAATAAACGGAATCGACAGATAAAACAGGCCGGCAGGATCTTCGGCGATACATTCGAGGATCTCGGCTTGTTTTTCTTCGGTGTCCTGCGTACGAATGAGGTAGGTCAGGAAATCAAAAGTGTGCTGTTTCAGCTCTTCGGCGTTGTTTTTGATTTTCTCTTCCCAGTACAGCGGCTGTTGGCAAACGATGTCGCGGATTTTTTCCGGTGTCATCAGCTCAGAAATAATCGAAGGGAAGGAGATATCGTGCTGGCTGTTGATTTGTGTCAGCGTAACAATATCAATCTGTTCAATGACTTCGACCAGCTGCTCGTCAGACATTTCATTGGCAATGAGCTCAAATTTTTTGCTGGCCTGTTTCGGTTCGACAATGGCCAGCTCTTTGATCTCGGCCACAGTAATTTCAATCAGTTGATTCATCAGCGGCCTTCTCCTTTAAAGCGGATATCGTCAAAGGCATCATCGTAGCCTTCTTCGTCTTCATCATCGTCGTCTCTGCCGTTGTAATCGTCTTCGGCTTCGTCACGCATCTCGTCGTCATCTTCGTCGTAAGATGGTTCGTCGTCG
>Ga0247724_1000234_pt1 | contig 14140 bp, 10 predicted proteins | sample OKSTACKMC2E_FD_182776 | JGI IMG/M metagenome (GOLD analysis project Ga0247724, IMG submission 182776) | Subsurface sediment microbial communities from gas well in Oklahoma, United States - OK STACK MC-2-E | ecosystem: Environmental > Terrestrial > Deep subsurface > Rock core/Sediment | place... | reverse complement strand
AAACGTTCAGCAGTGTGGATTTGCCCGAGCCGGATGGGCCGGTCAGCGCGACAAATTCGCCTTCGCTCACGTGCAACTGAATGTTTTTCAGCGCGTGGGTTTCAATCAGTTCAGTGCGGAAAATTTTGCTCAGGTTATTAATTTTAATCATGTTATTCGTCCTTTTTGCTGTTCTGTTTGATTCTGTTCAGTTCAGCCGCACCCGGGCGGCATCTTTAAATTCCGTCAGACTGGAGACCACCAGCTCATCGCCTTCTTTCGCGCCGTTGATGATTTCGACCCATTGCACCGATAAAGCGCCCAGTTCCAGTGGTGTACGCACCGCCACATCCTGCTCCAGCCGGTAACCGATGCGGCCACCGCCGCTGGAGACAAATTCACCTCGGGCGATACGCAGCACGTTTTTGCGCTCGTCAAATACGATGCGGCCCGTGACCCGTTGGTTTTGCCGCAGCGATTTGGCGTCCTGATCGGCAAAACGCACCCGGGCTGTGACGTTACTGTCTTTGACTTCTGCCGCCACATGCGACAGCTGGCCAGCCAATTTCTGGCCGTTCAGCGTCACTTCCACCGCCAGGCCCGGCGATAAATCGGCCGCGTAGTTTTCCGGCACGCTAAGTTCTGCTTCGTATTGGCTTAAATCGATGACGGTTAGCAGGCCCTGTCCGGTCAGGACTTGAGTTTGCTGAGTGGCCAGCCAGTTACCGACCTGACCGGTCACCGGCGCTTTGATTTGTAGTGCCGCCAGTTTGCGCTCCAGCTCCGCCACCACCAAAGCCTGACGCGCCAGACTTTGCTCGCCGGATTTCTGCTCAAAGTTCAGTTTGTCGGCGGCGAGCGCCACTTTGGCGCGGGCATGTTTGTATTCAAGTTCGGTTTGCGCCAGCTTGTCCTTGGCGATATCCAAATCAATCTGACGCATCACCCCAAGCTGCATGGACTGCTCGGCGCGCGCCAGTTCACGTTTGGCAGCCTGCAGATTGACCGCCGCTGAGCTTTCGATTTGCTGCATATCCAGCTGTTGTTCGCGGGCCAGTAGTTTGGCGCGTTCATGCTCAGACTGCATCGACAACAACAGCGCTTGTTGCTGTTTCACTTCGTTTTCTAAACTCGGGCTTTCCACCACCGCCAGCAAATCACCAATGGTGACGGCTTCACCCGGTTGTTTGACAAAACGCACTAAGCCGTCCTGCTGACTGACCAGCGTTGGCGCATTGGCGGCCACGACTTTGCCCTGCACCGCCAAATCGCGGACAAAATCGCCACGGCTTACCACCGCGGTTTGTACTTCACTGCGCGCCAGCACCATGGCAGCATTGGCGCCGGTCGAAAACATCAGCTGATAGCTGCCCCATAACAACAGACTGATGCCGGCGAAAGCCGCAGCCAGTTTCAACACCGGCGTTTGTGGTACTTTTTCAATCCGTACATCCTGTTGCTCTGTACCTTTGATCATCTTTTCTCTTATCCTCTGTCCGTTGCGGGCCGCGAACAGTGTGCGGCGTCGGGTTACCAACCGGTATTGCAGTTGACATGCCAACTTTATTTTTATTATTTTTCAATATCTTGCGATTAAGCACAGTGATTCCCAGCTGTCCGCGGACACTTTTTCTGTCCGCCAGCATGCGGACAGCGGACAGCACGGACAACCGGCGCCGGTCAGCGCAGCCTCCGCGGCTCATGGCCATTAGCCGCAACTATGCAGGCACACGACGCATCAGATGCAGAATATGTTGATTTTTTGTTTCAGAAATTTAAAGTGCAGCCAGCCCCAGTTTTCTACTGGTAGCCCCTTTCACCTTAGTAACTGCCAACAAGCAGTTTTGCCCGGAGTATTGATGAAAACATTCGCTTTATCACTGCTGAGCCTCAGCCTGTTGCTTGCCGGTTGTCAGCAAGCCACCAACACTGCAACTGAAGCGGCGGCTCTGCCCGCCGGAGTCAGCCTGGTGAAAGATGCCAGCAAGCCTGCCGCCGCAGTGGCTATTCCCTATAAAAAGTATCGGCTGTCGAATGGTTTGACGGTGATCGTGCACGAAGATGCGTCCGATCCGCTGGTGCATGTCGATGTCACTTATCATGTCGGGTCGGCCCGCGAAGAACCTGGCAAATCCGGTTTTGCCCATTTCTTTGAACATATGATGTTCCAGGGCTCGGAACATGTCGCTGACGAGCAGCATTTTCAAATCATCACCGAAGCCGGCGGCGAAATGAATGGTTCGACCAATACAGACCGCACTAATTACTACCAGACAGTGCCGGTCAATCAGCTGGAAAAAGTGCTGTGGTTAGAATCAGACCGGATGGGTTTTCTGCTCAACGCCGTTACCGAAAAGAAATTTGAAGTACAGCGTGAAACGGTGAAAAACGAACGCGGCCAAAGTGTCGATAACCGGCCTTATGGCCGTTTGTCAGAGCGGGTCGATCAGGCGTTTTACCCGGACGGCCACCCGTATTCCTGGCCGGTGATTGGCCATATGGCCGACTTAAACCGCGCAAACGTCAATGATGTTAAAGCCTTTTTTCTGCGCTGGTACGGCCCGAATAATGCGACTTTAACTATTGGTGGTGCGGTCAAAGCGGAGCAAATCCTGCCGCTGGTGCAACAGTATTTTGGCGCTATTCCGCAAGGGCCTGAAGTGACACCTGCAGCCAAACCATTGGTGACACTGACGCAGGACCGTTACATTTCAATGGAAGACAATGTTCATCTGCCGCTGTTGTATATAGCCTTCCCCACTGTGTATGTGCGTCATGCTGACGAAGCGCCGCTGGACATCCTCGCCGAGATCCTTGGTGGCGGTAATAACTCGTTGCTGTATAAAAATCTGGTGAAAACGCAAAAAGCCGTGCAGGCCCAATCTGGTCATGGCTGTCAGGAGCTGGCTTGTGAATTCACTTTGCTGGCATTGCCGGCGCCAGGCGCGGTTAAATCGCTGGCCGAAACTGAGCAGCAAATCCGCCAGAGTCTGGCCGAATTTGAACAACGGGGTGTGACCGACGATGACCTGAATAAGGTCAAAGCCAAGATGGAAGCCGCCAGTATCTTTGGCCTGCAAAGTGTCGAAGGTAAAGTCAGTCAGCTGGCCCTGAATGAGACCTTCTTCGGTGAGCCAGATTTAACCGCCGCCGATTTGGCCCGCTACCAGAGCGTCAGCAAGGCCGATGTCGTGCGCGTTTATCAGCAGTATTTAAAAGGTAAAGCGGCGGTCATTATGAGTGTGGTGCCTAAAGGCCAGCGCCAGCTGATTGCCAAAGCCGACAACTTCACGCCGGTCCAGCATGATTTTGGTGGCCCTTCTACCACCAAAGCGGAAGATTTGCAGCTGCGACCAGTCAAAGACAATCTGGATCGCAGTAAAATTCCGCAGGCCGGCGCGAACCCCGCTATTGAGTTACCAACAACCTGGCAGCAGAGCCTGAGTAACGGTATCCGGGTGCTGGGTGCACAAAGTCAGGAAACACCAACCACATCATTATTGCTGCGTATTCCGCTCGGCCTCTATGACGAAACCCCGGCACAAGTTGGCATCAGCCAATTGCTGGCTGCGCTGTTGGATGAAGGCACCCTGCTCAAAAGTACCGAGCAAATGAGTCTGGCGCTGGAAAAACTCGGGTCATCCATCAGCTTTTCTGCCGGTGACGAATATCTGGAGGTGTCGGTACAAAGCCTCAGCAAAAACCTGCCACAGACGTTAGAACTGCTGATGGAGAAACTGCTGTTACCGGGCTTTAATCCGCAGGATTTTGAGCGGCTGCGCCAACAAACCCTGCAAGGCATTCAACATGCGGAAAAAGACGCCGGTTTTATGGCATCCCGCGCCGTGCAACAGCTGATGTATGGCAATCATATCAGCGCCTATCCAAATCAAGGCACGCTGCAATCGGTGAGCAAGCTGACGCTTGCAGATGTCAAAGCTTATGCGCAGCGTCTGTTTAAACCGGGTCGGGCTGAACTGATCCTGGTATCTGACCTACCGCAATCGCAGGTGCTGGCGGAACTGCAACCAAGGCTGCAACGTTGGCAAGGTGATGCGGCGGAGCGGCAAGTACAAATCCCGGATGCTATTGCCAAAGCAGGCACCATTTATCTCATCGATAAACCGGACGCACCACAATCCGAGATCCGCATCGTCAAGCGTAGCCTGAGCAGAGATTTCACCGGCGAATATTTCCGCGCCGGCCTGATGAACTTTGTGCTGGGCGGCAACTTTAACAGTCGGATCAACCTGAATCTGCGCGAAGATAAAGGCTACACCTATGGCGCCCGCAGTGGCTTCAGTGCTGACCGTTATGCCGGCTTGTACAGCGCCTCGGCAGCAGTGCGCGCCGACGTCACTGCAGCATCTATTGCGGAATTTTACAAAGAAATCAGCCGCTACCAGCAACAGGGCATGACGCCGCAAGAACTGGAGTTTATGCGCAAAGCCATTAATCAGTCGGATGCCCTCGCCTATGAAACGCCAGGCGCCAAACTTGGGTTTATGGCCGCAATTCTACAGTATCAGCTGGCCGCTGATTTCACCCAACAGCGCAATCAAATCGTCCGCGATATAACGTTGGACGAGCTGAATCAGCTGGCAAAACGCCATCTGGACCCGGCATCTTTCAGCGTTGTGGTTGTAGGTCCGGCCAAAGAGATCAGGCCGCAGTTGGACCAGCTTGAAACGCTGGGCCTGAAAGTGCAGGAATACAAATTCTGATAATGCTTACTAAGCCCGCAATCGCGGGCTTTTTTTTGTCTGACAACTGCCGCAATAACCACAGACTGGGTATAGTCGGATAAGAACAAGGTGTTTCATAGCAGCGTAACAAAAGCTGCGGACGGGAGTACGGATGGCCTCATGCTGGCTAAATGGGTGTTTGAGCCTGGTTTTGGCGTTGCCACTTTTTGCTTCAGAACTGCCTGTGGCAGCGCCACCAGCAACAAAACTGACAACCACAAAACCGCCTGCTGCGCAGCAGCCCAAACCGTCATCAACGCATCAGCTGCAAATTGCCACCAGCCTCAGTCAGTCAGAGTTTTCCAGCCAAATCGAACAACAGCTGCGCCGGGCTTATGGCCGGCTCGGTTATCAGATGCAATTGGTCCGTCTGCCGGCCGGACGCTCGCTGCAAATGGCCAATCGCGGTCTGTATGATGGCGAATTATTCCGCATCGACGGTATCCAGCAGGAATTTGCCGAACTCAAACAAGTACCGGTGGAACTTGCCCGCATCGAATTACTGGCCTTTGTCCGCACCGCACAGCTACAAAATCTGCGGCAATGGCCGCTGCAAAAACAGCTGCGTATCGGTTATGTCCGTGGTTTTCGCTTAGCAAGCCAGGTTGAGTATGCCGGGCATCCGGTGCCGGTCACCACGCTGGAGCAGGCTGTTGGCATGCTGACACAAGGCAAAATTGACGTATTACTCGAAGACCGGCAGTCGGTTCTGAGTGTACTGCCGGCCAAAACCGAACAAGTGGGTATTTCCGCCCTGCCCGGTGTGTTAGCCAGTGCAGGGTTGTTTCATTATTTGCATCAACGCCACAATGATTTGATTGAGCCACTGGCAACGGTGCTGAAAAAATCGCGAAGCAGCAGTAAAGATAAAAGAGTGCCGCCGACGGCGACTCAACATCTGGATGAATAGAAGCCAAAAAAAATCCCTGCCGGGCAGGGATTTTTCATTAAATCAAAGGTTTATTTCGCTAAAGACGCATCGCGGGCGGCTTTAAACTCTTTACCTTCGAACCAGTTTGGCCAGGCGCTGGTGTCATCGGCCAGCTCACGGCCGACGCGGTAATACAGGAACATATCCTGCTGCGCACCGCGTAAGTCCCAACTGTCTTTAAACTCATCTTCGACTTTGTGATAGCAGCACTTGGTAAATTCCGCATGCTGGGCGATGCCCCACTCCTTGCCGTGGTCAACACTGTCAACTCCGCCTTTGGCGTACAACATCGGCACGCCTTTTTTCGCCAGGTTGAAGTGGTCTGAGCGGTAATAGGAACCGGCAGAAGGATTAGTTTCCGGCGCTACATAACGGCCCTGCTGCTCGGTGTATTTCTTCAGAATGACTTCCAGCTCGGAATTACCATACCCAACCACCGTCATGTCTTTCATCGGGCCATAGACGTTAATAACGTCCATGTTAATCCCTGCCACTGTTTTGTTCAGCGGGAAGATCGGATGATTGGCATACCAGGCAGAACCCAGCAGTCCGCGCTCTTCGGCCGTCACTGCAACAAAGGCAATAGAGCGTTTTGGTTTCGGCTGCGTCGCAAAATATTCCGCCATAGCAATGAGTGCGCCGGTACCGGAAGCATTGTCTTGCGCGCCATTAAAGACTTTGTTGTTCGGATTGGCGAAATCCAGACCCAGGTGGTCCCAGTGCGCCATGTATAAAATGGCTTCATCCGGTTTTTCGCTACCTTCGATAATGCCAACCACGTTGCCGGAAGTCAGCTCACGCACATTACTTTTCACCGACACTGAGGCTTTGATACCGAGCGGAACCGGCGCAAAATCTTTGCTCAGCGCTTTTTTGCGCATCGACTCGATGTTTTCACCAATGACACCAAACAGCGTATTGGCCGACTCAGTAGTGACCCAACCTTCAATGGCCGCGCGATCGGCGTTTTTGTTTGGATTGATCAGGTCAAATTTGGTAGCAGAACCACCGGCGACCACATGCCAGCCATAAGATGCTGCGTCGGTTTCATGCACAATCAGCGCACCGGCCGCGCCCTGGCGGGCTGCTTCTTCAAATTTGTAAGTCCAGCGGCCGTAATAAGTCATGGCATTACCGGTGAAGAGTTTCGGATCCTGGGTAGCAAAACCCGGATCGTTAACAAACATCACCACGGTTTTACCTTTCACATCCAGACCTTCGTAGTCATTCCAGTCATATTCCGGTGCGACGATACCGTAGCCGACAAACACCAGCTCAGAATCTTTAATTTCACTGAATTCAGTGACGCGGGTGGTCCAGGTAAACATCTGGTCACGGTATTTAAAAGGCGCCGGCGCTTTGTCACCGCTGAAGGTCATTTCTGATACTTCTTTCGGATCAATCTGTACAAGCTGTACCGGCTGAATGTAGCTGCCGTCACTGAGCGGTTTTAAGCCGATACGTTTGAACTGCTCAGACAGATACGCCAGCGTCAGTTCTTCGCCTTTGGTGGCCGGCATCCGCCCCTGGAACTCATCAGAGGATAAGGTTTTAATGTATTCAGCAAGCTTTGGGTTGAACTCAGTGTCCGGCAAAGCAGCCGGAGCTGCCTGTTCGGCTGTGGCTGCTGCCGGCGCTGCTGTCGTTGCTGCCGGTTCTGGCTGCTTCTGACAGGCCGCCAGGCTCAGGCAGGCACTGAGTGCTAACCATGTTCCTGAAAACCAGAATTGTGGTTTCATAAAATCTCCATCACCTGGGGTGATTGTTGTCGTTATCAGGTTGCCATCGAGGGTGACAGCCGCCTGATGTTACTAAAGCAGGCGCAGAAGTACCAGCACCGGCGGCCTCAACCTCAGTGCACTTAAGCGCATTGATTCAGTGTGAATGCGTCGCCGGTGCCCCCCAGGCCGGTGGCGGCAGCGGAACCGGCCGGCTCAGGTCAAACGCCACAGCGAATTCGCGGCCAGGCCGACTTAACCGGTAAATCAGCTGCTGACCCGGTTGCAGCGTAAAAGACCAGACATTAGCCGGCGCTGCGGTTCTGCCTAAAGCCTGAAACATCAGTTTACTGTAGGCATCCGCCGGAAAACGTACCGTCAGTGCTGTGGCGACATCGGTAGAAATGCCACCATACATCGTCAACTCGTCATGGCTGCCGTCCTGATGACGGTGATCATGTTTGAGTTGTAACCCTTGTGGCAACTCACGCAGCACCCAGGTACGGGAGCGGTCCTCACCGACATGAAACGGCATACGCACTTCACCGGCGCGGCAATTGGCCACATGCACAACAAGCATTTGCCCCGCCATCGCGGCATCTTCTGCTGCGTTGGTAATGAGTTTGCCGGCAAAGGCTTTGCCGCAATAAGGCTGCAACGCCTGCAGCAACGCGGTGCCGGATGCTGTCGCGTTAATAGCCTTGGCTTGCGCCGGCAGTGATATTGGCAACTGCATGGCAAACAGCGTTGCCAGAATTGTTGTCATTTGGAAAGTCCGCATGGTGATGATTAAACTCCTGGGATAACAGGTTAAACCTGACTGAACTATGCTAGGGTCTGCACTTGTACAAATAGCCGGAACCAGTCCGCTGCCTATGTCCACTTTACCATCGAGTCAGAAATTGTTACGGGTATTTGCTACCACTGAACATTTTGGCGTGGTCGCTGACACGCCTTATGGTTGCGGTTACCGCTTACAGGATCTGTCGGTGGCGGTCAGCTTTTTTGGCCATCATGTGTATTTTACTGCCGGTGATGCGGTGCTGATCCTGACAGAAACCGGTGCCGTGCGGCCTGAGCGACCGCAGGCGGCTGACAATCAATATCTGCTGGAACTGATTGACCAGCTTGATCGGCGCTACAATGCTTAACGCCGCAGCTGCAAACGTATGCAACGGCGACAGTTGCAGCAACACAGCTGCTGCGTGCTAGCATGCTCGTTATCCGGAACTTAAGCAAAAATGAAAAATCATGATGAAATTCAGTTTATTAGCTTCAATTTGCACAGCAGCATTGCTGCTCGGTGCCTGTAAACCAGCGCCGTCCGATGTTCAGATCAACGCCCGGCCTGTCCCCATGAGCACAGCTGCGATGCAGGAACCTGCCGGCAAAGTAGTCATTTATCAGGCCTTCACCCGCTTGTTTGGCAACAGCAACCCAACCAATAAAGCCTGGGGAACGGCGGCAGAAAACGGCGTTGGTAAATTCAACGACATCAACGATGCGGCACTGCTCGCGCTGAAACAAATGGGCGTGTCGCATTTGTGGCTGACCGGGGTGCCGCATCACGCGCTGATCGCTGATTACAGCGCTTATGGCATCAGCGCCGACGACCCGGATGTGGTCAAAGGCCGCGCCGGCTCGCCTTATGCGGTGAAAGATTATTACAGCGTCAACCCGGATCTCGCGGTCGACCCGGCGCAGCGCATGGCCGAATTTCAGGCTCTGTTACAGCGGGCACACCAACACGGCATCCGCGTCATTATCGACATAGTGCCGAATCACGTCGCCCGGCATTATCAGTCTTTGGGCAAACCTGCCGGCGTGCGTGATTTTGGTGCTGACGATGACACTTCGGTTGAATATGCCCGCAATAACAATTTTTATTATGTCCCGGGTCAGGCCTTTGAAGTGCCGGTGTATCCGGCCGGTTTCGCGCCATTAGGCGGCGAGTCCCATCCATTAGCTGACGGCAAGTTTGCCGAAAATCCGGCGAAATGGACCGGCAACGGTGCCCGCGCCGCGCGGCCGGATTTTAATGACTGGTTTGAAACCGTCAAAATTAACTATGGCGTGAAGCCTGACGGCAGCTATGACTTCGAGCGGCTACCCGCCGACTTCGCCAGCCGCCCGGCTGCCGAGCATCTGGCCTTCTGGCAAGACAAATCCGTACCGGATTCCTGGCTGAAATTTCGCGATATCACGCAATTCTGGTTAGATATGGGCGTAGATGGTTTTCGTTATGACATGGCAGAAATGGTGCCGGTTGAGTTCTGGAGCTATCTGAACAGCCAGATTAAACAAAAAAAGCCGGACGCACTACTACTGGCCGAAGTGTATCAGCCGCAGCTGTACCGCGATTACATTCAGCTTGGCAAAATGGATTATCTGTATGACAAAGTTGGGTTTTATGACAGCCTGAAGCTGCTGATGCAGGGCAAAGGCAACGCCTCTGCCGTAATGGCCGCACAGCAACAGGTACAGGACATCGACCGGCACATGCTGAAGTTTCTGGAGAATCATGACGAGCAGCGCATCGCAAGTCCGGAATTTGCCGGCAATGCAATCAAAGGCAAGCCGGCGATGGTGGTATCCACACTGATTGGCACCGCCCCTACCATGTTGTATTTCGGGCAGGAAGTGGGTGAAGCCGGGGCGCTGGCCAGTGGTTTCGGTCAGCCAAGCCGCACCAGTATTTTTGATTATGCCGGGGTGCCGGCACATCAGGGTTGGCTTAATGGTGGCAAATATGACGGCGGTAATCTGACGCCGGCACAGCGTGAGCTGCGACAATTTTACCAGCAGCTGCTGCATTTCAGCGCCACAGCACCGGCACTGCGGGGTGAACTCTATCCGTTACATCAACAACATTTACAGACACCGGGTTACAGCGAACAGATGCTGGTCTTCGCCCGCAGCCATGCTACGCAACGCTTGATTGTGGTGGCTAATTTCGCCGATACCGCAGCACGGTTTAAACTGCAGTTACCGGCTGAGCTGGTGCAACAATGGCAGTTGAACAGCGGCCCGCTGACCCTCACTGAATTATTCAGCGGCAATGCCCTGACGTTGCGGGTCGACGCCGGAGTTGCCACCATGCCGCTGAGCCTTAAAGCCAATAGCGCGCAGGTCTTGTTATTATCAGGGCATTAATCCACCAGCAGCGCAGGCGTAACCAAAGGGTTACGTCTGCGGCTCCCCCCTCTGACAGTGGCTATCCGGCCAACTACACATGTAACCAAATTAGATTACCTATTAGAATGTAATTAAATTTGATTACATCAACAAATCCGCTATGCTCAGAACCAGACTAAAGCCGGAGTTTGTTATGACATCATATGCCATCCTGACCGGCGATCTGGTGCGTTCTTCAGCCATCGACGCCAGTCGTTATCCGGCGCTGTTGCAGGCCCTGCAACAATGCCTGCAGCAATTCTGCCCTCCGGGTATAGCCCCGCCGGTGCTGTTTCGCGGCGACGGTTTCCAGCTCGCGACCCTGCCAGCGCAAGCTTTTATCGCGGCCCTGCAAACCAGGCTCACGCTGTTGAGCCTGCGATCGGACGCCCGGATCGCGATTGCGGTCGCGCCGGCCGAACAACTACGCGCAGATTTAAATCAGTCGACCGGTCAGGCTTTTACCTTGTCCGGCCAGCTGCTTGACCGGCTGCAGGAACAATACTGGGACTGGCTTGACCCACAACAGCCACTAACAACCGCAGAACAACTACTGTTGCAGCTGGTGTCGGTACAGCTGCAACAACTGACCGCGCGCCAGGCCGCTGTGCTGCTGGCCTATCTGCAACAGCAACGGCCAGCGCATCAGCAACTGGCCACAGCTTTTCAAACGTCCAGGGTCAATATCACCCATTTGCTCAATCAGGCTCAGTACAGTTTAATCAGTCAGGTCGTAGATTATTTCACCGAGCGTTATGCCGGGCACCACGGAGCGACAATCAATGACTGACCTGGATTTGTTATTGTTGTTGTTGCTGGCGCATGTTCTGGGTGATTTTTACCTGCAGCCGCTGAGCTGGGTCAAAGACCGACTGAAATGGCATTTTAAATCACCGAAATTGCAGTTACATGTCTCAGTCCATATGGGGCTGAGCCTGCTGGCATTATTAGTGTGGCAATGGGGTTATGGCTGGCAGCACGACAGCCTGATGGCCGTGTTACTGGCACTCACCATTGGCGGCAGTCATTACCTGATTGATGTCGCCAAGTCGTACAGCAATAACGGTCTTGCGGCTTTTTTACTGGACCAGCTGGCCCACCTGAGCGTACTGCTGCTGCTCTGGTCAGCCTACACCGATAACTGGCACTGGTGGCCACCCCAGCTGCCGACGGGTTGGCTGGTTGTTGGCATGGCTTACCTGCTGGTGTTAACTCCGGCTTCAGTGCTGATTGGTCAGCTGCTGCGCAGCTGGCGGCCGGAATTACTGGCGCTGCCGGTGCAGGGTTTATTAGCCGGCGGCCATTATATCGGTATGCTGGAACGCGCCCTGTTGCTGACCTTTGTGCTGCTGGATCAGTTTGCTGCGGTTGGCTTTTTACTGGCTGCCAAGTCAATTTTCCGTTTTGGCGATTTATCCCGCGCCCAGGACGTCAAATTCACCGAATATGTGCTACTCGGCACTTTGCTCAGTATCACCATCAGTCTGGGTATTGGTCTGGCATTACGCTGTTATCTGCCGGTATTGTCTGGCGGCTGAATCTGTTGCTGGTCAACACGAGTCAGCCGCTCCTGCACAATCTCAGGGTGTCAGCTGTTGCTGCCGGCTTTTCACCGCCTGAGCCAACGCCAGCTGCTCTATGCTTTCAGTCCAGTCGCCGGCCATCGCAGACACCAGCGCCATCATGATCAACAGATCACGCTGCAGCGGGCCTTGTTGCAGCAATTGCGGCAGCTGCGCTTTTGCGGCAGCAGTGCCCTGCTGTCGCTGGATCTGCAGCAACAACATCGCCTGTTCTTCGCCTGTCACAGGCCGCGCCAACGGGGTCACGCCCAACGCGCGCACTGTGGCTTCTGCCAGTTGCCAGACCGACCAGGGGTTCTGACCGGTCAGCAAGTTGCCATCGACCACCAGATTAGGCAGATAACGCGGCCCGGCGTCAAAGGTTGCCCCTTGTTGCTCTAACGCACTTTGCAGCAGAACCTCAAAGCGCTGCGCGGCATCCGGCATCAGCAGCAACTCTTCAGCATTGGTAAAGGCTGTCAGCTTTTTACCGGCAAGCCAGGATGGGCTATTGGCAGAATCGAGTGCAAGTAAAGCTGCCGGGCCATGGCAGACCGCCACTATCAGTTTTTGTGCAGCCAGCATCTGCTGCAACAGCCGCCTGATGTCAGGGTTCTGCGGAAAGTCATACATGGCACCTTTGCCGCCGACAAAATATATCGCCTGGTATTCGGCCGCGTCGACGTCAGCCAGTTTCAACGTGTTGCGCGCCTGCGCACTGCTTTGCGGGTCATTTAAAAAGCTGTAGTCATATTCAGCCATGTCGTCATCATCCAGCACCTGCGGCGCTGCACCGCCCCGCGGGCTTGCGATGTCCACAGCAAAACCATTGGCGCGCAGCACCCAATAAAACCGCGCCAGTTCAGTCAGTTCATAACCCGTTTTTTTCAGTTTGCCGCCAGTTTTTTCGACCGGATACTGGCCGGTACTGCTGACCACTGCCAGCACTTTCCCACGACTGGCGGGCGGCAATTGCTGCAGATAAGCAACTTGCGCCAGCACAGTTTGCTTTAAGGAATCATAATCCACTTCAGCGTCAAACAAGCCAGACAACCACCAGCCGGCGCCGGCCCCACACAGCAACAGCAGCAATACCCCAAACGCAAAGACCCGCAAGATTTTCTTCCACATGATTCAGCTCCTTTTTCACTACCGCAGACAGTGGCGGAGCAGATGTGAAAAATGTGTCAAATCTGCACCTGTTCAGCTAAATACGGACACGACGCCTTCAGGCAGCAGCAACTGCATGTTGACCCATAAAAACCGCATATCTATCAACAGGCCTAACTGCGGCCAAAGGCTTGGTCGGCCTGCTATGCGATGCAGACCGGTCTATTTTGCCAATTTGCCGTTTTCATCAGATTTTCACTGGAAAAAAACCAGATTTCAGGTATCTTGTGCAGGTTTTCCGACCAGGCCAGGCGCCGGGTCAGCCGAAGCAAATTTCAAACCTGAATTGCCATACCAAACTGCATATCTGTGCAGCCAGGTGTTGCTCCCATTGTGGAGTCCCTGTTGAGGAACCGCCCATGCGTTTTTATTTTCCTATTGTGATCATCGATGAAGATTTCCGCTCTGAAAACACCAGCGGATCCGGCATCCGCGAACTGGCAAGTGCCATCGAAGCGGCCGGCATGGATGTGGTTGGCTACACCAGCTATGGCGATTTAACGTCATTTGCCCAGCAACAAAGCCGCGCCGCCGGCTTTATCCTGTCGATAGACGATGAAGAATTCGGCAGTGGCAGCATCGAAGAAGCGCAGTCGGTCCTGGCGCAGCTACGCAGTTTTGTTGAGCAGATCCGCCACCGTAACCCGGATATTCCAATTTACCTCTATGGCGAAACCCGCACCGCGCGCCATATTCCGAACGACATACTGCGCGAACTGCATGGTTTTATTCACATGCATGAAGACACACCGGAATTCGTCGCCCGCCATATTATCCGTGAAGCCAAGAGTTACCTCGACAGCCTGGCGCCACCATTTTTCCGCGCCCTGACCCATTATGCCCAGGACGGTTCTTATTCCT
>Ga0247724_1000233_pt1 | contig 14142 bp, 17 predicted proteins | sample OKSTACKMC2E_FD_182776 | JGI IMG/M metagenome (GOLD analysis project Ga0247724, IMG submission 182776) | Subsurface sediment microbial communities from gas well in Oklahoma, United States - OK STACK MC-2-E | ecosystem: Environmental > Terrestrial > Deep subsurface > Rock core/Sediment | place... | reverse complement strand
CTTTTTTAGATGCTGATAATTCAAAAGCACTTACAGCAGGGCTTAATTCAATTTCAACAGTCTTTTCAACCTTCACATCTTTAAAGCTGTCAAATACGCTATTTCTTAAATCACTCATAATCACTCACCTTTTAATATATTGTTAATTTTAATTGCTAAATCGTTTATTTCGTTTTGTGCTTTCTTGGTTGCTGGTGAATTATCAAAACTCTCAACCACACCAAAACCTTTTTCAGCATTCTTTCTATATACAGACATATAAGAAATGCCACCAAGAGGCTTTACATAGCTTTCAATTTCATTTTTGAATTCTTGTCTTTGCTCTAAATCTTCTTTACTTCCCTTATGCTGATTTAAGTAAAGAACTCTGCTTTTAGACATATCTTCTTTATTTTCCAAAATCACATTTTTAAGAATTGAACGAAGTGAATAAAGGCCGTTATCAGTCATCAAAATAGTTAAATCAGCACGCTTTCTAATAAAGTCGTTTACTGGCGAATGCTCACCTTTCATATCAAATATCAAAAGCTGATAACCCTTGTTTTTATAGCCATCAATGTATTTTTCCATGACCCTAACCGCACTTGCTGAATTTGTCTCGCCTTTCAAAGCAACTTTATCAACGACAAGTTCTTTCATATTATTAAGTGCATTCATTTTATTCTCTTTTGAAACAAATTTGCTTTCCATAACTGCAATAGCATCTTTTCTTGCACGACCACAGAAATCTATTGAGGTGCCTTGGTTATCAGCGTCTATAATTGCTGTTTTTATACCGTTAAGGCTGAATACTGTTGAAATATTAATTGCAGTTGTCGTTTTCCCAACGCCACCTTTTGAACTTTCTATGACTATTATTTTCATTTTATCTCCTATTTTTACACTTTACTCTTTTAATATATCATTAAATAATACTTATGCAATAGGTATAACATAAATTTATCACTCATATGTTATTTGTGCGTTATTGGTTTGCTATATGTGTGCTATATGTGTGACATTGAATTGTTGAAATATCACCAATATTATTTATTAGGATAGAAATTTGAGTAGCATACATATGACGCTATCTTGCTACTCTTATGTCATATGAAGAATGGTTGACCTGCCGCCCTACTGCTGGCGTCTTGGCATAGACTGCACAGAATGGCCGCTTACTGATGGATTCGACCTTTCAAGAAAAATTCTATGAAAATCAATGCGTTAGGCGTTCTCAGATTGGTTGCTAAATCGCCCGTAGTGGGCTATGATTACTGGCAATTCAGCAACCATTTTTGATGGTAGCATTGCCGGTAATAAGAGCTTTGGAGAAGCACCCAATGGACGACACAACCACCCTACCCGCCCGAAAAATTCTCTATAAATACATTCGCTTTTCTTCTATCCAGCAAGCAAAAGGCTCTTCGTTTGCTCGCCAGAATGCACGCCTTGATAAATATGCAGAAGAAAACGGATTTGAAATTGATGACAGTTTTGATTTGCGAGATTTCGCAAAATCTGGTTTCCATGGCATTAACAAAGAAATTGACCAAGGCTTAGGCCGTTTTATCGCAGCAATTGATAAAGGTTTAATCCCTACTGATGGTTCAGCATATTTAGCTGTTGAACAATTCGACCGTATTAGCCGTGAAGACATTGATAAAGCACAAGACCTTTTCAAATCTATTCTGAGAAAAAACGTCAACATCATTACCCTGATGGATGGACGTATTTACACAAAGAAATCTCTCAGTAACTTTATGGAGGTTCTTTATTCTCTGTTTTTAATGGAACAAGCTCACCAAGAAAGCTTGAAGAAATCAGACCGCATTAAAGGTTCTTACGCAAACAAAATTAAAAAACTGAAAGAATTGGCAGAAGAGCAAAAAGCCAATCTGGAAGAATGGAGCAAAAGCAATTCTGGTAAAAAGCCAGAGCTTGAACCTTTGATAAATCAAATTCAGTTTAGTTCACAAGTGCCTTGCTGGATTGACCAAAAAATAGAAATTATTGGTGGTCGTAAATTTAGAAAATTCGTAATAAACGAAGAAAAAGCAAAAATCATTCGCTATGCCCTTTCACTTTTGAGTGACGAAAACGGATATATGAACGTTTCGTCAAAACTAAACGAAGAAGGTATAGCAAGGATTGATTTCAACAGTAACAGAAAAAGAAGCACCAGAAAAGATATTTGGACGAACAGAGCTATCAATGAATTTGTGAATAGTGACGCTATATTTGGTGATTTGTCGCTTCACGAAAATTTCTTTGCTGAAAAAGAGTTTGATTATGATGGCGTTACAGCTTCAAAAAAAGTCAGCAAAAGAACTCACATTGAAAATATTCCAAATTACTACCCAGCAGTAGTAGATAAAAAACTTATTATGGGATTGCGTGCAAGGGCAAATTCTAAAAAGAAAGGTCGTGTTGCTGGTAGGAGCACAACCAACAATCTTTTCCAGAATATGCTTTTTTGTGGTCGCTGCGGCGATTCCATGCACCTATTACAAAGCAAAAGAACAACCAACAAGGGAACATATCAAAGGTTTTACGTTGCGTGCTATGCAGCAAGACACAAAGCCTGCACGGCTAAAATGTTCCCATATGAACAGTTAGAAGAACAGCTTGTAAAATATCTAATCAATCCAGTGAATACCGCTGAATTGAATGATGAAGGCAAAGTTATTGAAGCAAAAAGACAAGAAAAATTGCTTGTCCTTAAAGGTGAAATTGAAGAAATTCAAAAACGTATTGATGAATTTAGGGCTGAACTAAAAAACAACAAACATATCAAGCTTTCTGTTGCGAGCAGTATCATTTCTGAATTTGAAAATGATAAAGCATTTAAGCAAAGCAAAATTGCAGAACTTGAAGAACAGACTGAAAAACTTCACGAAGCCTTGCAAGTTGGCGATATTAGTAATTTTGACTTAGAAAACGACAAAGGTAGAAATGGCTTTAAAGTAGCAATAAAACAAAGATATGCTGGATTTATCGTATTTACGAATGAACAAATTATTTTTGCACTTGAAAAAACTGGTGCAACGACAATCTTCAAGATTGAGAATAAAAGCCGCTGGGGAACGAAAATTAAACCTGAAAATGGCGATATTTTCACAAAACAAATGGAAGTAATAAAGTTTCTTCGTGAAAAAGCTGAAACATATAAAGAAGGTAAGCTATATGAAATGATACAAACCTTCAAAGCAACGAATATTGATATTTTTGAAGGTCAGTATATTGGTGATTAATGTGGCCGCATTTGTTGACACGCTTATATAATAAAAATAATTAAGCCCTCCGGGGCTTTTTTATTGGCTTATCATTTTACATTAGTTTAATTCGTGGTATAATGAGAACATAAACAAATATTAACGAAAGGAGAATTATGGGAAAAATAGCAAACGTATTTAAGTCATACCTTAAAAGACTTAAAGCAGAGGTTAATAGAGAAGTAATAGTTACAAAAAACTACAAGTCAGCAATATTTTTAACATGCTTAACACCAGCGTTAATAACATATGCAACTTTAAAATTTATGGAAGCCCCATTAAAGTATAACTTTTCGATTTGCGTATTGATTTTTGTGACATTATTAATCTCCATCTACACGGCATTCAAAAACAAAGAAACTAAAAAGCTCGATTAAGAGCTTTTTTTAATGCTTGTAAAAAATCAACTTAATATTATAATATATAAAAACAATAAGGAAAAATATGGAGAACAATAATAACGCTGAATTTATTGCTGATATGATTGCAGAAAGCAGATTTAAGTATGCAAGCAATATTGTTAATTCAAGAATTGAAAGCGGCTTTTACAGTACAGTAAGCCCATCAGATAAAATTCACACGATACCAGAAGCATTCTTTACAACATATAAAAATATAGCCAAACAAGAAATATTAGAAATTCTGGAAAACAACGATTTTGAAGCATTTGATAGTCATTTCACACATAGACCGACTGGAATAAAATCAAGCTATGAAGATGTTATGAGCATTGTGCTTAATGGAGAAAATATAGCTAATCAAACAGCAAAGTTCCTAAATGAATACATAGGAGAGGTTCAGGCCAAACAGTATCTTGGAAATCTAAAAAATCAAAAAATCATAGCCGAGCAAGTCATAAGTGAGTATTTTGCAAAAGTAGAATTCAATGGCGATATGCTTAATGAATTCAAGAAAATTGGATTACTTAATATGGCAAAAAAGTTGGAAATCAAATATCATGGAGACCACTTAATAAAGGTTCCAAAAGCCTATGACGATGTTAAAACAACTAATTTTGGAGTGCCTTACTTTACAATACTGAAAGAATTTAAAGTTGCTGATTTCTCCACATGCACAGAGATAAGACATATGCTAACAGATGAAAATGTTGTAAATAGAATTAAAAACACAGTTGATGAATGGAGAAAGCTTGAACAACCTAAAAGCATAAGGAAACATAGGCTTGAAATGTAAAAACACTCGAAAGAGTGTTTTATTTTTTTCCAAATTTATTTTCAAATAGCGATAACAATCTATACACAATAAATACTTCAACAAGTGGCAATAAGTCTACGTCAATCAAAATGATTACAGCAAAAGCGGAAATCAAAAGTGGTGCAAAAACAAATAAATAGGTTTTCCAGTTGCAAATAACAAAACCGAAAGCTGTTAGCAAAGAATAAAAGAACTTATTAGTCTTATACATAATCACTGATGTAGTCAACACAGCAAATAAAACATAAACCATTAGAATGACAGCTATGAAAATTGCAACAACTGAGTTTATTATATTAGCACCAGCCAAGGCTTCAAGGTGCAAATTCAAATCTTCGTTTACACCCCCTGCCGCGATACCAGAAAGGACTTTTTCACCCCATGGGACAAGCTCAGGAATAAATGCAGAACAAATACTTACAACTGACACGAAAAGAATTGCATAAACTATAAAAACAGGATAAAGCTTAAAATATCCTGCAATGTAACGACCAAATTTGTTTTTATCAACACCTTCATTCAGCATAGAAATCAAAAAATACTTGTGGCAAAAAATCATTGATGAAGCAAACAATGAAAACAATACAGAGCTTGCTTGACTGTAAGTATTGAAGCAACCAATCAAATAAACAAGCATGACTGACAGAACAAAACCAGACTTGTTAGCTTTAACCATAGAAATAAAATCCTTCATATCACCCCCTTAATATATAATGTTTATCTTTTGCCTTGTCTTTCAATAACGCGGCCTTCTTCAATTCTGCAATTCTTTTCTTTCTGTTTTCTTCGTTTTCAATTCTCTTTTTGAAAACATTGCAATCACCCTGTAACTTTTCAAGATACTTTACTGACTGAGCAACAAGCCTTGAAAGAATTTCGCCGCTATCTTTATATTCCACTGCATCTTCTATTCTTGATTTAACAAAAATCAAAACCGGAACATGAGCAAAATAAAAACTATTTTCTACATAAAAATCAAAAATTGATTGAAGGGTATCTTGCAAATCAACCAACTCCAATTTATTTGAAATCTCAAATACTGAATTTATTTCTTGCTGAATATTCATTACTGCTCCTTTATTTCTAACGTTAAATTATTTTCATTACATCTTGCTATAAGATGATAATACTTATCTCTATAATCAAAATAGACGCCCAAATCTTCGCCCTGATATATTGGAAAGCTTTTCTTATCTTTAACAAATTCATAAATAAATGACTTTGAAGAAAGGCATTCTGAACTTTCATCAAAATGATATAACCTGCTTATATAGGCATCACCATTATCAATCAAACTTGAAACGTCAATATTATTATAATTAGCATAGCAAACTGCAAAATATGCAGAAACAAAACAAAGTGTCAGACTTAAAAAAGCCCAAAATATCAATATCTTCCAAAATTTATTTTGCATTATAATAACATATATATTTATTTATGTTTTCATTATACTACGAATTAAATTAAAATCAACAATAAACAAATAAAAATAAATTATATTTTCTCTATTGCAATCTCATTCTTATGATATAGGATAATATATATGTGCGTCATTCCTATAGCACTGGTATAGCAAACAAACAGGAGATTAATATGATAATAGAAGCATTCAAAACAGATAAACAAAAGAAAAGAGCAAGGCTAATAAACTCATTAGAGACATCAATTGTTAATATTTTAAGCTCGTTCCCAATGAAGATATTATATTCGATTACTCTAATTGCATTGCTAACAGCAGTAGACAGCACAAAAGAAACAAACCAAACACAAACAAACCAGATAGAACAAAGACAATGAAAATTGTCTTTTTATTTTAAAGCCAGTAGCACACGAATAACATTTAAATATCAACTAAATAGCAGTGGTGTGATATACCAGTAGCACACTTATGCTATATTTTTTATTATTTTTGCTTGACAAATAAATATTGTGTATTACAATGAACATATAAACAAAATAATATAGGAGATTAAAATGAAAACATTAAAAATCACAATTAGAGAAAAAATTGCATTAGTATTGTTTTTAGCTGTAATTGGTTCAATCACAACTTCAACCGCTGCAAAGTCTCACCTTCCATTAGCATACGCAGCAATAAAAACAAGCAACTATCCAATGTCATTTACAACAGCATTAAAGGTTGACTTGGATATTATTTCAGTAGAAGAAATGAGAGAGTTAAATATTGCAAAATCAACGTTAAACATGAAGATGTAATGGAGGTATAAAAAATAAATAGTCAATCACAAATTAACTTTGAAACCAAAATAGCCCCGCAAGGGGTTTTTTATTCTGTCCAGCTTTTATTTATCTTAATTCGTGGTATAATATATATTAACCAACAAATACGCATAAGATGAATACAGAAAATAAGAATATCACGACTTCTGCAATATCACTCTACCTATCATTAACTCTTCTTTTTATAGAAGTAATAATGATTAAAGATAATCTATTAGCCATGTCGATTAATGATGTTTTGCTTCCAGCGAAAGGAACTATGGCAATAACAGCACTTACAACAATTGGCATTATTGGAACGTTCTTTTTCTTAAAGAACAAAAATCACAGAGCAGTAATAAATCTTTTTATTACGATAACATTTTCTACTGCAATATATTTTTCAATGGGGATACTTTCAAATGCCTTACCGACCAACTAAAAGCAGGAGAAAAATTAGACTAATGCAGGAATACGCAATAATAACAATCGCAGTAATAATTGCATACTATACGATAAAAAATATTTCTTAAACGATTACATAACCAACCATGAAATAATTAAAATCAATATACAAATAAAAACAACAAGGGAACGAAAATGAGCCTTATAGATAAAGAGTTAAATAAATATCAAGAGACAGCAAAGCGATTAATAACTGGAAATATAACAAAAATAAAGTTTTCCTTTGAAGAAATGGAGTATGCGTGCATAGCCTACGCAGAAGAAATAAAAAACAATAATTCATATATTTCGGTAGAAATACTCAATGCTTCTGATGAAAACCTTACAATCAAAGCTGGTGTAGATATATTTGAAATACCTACTCTTGAAATGTTCTTCACCATGAAGAACTTGAACAGAAAAGAATTAGAACTAATTCTAATGTCTAAAAATGAGGAAGCTTTCCTAACAAAGTTTTACTTCTTATAAAAGAAAAACACCTACTGGTGTTTTTTTAGTCATCAACCCATTCAGGTTCATTATCATCATAGAAGCTCTTTCTGTCGAAACCGCTTATGTCAGTTACTGGCTTATCAACTAAATCAGCATCATCAGCCGTGTTAGGTGTATCACCATTATTTGTTTCTTTTTTGTTCTCTTCGTTAGAAAAGTAAAAAACAATATCTGCAATATACTTTTTCCCGCTTGTATCTTTCTTTTCAAAAAATGAGTATGAAGCAAAAACCTTTTTATTCTGGATTGATTTTAGTGCATTTGTGAGGTTTGACTTTGACTTTTTGTCAAGCTTATTACCATTAAAAGCAAAACCTAATCCACGGCAAAAACCAGCGAAATCAACTCTTAACGCTTTGGTTTTAAACTTGCTGCCTTCAAAAAATAATTCAATCTTGTCTTCAAGCTGAACCTTTGATGATGGTTTGTTTAGCTCATATGGTATCACATACCCACCATCAGACTTGTAAATAGAAAAGAAATCTGGAACTAAATTAACTACAAATTCCATATTATCAATTCTACTTCTGTTGTAGCTTGAAATAAACCTTGAAGAAACATCAACGTCTTTTTGAGAATAAGACAAATCTATTGTGTTATGTCTTTCAAGACTTTTGTGAAGTTTTTCAGCTTCTACCCTATTTGAATTCTTTGTTGTCTTATCTTTAAAATACATAAAGTTTGAAACAGAGAATTTAACAGTCAAAGACTTTGTTGTTATAGCCAAATGCAACAAGAAACAGAAAACCAACAAATCATAATCAATACTCAAATCGCAAGCTGTAAACTTGATATTTGTGTAGCTCATGTAATCATATGGGCCAATAGTGTTAACTGATTTAGCAAGGTCTTCTTTGCTTTCAAAGCCGTTGAATGTTCTGCATGGCTTATAAAGGCCGATATTTGCTATCACGCGGGCTAAAGGAAAAACACTTTGAAGGTCTGGATAGAATTTTATCAATCTGTCGAATAAAGCATTTAGCTCTGATGATGTATTTGCTAAAAACTCCCCTTCCATAATTTTTAATTCATTCATTATAATATCTCTTGTTATACTGTCATTATACTACGCGGTAAACAATAAATCAAGAGATATAACATATTTATTTATAAATGTGTGGCCGCATTTGTTGCCACACATGGATATTTATAATATTTTTATGTTCATTTTTTTCATTAAATAAAGGATATTTTTTGAACTTGCATGATCGAACGGAACCTTTTGCATGATCGAACGGAACCTTTTGCATGATCGAACGGAACCTTTTGCATGATCGAACGGAACCTTTTTATAAAAATACCCCGATTTTTTGGCGTAAAATCAAGGTTTTTAGATGTTGAGTTTCCATTATATTTATTATATATATTATTCTGATTATATAAGGGAAGGAACAACCACCCCTACCCTATATATTTTGTCGAACAAATCCAGATTATTTTTTCAGATAGCTATTCCAAGCATTTTTTTCAACCCTACCATTCATATTGTAGTTCATTGAACTTCCAGAACCAAAAGCATAAACTGATTTTATATTTTCCATTTGCTGCTGAACAGACGTAATCGTTTTTGTTGCAACCCAAGCATTTAATATAATCGCAACACCGATTAACACCAAGGTGCTCAAAATTCCAGAAATTGAGTTATTATCCATTCCAAACATTGATATATTTTCCTGAATTATTTCAAGAATATCATCGAGTTGAATTGCAATAATATATATAACAACAAAAATAGTTATGAATTTGAAAATCATAAAGAACAAATCAAGGAACAGATAAACAAGAACAGATAATCTTTCTAAAACACTGTCTATCCAATTACCATCTTCGTTTTTCCACATATCAACAACAATCATTATAGGTATTGTCGTGTAGCATCTTAAAACCAATAATCCGAATGCCTTACAATCTAAAATGAATTTCTTTATAGGCTCAAAAAGAAGAACAAGACATACTGCAAAAACAACACAGAAAACTGCATATATTGCAGATACAATAATACCAAGATATTTTTCAGCGGTTATGATTTTTGTATTTGGTATCTCGCTATCAGATTTAGTGCCAAAAGGCTCAATCATTTTTTTAACAAATTTCAATCCAATAGTTGACGTTAGTGACTGATAAGCAAGTGTTTTAGCTGAATAAAACATTGATGATAGAACGTTGAAATCTCTATCTTTGCTTTTGTTAACGCCAATACTTGATAAATATCCACCACCTATATTTTCAGCGAGTGTGTATTTTATTGAATTTAGACTTCCAATCTTGTCTTTATTAGTGTATTCATCAATAACTTGAAATGCTCGTAACGACTGTTTTAGATTTTTTGCACCGCCTTTCTCAACAAGTTCTTCTTTCTTAAATTGCGTTTCAGCCTCACTAAATTGTATTGTTCCAACATAGTTAGCTTTGTAATTTAAAACACTCCCTGCCGCTTCTTTTAGCTTTGCAACAGTCTCATGCTCATTTATTAGGATTATTACTATATCAAAAAAGGTAACGTTCATTGGCTTTATTTCAACGTTAGCAGTAGCTTTTATTTCAGCAGCTTTATTACCATTTTCTATTACTTTTTCTATCTGCTGAATGGAATTAATCAATTCATCATAGCTAACTACTTTTCCAGTTACTATAGCCTTTCCATTTCCGTTAACGGAAAATTTCTTTGTGTAAGGGTTATAATCAGCACAATTTTTACCGTCAGCGAAATCTGTAAAATCCTTATTTATTCTTGCTGATTTGTTGCATGTATATGTGTCAAGCTTATAAGCAAAATCAAGCAGCAACGGGTTTAAATCGTCCATAACGTCAGCAATGTGAGAACTTTGTTCATCGAAGCTAACTACCCCGCTTGAAATGTCTTGTGTTCCTTCTAACTCTAACGCACAAAGTCTTAAAACTTGTAATTCTTTTGAATTCCAGTAGCCTTTTAGATTATCATCAAAAGCCATTTTTTCATTTAAGCACTTTGTAAAATCACCTTCTTTAAATACATTGTTACCATCAAAAGATTTAGAATAAACAAAATCTTTTTCAGTTCGATATTCAAAATATGCTATTTTAAGTATTCCATTAATGAATTCGCTATCTGGCTTTGAATATTCATCTATAAAAGAAGCAATGCTTTCAGCACTTTCACTAAAATTTTTGTAGGCAGATACAACCTTGTAAGAAAATGACTCAACCGACTGTGTTGCAGCCAAAATAACGATTGAGCATGTAATTAAATAAACAGAGACAACGCCTATAGTAGATAATAATTTAAAACCTAATTCCTTTGCCTTTACTTTAAGCTCACTCATTTTGTCTTTGTGACTAAATGCAACCTTTGCCAAAAAAACAATTACAACAAATGTGAATATATATAACAATGGCTGAACATTATATAAGAACTCAGCAACAGCATGAGTTACAATATCTGTAAATTTATCACCAGAATTAAGTAAGTATATACTTCCATTTTTCATTGCTTCCAATAGACTATAGATACTCCCTACTTTATCGCCTGTTAATGCGTTCTTTGTTTTATTTACGATTATATTTGTATTGCTTATGTTTTCTTGACACTGACTTGAAAGCTCTTCATTGTAATCAACGCTTCCAGTGTAAAACATACAGTCATCTGCAATAGCATTAGAAGACAAAATAAGCAGAATTACAGAAAGTGCAAATGATTTTAAAATATTCATTTTACACCATCCATAATAATTTTTATTGTGTTTGATGCCCAGTCAACAGTGTGCGGCAAGTCAACAATCAACGCAGCACATATTAACCTTATAATTGTTGCTGCGTATCCGCCGCTTTTTGTGCCTGAAACACAAATTGACCATAGGGTAAAAAGTTGATGACAAAAAATAAAGAATGATAAAAGCTGTATTAGTGAAATTACCTTCTTGAATTTTGCATAAAATGTATCCCACCCATTCTTATTTTCTGCATTCTTTGTAATTTTTTCTTTAAGCTCCCCGGTCAATCCAGAATTTTTATCGTCCCATGCGATACACTTACCTAATTCAGAGCTATTAACACTACAGTTAACATTGCTTACTAACCCTAATGTGTTTGGTATATTTATAAGGAGGCCAGCAAATAATAGGCTATATATTAGTTTTTTTGGTTCTGGCAATTGCGTATTAAGTGAACGAACGTAAGAAACTCCACCATACACAATCACCAACAATGCAAGCATTCCGCAAATGCCCACCCCGAGGGAAAAGCCGTTGCTAACTATTGTTTCAATATCATTGCTGCCTGAAATCTTAGCGTATGATATTCCGTGTTTGTTCGCCCAGCTTGTTACATCAATGGTCTTGTATGTTTTAGCAGAAGCTTTTGTAGCTGCTAATACTGGCTCTACAAAAACGAGAAGTAGAAAAAACAAACAAAATAATTTTTTAAATAATCTCATAGTAAATAATAAGTTTCGTATACTTATTATACCACGAATTAAATTAAATTGAAGGCATTAGATGCAAAATAATAAATAACCATTATTAAAAGAGCAAACAGGAAAATAAAAAACTTTGAATGTATAAGTCCTTTGTTTTTCTTTTCTTTGAAACTAAAATACTTGTAATCTTCAATCGCTGTTTTTGCGAGTTTTTTTGAACCAAGTTTAGCAAGCTTGTGTATGGATATTTCTTTTTCTTCTATTATTTTCAAAACAGTTCTTAATCTATCAAGCTCAAAATCCTTAAATTCACCTGAATACTTATCTCTTGTGCTATCGAAGAACTCAACCAAATTATCTAATTGCTCATTCAAATCAGCATCAACAATAAATTCATGAACCAAATCATGCGTTATTCTGTTTTGTATATAGTATTCGAACTTTTCATGGTATTTTCTACCAAGATTGAACATCACAATTGAATTATATTTTTCAGTTGGATTTTGCGGTCTTAAATAAGGTCTATAAGCAAAGAATGAAATATATTTTGCTATGTTAACAATCGGCCTTGCTTTACCGTCCAGCTTTTTATCGAAGTATTCATATATGAATGCCATAATTAAAATAAATGTTATTTGAAAATATTATATCACAAATAAAAAAAGTCGCAATTGCGACTTTATTTGTTCAGCTTGTTCTTTACAAAGAATTTATATGCTTTTTCAAAATCAGATAAACTATATATTAGTTTACCGTTATATGTAAAACCTTTAGGTTGAATACCTAACATTTTCAAGCCTTCATTAAGCCTGTAAAGTGTGGTCTGAACTGATATACCTTCTTTCTCAGCTTTATTCCTTGAAAAAAGCTTTTTATAAGACAGTGATGGATTTTTCTGAACAAGCTTTAACTCAGTGTATCTGTATGCTGTTCCGGTAAAGCCGCTTTCTTTGAGTTTATCAATGTAATCCTTTATGTGCTTATCTCTTATCAATATAAGCTCACACTTATTATAATAATTTAGCTTGCCAATTGTTTTTACTGGCTTTACGTCAAACTTGCAGATTAGGTTTGTTATGTCGTAATCAAATAAATTACGAAATTCACTCTTTGTAATCAGTAAATCACTTTCGCCAATCTCACTTTTTCTTTGTGTATGAACCATTCTTCACTCCTTTCTTGTATGGCATGCTTGAAAACTTTTTTGAATAATATATTGAAGCTGAAACGAATAAAGTAATCAAAACAACTTCAATCCTTAAATTAGACATTAATGTTGGTATTGTTGATTTATGGTGTATTCCGTCTATGTAAAAACTTAACCCGAGAACAGCAAATAGAACAAACACTCCAATATTTATTTTCAAGTAAAGCTTGATAAAACTTCTAACTGAATTATTGGTCAAAAACATGAATAATGATTTAACCCTTTCAGCTAAGTATATGAACGGGCCTACCAATATGAAAAAAATAGTATACGTTATTCTTCTAAATATCTCAGGCATAGAATTATAAACCCTGTAAAATAACTCCATACTTCTCCTTTATTTGTTTATATGAATTCATTATACCATGAATTAAGATAAATAATAGAGCAAGCATAAAATAAAGCACTCATAAGAGTGCATTTATTTAATTAGGTTTATCAGGTTGTTGGCCTTTTCCTAAATCTTTAAATTCAACTTCTGATTTAGTAACTTCATCCCTTGCTTTCTTTAAAGCATCAAGATTTTGTTTTTTCTCACCAAATTTTTCCTCATAAGCCTTTTGAATGGGCTTATAAAGTTTGTCAGCAGCTTCTTTTGTGCCAGTCTCAATAGATTTAACAACGGCTGTTGTTGCACCCATGGACGCTATTTGTTGATTAGTCTTATCAAATAAACCTTGGTCTTTAAATAGCTTATCGCTTCCAATTTCAAAAGCTCTTAAAAATTCAGGTAGAACGCGAGTGCCTACACTATAAAACTCTTTCACAATAAAGAATATTGCTATTGATATTCCAAATATGAAAACGAGCATGGAAATTCCCATTGTCATTTGCCCGCCGCCCATAATCACCAATGGAATAAGAATTGTCGAAGATGGAATGCTTAAAAAGCCAACTGT
>Ga0247724_1000231_pt1 | contig 14151 bp, 13 predicted proteins | sample OKSTACKMC2E_FD_182776 | JGI IMG/M metagenome (GOLD analysis project Ga0247724, IMG submission 182776) | Subsurface sediment microbial communities from gas well in Oklahoma, United States - OK STACK MC-2-E | ecosystem: Environmental > Terrestrial > Deep subsurface > Rock core/Sediment | place... | reverse complement strand
CACTAAAAGCCAGCATCGATTGTGTCAGTAGCAGGCTGACCCCGGCAAAAGCGAGTACCGATACCAGAGACAGACCGACGGCATTGCCAAGAGCGCCAGCCAACGCCGGTCTGCTGCCTGCGCTCAGCGCATTCTGCAGCGTGAACAATACAGCAGGGCCAGGTGTGAGCGTCGTCAACAGCGCGACCACTGTAAAGCTAAGCCATTGTTCTGACATTATTTATTCCCACAAGCCTGCAATAAAAACCGGCCACCAGTGTAAATAAACCCAGGCCACAACACGAGTGCGGCCCGGCAATCAGACTGTTTCCTGTACCTTACTGCTGCGCAACGGCCAAGCGCTGCATTTTTTTCAGTTGCCCCTGTCGCAAACTAAAACTGAGCAGGCCCTGCACCAGCATGCCGATCATCATTGGCGTCGCAATGTTGACCAGTTGGCGTCGCACAGAGCCCTGGGTTAAATCAGTCATTACAGTGTCTCAATATCAGCAGGGATTAGTCGTCACGATTCAACGCTTCAAGCAGCTCAATGGTAAAGATGAGATCTGAATTTGGAGGGATCATGGTACCGATTTGCCGTGCACCATAAGCCAAAGCCGCCGGGACCTGCAACTTACGGGTGCCACCCACCTGCATGCCTATCAGGCCCTGCACCCAGCCCTGGATCACGCGGTTTTTACTCAGCACAGTCTCAAAGGGCGCACCGTGGCGGTAAGAAGAATCAAATTCAGTGCCGTCGGCCAGATAACCGCGATAATGCGCTTTGATCAGCGCTCCACCCTTTTTAATGGTGTTCCCGCTGCCTGGAATCAGGTCTTCAATGATAAGTTCTGTCAGGGCCATCGTCAGTCCGCCTGCGCTAGAAAAACCGCAGTATATCCTAAAGCCGGATCTCTGCGCTGCTGTGCGCAAATCTTGTTACAAGGCGGACTGTGACAAGCAAATGTGGCTGTGATACCAATAATGCCGCTGCAACTGAATTGAGGGGAACCGATGAAAACGCTTGGACTGATTGGCGGCATGAGCTGGGAATCGACAGTGCCGTATTACCGGCAGATTAATCAACACATCAATCAGCGTTTAGGTGGCTTACACAGCGCCAAAATCATTCTGTACAGCGTGGATTTTCAGCAGATTGAAGCGCTGCAGCGCAGCGGTGACTGGCAACAGGCCGGCCAGCTGCTCGCCGAAGCTGCACAGGCCCTCCAGCGTGCCGGTGCAGAGGGCCTGGTACTTTGTACCAATACCATGCACAAAGTAGCCGCAGCCATCAGCAGCGCGACACCTTTACCGCTGTTGCATATTGCTGATGCCACAGCGCAGCAAATCCGCCAACAAGGCCTTAGTCGAATCGGCTTATTAGGTACCCGCTTTACCATGGAACAGGACTTCTACAAGGCCCGCCTGATGGCACAAGGGATCGAGGTGCTCATCCCCGATCAGGCCGCACGCGAGCTGGTGCATCAGGTCATATATCAGGAACTTTGCCTTGGGCAGATTAAACCGGCTTCACGTTTTGCCTATCAGCAGATCATCGCGGATTTAGTGACACAAGGCGCGCAAGGAGTGATTCTGGGGTGTACTGAGATTGGTTTGTTGGTGCAGCCGGAAGATGCGGCAGTGCCCTTGTTCGACACCACCGCCATCCATGCCCGCACGGCGGCGGACTGGATGTTACAGAACTAAAACTCTGACAGCTGTCGCTGGGCTGTTCAGGATCACCAATACAGCTGTGCTATCGCATCCGGCACTTCACCAAGCAACACCTGCCGGATGCTGCCGTCAGCACGCACGGTCACCAGTTGTGGTATGCCTTTGCTGGCGACTTTCTGATAATGCGTCCGATCCGGATCGGCAACCAGGGCAAAGTTCAGCTTATATTCACTGCGAAATTTCTGCAGTGCCGGGATTTGTTCTTCGCGGCCAATACCGATGATTTGCAGGTCGCTCTGACGTACCAGATCAGATGCCATTAATTGTGTCATAGCGCGTTGTGAGTCGTGGCACCAGGTGGCAAAAAAGATCAACAGCTGGCGTTTGCCCGGCGTCAGACTGATTTCATTGCCGTCGATGCTGCGCAGCGTCTGCCACGGCAGCTTTGCGCCCGGCTGGATGACAAAGCCGGCAGGCGCTGCTGGTGCTGTTACAGCCTGCGCTGCAACCGGGGCCGGCGTCTGGCTGCAGGCACACAAGCTCAGCAAAGCGCCGGCCACCGCAGCGATACGAACACAAACCACTTTAGACATAACCACCCCTGATATTTTGCATTTTATGGAAAAACCATCAGCTGCTGTCAGCGCAGCTGTTGGCGGATAAACTGGTCCATCTGTTCACGTAATTGTGGCATTTGTTTATGTAAACTGTGGTCACCGCCCGGCACTATCACCAGCTCGTGTGGCTGTTTACGTTCAGCCAGTAATTTAGCGATTTGCGTGGCGTTCCCCACCGCGACTTGCTTGTCCTGGTCACCATGTACAATCATCACCGGCAAGTCGGCACGGATTTGCGGCAGAAAATAGCTGACAGAGCGTTGTTGTAAAGCGGTGGTTTTCTGGCTGGCATAATCCGGGATCCGCGCCTTGTAGACTTTTTCCATCTCAGGGCGGAATGTCAGTTCAGCGGCTAGATCAGTCACGCCGGCAATAATCACCAGCGCATCCAGTTCAGGCCATTGTTTGGCGGTCAGCCAGGTTTGCATGCCACCGCGACTGTGACCCATCATCGCTACATGTTCAGGATTGGCCGCCGGTACTTTAGTCAGCATGGTTTTAAAAGCCAGCACATCGGCCACATCCGTGCCGCCAAATTCGTCTTTACCCACTTGTTCCGGCGGTAATTCCAGCTGATTGTGCTCCCCGCGGTAGTTACTGGCAAACACCACATACCCCTGTGCGGCAAGAGGCATCAGCTGACTTAACACGTACGAGAAAGTCAAAGCACCCGTTTTGCCATTGCCACCGCGGTTATAAACCAGCACCGGCAAAGTTTTGGCAGCAGCCTGTTTCGGCTGAACCAGATAACCCATGGCTTTGACACCATCAACATCATACACAAACTGTTCGCAATGCAGATGTTGCTGAAATTGCTCAAACACGGCGCGTGGTATCGATTGGTGAATCATCGCGCCCATATTCGGGTTATTCGGTTTTTTGCGTTTTAGCATGCTGACGAAACCGTCATAACTGCTGACCGGCCCGGAAAAACAGTTTTTAGAATATGCCAGCAGAGGCTGAAAAGTCGTGCTGGTGGCTGGCTCGGCAGCCTGTGTGATGCCTGCTGACAACAAAAAAGCTACGGGGCAAACCAAGGACAATAAATGCTTTAACTTCATCAGGATAATTCCATTCCCTATTTAATTCCGCGTCATAGAGTAACAGCATAAAACCAGCGGCAGAAGCGGTTGATTTACGTTAAATAAACATTTTCAGCATTTTTTGTAAGAAACGTGGTCCCGCCGACTGACGGTTTTGCCAGGCGCCTGCAGGTCATTGTGCCGGGCAAGGCGAATCACCTTTACCCGCACGCTGCACAGCAGTGCTCACCGCAGCTTTAACTGTCCTCTTCGTGAAACAGCAAACAAGCCATTGTTAACACAGGCTCGGGCCGCTGGAGTAATTCGGCAACCAGCCGGCAAATTTTTCACTGAGCAGATTTCCTTGCGCTGTTTACTTACAAAGGCTGACAGATCCGCAGCAAAGCCACGACAGTTATCCGCCAGGACCTTCCTTACACTGCAGCCATCTCAAGCGGAGGACTTCTGATGAAAAAACGGCAACTGTATCCACTCACACTCCTATGTTGTTTACTGCTGAGCCTGAGCGGCTGCAATGATGATGTGAAAACGGCAATCAACCCCAACAAAGCCACTGTGCAGGGGATTTGGCAAAAAACCGGTTACGGCACTATCTGGCAGCTGGAACAAAACCGGCTGCAAATCTTTAATCTGAATAAATTTGGCTGTGTGCGCCAGGCCGATCATCCGGCCGCTGAAGTTCAGGCGCTGACCCCCCAGCTGCAGCTCAGTACGGATAACAATACACTGAGCATCGCCGCGGACCCGGGCCTGTTTGGCCAATTCCAGCGTCTGACGCAACTGCCGGCCAGCTGTCAGCAGCCAATGAATGGCGAGCAGGACAGCGCAAAAAACTTCGAATTTTTCTGGCAGGACATCCAGCAATACTACGCCTTTACAGCAGAACGGCAACTCAACTGGGAACAGCTGTACCGCGACTATCAGCCTAAATTTGCCAACGCCAGTGCTGAACAGCAACAACAGTACTATCAGGAAATCATTGCCCGCTTTGGCGACGCCCATCTGGTACTGGGCAGTGCCGACGGCCCGGCGATCCAGGGGTATGCCCGCCGGGGCCTGTTCGCCCAGGCCGAAGCCGATGGTACCGCCGGCGACAGCGACAGCCTGTTCGCTCAGCTGGACCTTTATCAGCAGTTGTTGCAACAGCAGACCGATGCGCTGTTACTGGAGCCGGGTTTACAGCACACCCGCGCCAGTGCCACAGTGCAATATGGCATGTTGCCGGGTGGTATCGGTTATCTGCGGCTGAACCAGCTGTCGGCGCTGAGCCAGCCGGATCCCACCTCGATGGCACCCAGCGTCTGGCTGCAATTTGCCAGAGACGATGTCACAACCGCCGCCGCGGCGATGCAGGAACTGCAGCCCTGGCTGGCGCAGACCAAAGGCCTGGTGCTTGATCTGCGGTTTAATCAGGGCGGTTTTGATGCAGTCGCGCTGCAGATCGCCAGCCAGTTTAACGCAGCGGCCCGGGTGATCGGCAGCAAAGGCCTGCGCACAGGCAGCCAGCCGCCCATTAAACTGGCTGCCGCGAAGACACCTTACCTGAAACCGTTACAGGTGCTGGCCGGCGGCTCGACTGTCAGTGCCGGCGAAGTGATGACGTTGGCCCTGCAGAGTCTGCCACAGGCGACTGTGATCGGCGAGCCGACCCATGGCTCGTTATCCGACGCCTTGCTGCATCAGCTGCCAAATGGCTGGACCCTGACGCTCAGCAATGAAAGGTATCAGGATCCAACCGGTCAGTTGCTGGAAGTGCAGGGCGTGTTGCCGGATGTGCCGGCTTATCCCTACTTAAGCCTCGACCTGCCGCTGCGCAGCGACAGTGCGTTAGACCTTGCCCTGCAATTGTTGCAGGCCCCGGCCGCACAGGCAGGGTCTGCGAGTGAAGTACAAAATACGCTGCGCCGGTTCCGCCAGCAATATAATCAGCCTGGCCTTGCGGCGGCGGTGGTGCGCAGAGGCAAAGTGGTTGCCACTTTTGCTGACGGCCTGGCCGATGTCGCAAGCAACACCACCATGACCGCCGATACACCAATCCTGGTTGCCTCGGTCAGTAAAACCCTGCTCGGGACGGCCATCGGCAAACTGAATATCGCTGTTCACAACCCTTTGCCTGCCTTACCATTTTTGCTGCAAACACCGGATGGCCAGACCTTAAATCCAAGCTGGCTGCAGCTGGCTCAGCATCGGTCCGGCATCATCGATCAGGACAATACTTTGTTTTGTGCCATTTACAGTACGGAAGACGGCAATTCATTGCTCGACCAATTGCGCGGTACTGATCAGTGCGGCTCACCGGAACCTTCACACCAGCGTTTTCTGGCCGGTTATCTGCAACCGGGGGGCGCCTGGTATCAGAGTGCAAACTTCGCCGCCGCTGGTGTCGAGAGTTACAGTAACGTCGGCGCCGAACTGACCAGCCTGGCACTGGAACAATTAACGGCAGAGCCTTTTGCCCAGTGGTCAGCCCGCGAAATTCTGACACCGTTGCAACTGCAAAATACCTTCTGGCCTGACAAAGATTTCCGTAATGCTGCGACTTTGTACCTGCCAACGCCGGAAGGGACGCTGATGCCGCTGCCACGTTACGCCTCGTCCGATTATTACGCCGGCATGCTGCACAGTTCAGCAAGGGATCTGGCCACTTATCTGGCCGCTATCGCCAGCGAAACACCGGCGCAGTCGTTGCCAGGCCTGAGCCCGAACCGGCGTAAACAGCTGCTCGGCTGGGATCAGCCTTTTATCCCGGGCCAGGACTTTCCTGGCTGGTTCTGGCAACGCAGTGGCGATTATGCCGGCCACAATGGCCTGTTTGTCGGGGCCAGCAGCATGATGTATTACAACAAAGCCACTGATACCGGGTTTGTGCTGCTGCTTAACGGTGACGGTCAGTATTGGCTGGCGCCGGACGCAGCCAAATCAGAAGCCTGGCAACAGGCCGTGCTGCAAATCGCTGCCAGGCTGTACCGGCACGGCTTGAGTCTGTAAGCGCTGAAACGCCCTGCCGCAGGCAGGGCGTTTTGTGCACTAATTAACCTAACACCTTGAATTTAATCAACTGTTTCTGATTTAGAACTGCTTTTCCATTACAATATTATTTCTGTTTAATGACAAAGCGGGCGCAAATCTGATGTGGCAATTCTTACGACAATTTACCATCGCACAGCGACTGACTGGCATGGGGCTGGCTATGGCTCTGGCAATGACGCTGTTATTGCTGACGATGCTTAAGCAAAACCACGACCTGAAACAGCTGGAACACGCCGACAAACTGGTCGAGATGCTGAAATCCGATGTGTTGATGCTGCGCCGTCATGAAAAAGATTTTTTACTGCGACTGGATCTGAAACATCAGAAATTGCATCAGGATAGTTTTCAGCGCATCAGCGAACACAGTGCAGCGTTACGGGCCATTCTGACCGCGTATCAGCTGCAAACCGCAGCGCTCGGCACCTTCGAACAACAGGCCGCCGCGTATCAGCAAAGCTTTGCTGCGCTGGTACAAAAACGCCGCGACATTGGCCTGCATGACAAAGATGGCCTGACCGGGGCCATGCGCGCTGCCGCTCATCAGCTTGAAAACAGCCTGGCAGACAGTCAGAACCCGCAACAGACCATCCTGTTGCTGCAATTACGCCGCTATGAAAAAGACTTCCGCTTAAACCGCGACCTGAAATACCGGGCCCATTTTGAGCGGATCGTCACCACGCTGCAGCCGCTGCTGAACAACGCGCAGCAACAGACGCTGGCCAGTTACCAGCAAAGTTTTCTCGCGCTGACCGATGCTGAAGTGGCTGCCGGTCTGACCGCAACGGAAGGCCTGCAGGGCCAGCTGCGCAAGCAGATCCAGAGCACAGAAACCGATCTGCAGCAACTGACCGACCACACCAGTGCAGCCATCGCCGAAGAGCTGACTGACAGCCGTAACTTCGCCATCAGCGTCTTTGTTTTGACCTTACTGGTGCTGGGCACTTTGATTGTGGCGTTAAGCCGTTCAGTGATTCAGCCGGTGCGGGCTGTACAGCAAACCATTGCGGCGGTGCGCACACAGCGCGATTTCCGCTTACGTCTGACCGTGTTGGGCCAGGATGAAATGTCGTTATTAGGCCAGGATTTTAACGCCATGCTCGCTGAGGTGCAGCAGCTGATCCAATCGGTCAATGGCGCTCTGAGTATGCTGGATCAGGCGGCGACAGGCCTCAGTACTGCGACCGAACAAACGCGGTTAGGCATGGCGCAGCAGCAATCGGAAACCGATCTGGTTGCCACTGCCGTCACCGAAATGGGCGCGACTATTCAGGAAATCGCCGCCAATACCGAAATGGCGGCCAGTAAAGCAGAAGCAACCAATCAGCACGCGCTGCGCGGCCAGCAACAGGTACAGGACAGCGCCACCGCCATCCGCCAGTTATCCACCGGTCTGCAACAGGCAACCACGACTGTGCATAGCCTGGCGCAGGACAGCCAGACTATAGGTTCGGTACTGGAAGTGATCCGCAGCCTCGCCGATCAGACCAACCTGCTGGCACTGAACGCAGCCATTGAAGCGGCACGCGCCGGTGAACAAGGCCGCGGTTTTGCGGTGGTCGCAGATGAAGTGCGGATGCTGGCAATGAAAACGCAACAATCGACCAAACAGATTGAAGGCATTATTCAGGGCCTGCAGCAACGGACACGCGACATAGTGCAGCAAATCAGTGTTTGCCGCGATCAGGGCGCCCATAGCGCCGAACAGGCAGAATTAACCCTGCAATTGCTTGGCAGTATGACGCAGGACATTGGCAACGTGCTGGAGATGACCACCACAATCGCTGCCGCGATTGAAGAACAAAGCCTGGTTGCGGCTGAAGTGAATCAGAACGTGGTGCGCATCCGCGATCTGGCGCTGGAAACGCTCGATACCAGCCGTTACAACGCTGAGATCAGTGAAGAAGTCTCGCAGCAGGCCAAATCGCTGCACCAGAGCATTGACCGTTTCTCCGCCTGATGGTGATACCGGTGCGGACAGGCGCCGGCCAAAGCACGCAGCAGCGGATGAGAGCCAGATAAATTCTGGCGATACCAAGGCAAAAACTACAGTCACAGGCACAGTCCTTGACTAAAATCTGCAGAGTCACCTGAACCCCGCTCTGCTGCGCCAAGGAATATCTGATGCACATCTTGTCTCTGTTCGTCGCCACTTTGTTACTGGTCATCAGCTTACCGGTGCGGGCAGCGCAGCTGCCGGCAAGTTATCCGGTGCAGCAATTATCACCCGAGCTGCAGGTTCAGCAGCTGGCACCAGGGCTCTGGTTACACCGCACGGAAAAAACCCTTAGCAATGGTGCTGTGTTTACCGCCAACGGTTTGCTGCTCGACACGCCCGAGGGCATCTGGCTGCTCGATACCGCCTGGGGTTTTTATCCAACGCGGGACTTATTGCATTGGATTGATGTGGTACTGCAACGGCCTGTGGTTAAAGCCATTGCCACTCATGCCCATGATGACCGCACCGGCGGTGTCATGGCACTCGCCGAACGGAGCATTCCGCTGCAGGTGACAGCCCAGACCGCGGCACTGGCAGCAAAAGCCGGCATCAGCCCGCTGCAGGCAGTAACCGGGCTGGCAGTCGGTGACAGCTATCAGGACGGGCCGCTGCAATGGTACTACCCTGGGCCAGGCCACACATCCGACAACATAGTGCTGTACCTGCCGCAATATCAGTTGTTACACGGCGGCTGTTTTGTCAAAGCGCCACGCTATCCCGGCCTTGGTAATATCGCTGATGCTGATGTCAAAGCCTGGCCGGATAGCCTCAGGCGTTTAAAAGCCGCGTATCCGCAGGTGAAAATCCTGGTGCCCGGCCATGGTGACATTGCAGACGCCGGCTTGCTGGATTATTCACTGGCACTGTTTAACCCGCAATAACCAGCAGGGCAGGCTCAGACCACTGAGTCACTTCAATGGTATCAACGCTTGCCCTGAGTGCCATGGTATTCAGCTGGTCGGGCGTCAAAGCACAGCCGGGCAACTTCAGCCAGTGATCGTCGCCGCAACAGGCAGAACTGTTTGTCTGCACTTCAGCACACCGCCTTACACTAATGCTATGTTAGGAGGCTGTTTTCCGTTACTGGACCTTGCTGATGCCGTTGTTGCTGAATTCACTTTATATTTCGCTGGCCGTCTGTTACCTGTGGCTCGACGCCCGGGGCGAGTTCCCGCTTAATTTTCTTTTGAAAATCATGCCATTACTGTTATTGACTGGCTGGGTACTCCGCTCGGTATCAGCCCGGAAAAATCACGCCTTACTGGCTGCGCTGGCCTGTTCAATGCTGGGAGACGTGTTGCTGGCCTGGGACGGGCAGCGCCTGTTCGTGTTTGGTCTCGGCGCTTTTTTATTGGCTCATCTGTGTTATTTACTGGCAATGCGGCCCTTTGCCGGCCACAGACCCCTGTTGTTGCTGCCTTATGCGTTGTTTGCCGCTGGCGTCCTCACGCTGATGTGGCCCGGACTTGGCGCCATGGCTGTGCCAGTACTGTGTTATATCAGCGTGATCCTGAGCATGTCTTATGGCACCTGGTGTAGCAACCGGCGCAACGCCTGGCTGGTTGGTGGCGGACTGCTGTTTATCAGCTCGGATTGTCTGATTGGACTGAACCGGTTCTGGCAACCACTGCCTGGCGCTGGTGTTTGGATTATGCTGAGTTATTACGCCGCGCAGTATGCACTGGTGCGGGGCTTTTTGACGCCAAAATCAATAGCGGCAGCGCAAACCTGACATGGTCATTCAGCATTGCCCTGCTGTGCTAAGGTTATAGGCTGAAGTCACCCGCCCGGAGGTGTGCATTGGCCCTGTTTTTCCGCGCTTGTCATACCGCGTTGCAACCAACACAGCTGGCTGCTGCACTCTGGTTGCTGAGCCTGCCCGTGTGGGCAGAACCAGTGTCTTATTTTTATTCCGAGCTGCCGCCATTTGAGTACACCGACAGTGACGGTGCTGCGGCAGGTCTCGGTATTACGCGGGTCGAAAAGCTGCTGCGCCAGGCCGGCTATCAGCCGAAGTTTCAGTTTTATTCGCTGTCGCGTGGGCTACAGGCCATGGAGGAACATATTGATTTCAGTACCGTGGTCGCGCCAACAACAACCCAGCGTCAGCAGCTGAAAATCAGTGCCGCACCGGTTTATCTGGCTGAATTAGGCGTAGTGCGGCTGCGCAGCAGTAAAAGGCTCAGTTCGCTGGAACAGCTGCAGCATCATCCTTATCTGGCACTGAGTGACACCCGCTTTGCTTATCTGCAACAACGACCTGAGCTGGCCGCGTTTGCGGTCAAACGCTACGACATCAGCAGCCAGCAGGATGCCTACCGCCTGCTGCTCAGTGGCCGCTATGACTACTACCTTTGTTACCATGCCAGCGAAGTCGCCCTCAGTAACCCAATGCTGGTGTTTGACAGTTTTGAACAACTGCCGGTCTATCTGGTGTTATCCAGACAACATCCCGACGCTGACCGGCTGATGCAGCGGGTGGACGCGGTGCTGGCAAAACACTGATGCCCCGCGACGGCAATTCAGCCGTCCCGACGCTCAGATAGTTGATGCCGAAAACAGCAAGGCTGGTTACAATGCTGAGAAAATATCCGCCCGTTTGCCTCCGCTGGTGAGCTGCCTGTCCGTGGCTCTGTGCAGCGCTATCACAGGCAATACTGGCGACAATCAGCGAACCGGCCGTACCGGCCCGACAGAACCTTACAGGAATAATAAGATGGCAGCTTTTGGTAGTGTATTTATGCCTGAAATGGCATTGGCCCAATTTGATGGAAACGCCTGGGGGCCTGCGGCCATTGTCCCGGCCAACAGCATCAGTCTGCACCCGGGCGCCCATGTGCTGCACTATGCCAGTACTTGTTTTGAAGGATTAAAAGCCTTTCGCCATGAAGATGGCACTATCGCGATTTTCCGCATGGATAAAAACGTTGCGCGGATGCTGCAAAGCTCAGAATTGTTATCTTTGCCAAAATTTGATCCGGCGCTGCTGAGCCAGATGATTGTTGACGTTGTTCGACACTTTGCTGCAGACGTGCCAACACCACCGGGTTCTATGTATATCCGCCCCACGCATATCGGCAATGAACCGGCCATTGGCAAAGCCGCAACCCCAACCTTAACGTCGCTGTTGTATGTGTTGTTATCTCCGGTTGGCGACTATTTTGCCGGCGGTCACCGCGCACTGCGCCTGCTGGTCGAAGATAACGCCCGCTGCGCACCACACATGGGCATGATCAAAAGCGGCGGTAACTACGCCAGCGCACTGTATCCAACCATGCAAGCCAGAACTCAGTATCAGGCCGACCAGGTGTTGTTCTGCCCGAATGGCGATGTACAGGAAACCGGCGCCGCCAATTTCCTGTTGATCGACGGCAACGAAATTATCACCAAAGCACTGGATCCGTCGTTCCTGCACGGCGTGACCCGTGACTCTATCCTGACACTGGCGCGTGATTTAGGCATGACAGTGTCTGAGCGCGACCTGACCGTACAGGAACTGCTGGAACGCGTCTCTAAACCCGGCACTGAAGCAGCTTTATCCGGCACCGCAGCAGTCCTGGCACCAGTCGGCACCCTTATTCATCAGGGCAAAGAATACAAAGTCGGCAGCGGCGAACCAGGCCCAACTACAGCCCGCCTGCGTCAGGCACTGAACGACATTCAGTGGGGCAAAGCAGAAGACAAACACGGCTGGCTGACGAAAATCTAAGCCGGTCAGCAAACCCAAGACTGAAGAAGCAGGCAACATGCCTGCTTTTTTATGCCGCACGTACAGTCAATACCAGCAACATGGTTACTCCGTTTTAATTCCAGCCGAAAAAGATCTTGCATACCGCAGGAAAAACCAGCAACATACTTGCGTACTCAAGCATTGGTCAACTTTAAGTGCAGCTTTTAAATTCAACCCACAGCAGTTTCGCACTCACAGAGGTCAAGTGATGGATAGCCAAAACCCCGCCGCCGATCTGGTGCTGCAAAGCGCCTTACTCTGGTCAAGTATGATTAAAAAGGCCGATGCGCAACTGAGCGTGCATGGGATCAGTTTCACTGAATACTGTATTTTGCACCGGTTAGCGCAGGCGCCACAGCAACGACTGAGCCGGATTGAACTGGCAAGCTCAGTTGGTCTCAGCGCTTCTGGCGTGACCCGGGTGCTGCAGCCACTGGAAAAAATGTTGCTGGTGGAAAAAGAACAAAACGCCCGTGATGCCAGGGTCAGTCTGGTGAAACTGTCCGGCGGCGGCCAGCAGATTTATCAGGACGCGCACCAGACCTTTGGCTTTTTTGCCAGCCAGTTTGTCTCCCCGCTTACATCCCGTCAGCAGGAAACATTGGCTGAATTGTTAGCCCGGTTATAACTTTTAATCTCAACGGGAATATGATGACCGATTTAACTCAGGGCTCGCTGCGCCGCCATGTCTGGACGATGGCGCTACCGATGATGATTGGCATGTTTGTGCAGTCGCTGTATTTTTTTGTCGATCTGTATTTCGTCGCTGATTTAGGTGCGGAAGCCATCGCCGCCGTCAGCGCTGCGGGCAATCTGATGCTACTGATTATGGCTCTCACCCAAATGCTGAACGTGGGTTGTGTGGCACTCATCGCCCGCTATACCGGTGCCCGTGAGCACCAAAACGCCAATATTGTGTTTCAGCAGGCCATGCTGATGGGCATGGCCTTAGCGCTGCTGACACTGGCGCTGGGCTTTGGCCTGAGTGACCTTTATATACAACTGCTGACGGCAGATCCTGCTGTACAACAGCATGCGCAGCAATTTCTGCAGGCCTATCTGCCAGGTTTGGCGTTGATGTTTGTTTCCACCGCCATTGCCGCCGCCCTGCGCGCCGTTGGCATCGTCAAACCGGCGATGCAGGTGCAACTCATCACAGTGCTGCTGAATATCGTGCTGGCGCCGGTGTTGATCGCCGGTTGGGGCACAGGTTTTGCGCTGGGGGTGTTTGGTGCCGGCCTTGCCAGCAGCCTTTCAGTAACTATCGGGGTGCTACTGCTCTGGCGCTACTTCCAGAAAAGTGACCATTCGGTATTACAGGTTCCCAGCCAGTGGCGCTTTGACGGCAAAGTCTGGCGACAAATCGCAGCAATTGGCGTACCGGCTGGCGGCGAATTTGCGCTGATCTTTATCTTTACTGCATTTGTCTATTGGGTGATCAAAGACTTCGGTACCGCAACCCAGGCTGCCTTTGGTATCGGCAACCGGATTTTGCAGGCGATTATGATTCCGGCAATGGCCATTTCATTTGCGCTGCCGGCTATCGTTGGCCAGAACTTTGGTGCCGGACAAGCGGCAAGGGTCCGGCAGAGCTTCCGGATTGGGATGCAACAAATGGCATGGGTGATGGGATTGCTGTTTGTGCTCAGTCAGCTGATGGCGCATGCGCTGATGACCCTGTTTACTGACGATCCGCTGGTGCTGGCCGAAGGTGAACTCTTTTTGCGGATCATCAGCCTGAACTGCCTGAGTGCGGTACTGGTATTCAGTTGCTCCGGTCTGTTTCAGGGACTTGGCAATACCTGGCCTTCGTTAGCCAGTTCATGCTTGCGGGTGTTTATTTTTATCCTGCCGGTACTTTGGCTGTCCGGACGCAGTGATTTTTCCGCGGCGATGGTCTGGTATTGCTCGGCGGGCAGCGTTTTGCTGCAAGGCCTTTGCAGTTGTTATCTGGTACGCTGGCAACTGCGCAGTAAATTAACCGGGCTGCAAAGGGTGGCCTGAATATCTTGCGGCACCGCGCAGTCTTCTATATGGTAAACAGGATGTTTACAGAAATGGATTTTAAGCGTTGAACATATT
>Ga0247724_1000230_pt1 | contig 14191 bp, 8 predicted proteins | sample OKSTACKMC2E_FD_182776 | JGI IMG/M metagenome (GOLD analysis project Ga0247724, IMG submission 182776) | Subsurface sediment microbial communities from gas well in Oklahoma, United States - OK STACK MC-2-E | ecosystem: Environmental > Terrestrial > Deep subsurface > Rock core/Sediment | place... | reverse complement strand
ATTGTTTTGCACTTGAGTGTGAAGCATTAAAACGCGTACGCAATGACATGGGCCTGACTAATGTCGAAATCATGATCCCATTCGTGCGCACTTTAAGTGAAGCCGAAGCGGTGATTGGCTTATTGGCTGAACAAGGCTTAAAACGCGGCGAAAATGGCCTCAAAGTCATTATGATGTGTGAGCTGCCGTCGAATTGCCTGCTGGCAGAAGAATTCCTCGAATTCTTTGATGGTTTCTCGATTGGTTCTAACGACCTGACCCAGCTGACTTTGGGTCTGGACCGCGACTCTGGCCTGATTGCCCATCTGTTTGACGAGCGTAATCCGGCGATTAAAAAGCTGTTGTCGATGGCGATCTCAACCGCCAAAGCCAAAGGCAAATACGTCGGGATCTGTGGCCAGGGACCGTCTGATCATGAAGATTTTGCCGCCTGGCTGATGGATCAGGGCATCGATTCTGTATCGCTGAACCCGGACACGGTGCTTGAAACCTGGTTGTATCTGGCGGAGAAATACGGCGGCTGATCAACAACCGGATCTTTAAGGTCATCTGAAAGCCAACCTTTAGGTTGGCTTTTTTGTCGGTTATTTACACAGTCACCAACAACAAATGCGCTCTAAGCCCTGTCAACAGTGACTTTTGTAAAATCAGAAGCTTGCAATGTACCGGCTCAGCCTGCAGACTGTGCATCAGATTTATTGCATACAGGAGGTGTCATGGCTTTAACGACTTTGCAACGGGCGCAGGGCGCGCTGGCAGCGGCTTTAGCCGCCGATGCATTGGGCACCCAGTTTGAGTTTTGCCAGCCGGCGGAACTCAGACGTAAGCCCGCAGCCGAGCTGTTGCAACTGCAGGATTGTGGTCCATGGCACACGCTGGCCGGACAGCCGACCGAAGAAGGTGAGCTGATGTTGCTGCAGGCCCGAATGCTGCAATATTGCCGCAGTTATTCAGAAGAACAAGCCTTGTCTGCTTATCGTTATTGGCTCAGTACTGAGCCGTTTGCGCTTGGCGCTTCGTTGCAACGCGCTATTGTCGGCGGGCCCGATGAACAGGACTTTAGCGCTAATGCTTTAGCCCGGTTAACACCACTGTGTATTCTCGGTGTGCATTTTTCGCTGCCACAAATTGCCGCCTGGGCAATGGCCGATACTGCCTTGACGCAAAATGCCGTCCTGATGCAGGAAATTAGCGGGCTTTATGCGATGTTACTGGCCAAAGCCATCGACAGTGGCAGTGATGCTGACACCTTGTATCAGGACGTTGAAACCTGGGCGCAGGAGCTTAAATCAGACCCGCAGATCCGTGCCGCCATTGCGCAGGCGTTGTTTATGCCGGGAAGTAGCGAGCTTCGGCAGCAAAATCCGGCCTTAGCCGCCTTTCAGAATCTGTTGTTTCAGCTGCTGTACGCTAAATCCTTAGGCGAGGCACTGGTTGATACCATCCGCTTAGGTGGTGATACCGGCACTAATGCGGTGATTGTTGCCGCTGTGTTTGGCGCTATCGGCGGTATTGAGCAAGTGCCGCAGGAATGGCGCGATGCATTAAAAAATTGTCGGCCACAAGACGGTGTAACCGGCGTTGAACAACCGCGCGATGACATATTTTGGCCGGTCGAAGCTGAACAATTGGCACAACATCTGACAGAACTGACACCTGATAAGGCTGCTTAACATTGGCATGGAATGACATCTTTGCTGCTGTAGGCTGCTATCATTAGAATAATTACTGAAGTATATTTAGTAACCAAAGAATAAAATATCAGGTGCCTGATATGCAGCAGCCACAGGTGGTTCAGGGCTTGCCCCTGTCCAATGACCAGCAAAAGGCGACAAAAACGCAGGATATGGCTGATTTTATCCGCAGTATCCAACCACTGTTACCTGATGGCGCACTCAATACCAATCCTTTAGATCTGGTCAGTAAAAGCCACGACGCCAGCTTTTATCAGCTGGTCCCACAACTCATTGTCACAGTTCACAGCATTGAGCAAATCCAGCTGCTGCTCGCTGCTGCCAGTCGTTATCAGCTGGGCTTAACCTTCCGTGCTGCCGGTACCAGTTTGTCCGGCCAGACACTGACAGATCAGATACTAGTGCAGCTTGGCTCGGGTTTTAGTCACTATCGTATTGAACAACAAGGTTTATTCATCAGTTGCGGCCCTATGGTCCGCGGCGGTGATGCCAACGCTTTGTTACAGCCTTATGGCCGGATGATTGCCCCGGTTCCGGCTTCTTTGGCCAGTGCGACTATTGGTGGCATTTGTGCCAACAACGCTTCGGGTATGAATGCGCTCGATACTTATCAGATGCTGCAGGCGATGAAGCTGGTACTTGCCGACGGTACAGTGCTCGATAGTGCAGACCCACTGAGTGTGGCGGCGTTTCGCCGGCAGAAAGCTGTTTTATTAGCCGACCTTAGTGCTGTTGCAGAATCTATTCGCAGTGACGAGCTGCTTTGTCAGCGCATCCGGCGCAAATATCAGCTGAAAAATACCACTGGCTATGGCCTGCGGGCGCTACTGGATTTTGATGATCCGCTGCAAATGCTCTGTCACCTGATGATTGGTTCTGAAGGTACCTTAGGTTTTATTGCTGAAGTGACGCAGCGCACTATTGAACTGGATAAAGAAAGCGCCAGCGCCTTTATGTTATTCCCGGATTTACACAGTGCTGGTCTTGCCGTGCAATCGTTAGCAAAACTCGGGCGTCAGGTGGTCGGTGCCTGTGAACTGCTTGATGACAAAGCGCTCTTGGCAGTGCGACATCAAGCCGGTGTGCCGGCAGTTGTTGCGGATCTCGAACCAGGCGTCACTGCATTGCTGCTCCAAACCGGTGCAGAGTGCGTTGATGTGCTAAAGCGCCAAATCGGTCAGATTGAGCAGGCGGTCATAGCATTCAAAGACCCACGCAGTCTGCCGTTTAGCACGGACAAAGAGCTGTGCCAGCAATATTGGAATGTGCGTAAAGGCGTGTTTCCTGCCGTTGGTGCGACCAGGCCAGCCGGAACGACCGCGCTTATCGAAGATGTCTGTTATCCGGTGGCCCGGTTGACAGAGGCTTTGTCTGACCTGCGCAATTTACTCAATACGCACGGTTATCAGAATGCCGTCATCTATGGTCACGCGCTGGACGGAAACATGCACTTTATATTTGCGCAGGGTTTTAGCACGGCAGAGGAAAAGCGTCGTTATCAGCAGCTTATTGATGCTGTCGTTCGCCATGTCGTTGATGATTTTGACGGGTCGTTGAAAGCTGAGCATGGCACTGGCCGTAATATGGCACCTTTTGTCCGTCGTGAATGGGGTGACAAAGCCTATGCCGCCATGCGGCGGATCAAGCAACTGCTGGACCCACGAGGCGTGTTAAATCCAGGCGTGTTGCTCAACGACGATCCTTTGCTTCATCTGCAAAACTTAAAACCGCTGCCCATCAGCAACCCATTGATAGACGCCTGTATTGAATGCGGTTTCTGTGAGCGGGTATGTCCGTCGAGAAATCTGACCATGACACCCAGGCAGCGTATTGTGGCAAACCGCTTTCTTGCCACGCTGGATAACGAAGGCCAGGCGAGCTTGTCAGCGGATTTGATGCAACATCATGATTATCAGGCGGTGCAAACCTGTGCGGCCTGTGGACTCTGTGCTACGCAATGCCCGGTTGGCATTAATACCGGCGATTTAACACGGCAAAGCCGTAGCCTCGCAAAACCTGAAGGGAAAATCACTCAGACACTTGCGCAACATTTTGCTGCTGTGACCAAGGTCGCCGCCACCGGTCTGGGGATAGGCAATGCTGCAGCCCGACTGATTGGAACAGGCCGGCTGCAACGTCTGACGCAACGTCTGCATCCATATGGTTTGCCAGTCTGGCTGAACACCATGCCTGCCAGCGCGGGCGAGCTGGCAAGCCCGGATCCGGACAACGCAGTGGATTTTATCTATGTGCCAAGCTGTGTCAGCCGGGTGATGGGGCCACAAGCGGACAATCCGGACGTACGCAATCTGACTGAAATTGTCCGGTCGCTGGCAGACAAAGCCGGTTTGCGTTTTGCTTATCCTGTGGCACTTGCCAGCCAATGTTGTGGGCTGCCATTTCAGAGTAAAGGTCAGTTTAACGCTTCTACAGCAAAATCTGCGCAGCTGTTGGCAGCCTTGTGGCAACAAAGCCGGCATGGCCAGTTGCCGGTATTGGTGGATACCAGCCCCTGTACGCAAAAGCTGCTGGAGGATGCGACAAAGGACCCGCGTTACATCGGATTGAAGTTATTAGAACCGGCCGGATTTGCTTTGCGATATTTGTTGCCGCGATTACAAGTGACGACAAAAGCGGCAAGGATCGCCTTACATCAAACCTGTTCCAGCCGGCGCATGCAGGCCGATCCCCTGCAGTTACAACTGGCAGAGCTGCTGAGCTTAGAGGTCGTGGTGCCAAAGGACATCCATTGCTGCGGTTTTGCCGGCGACAAAGGTTTTCAGCTGCCGGAACTGAACGCTGCAGCGCTGTCACCATTAAAAGCACAAGTCACTGGTTGTCAGGGAGGATATTCCACCAGCAGAACTTGTGAAATTGGCTTGTCGGCCCATAGTGATTTGCTGTATCAATCCTTGTTACAGCTGCTGGATAAACAATCGGCTCCAGCGGGTCAATAAAGCTCTGACCGAACACTGAAGCAGTATTTCTTTCAGCAAAAAAAGCAGCGCGAGGCTGCTTTTTTTACAAGCCACAGTCAGTTAACCAATCATCACAACGCCACAGACCAAATAACCAATAAGGGCCAATGCTGCACAAATCAGCGCATAAGGCAGTTGGGTACGGGTGTGCTCGAGTAAATCGCAGCCGGCGGCGACAGCACTAACAGCAGTGGTATCTGAGATGGGAGAGCAGTGGTCGCCAAACACACCGCCGCCCAGAATAGCAGCCAGCACCAGTGATGGTGGCAAGCCCAGATTGACCACTAACGGCATACCGATGGGGATCAAAATAGCAAATGTGCCCCATGAAGTGCCGGTAGTGAATGAGATGAGCGCGCCAGCTAAAAACAACATGGCCGGAACTAACCACAACGGTAAGGATTCGGCAACCAGGCCAGAAATATACAAGCCCGTGCCCAGGTTTTTCAGACTTTGGCCAAGTGCCAGCGCCAGCAGCAAAATACTGACCAGCCCGAGCAATTCGCTCATGCCTTTAAAGCCAATATTAACCAGTTGTTGATGATTATATTGTTTGCTGAGCAACAACATCAGATAAGCCACCACACAGCTCAAAGTCGTGGCATACAACACGGATTTAGAACCAGAACCCTGCGCTAAATCGCCGTTGCCTGTCCACAGCATAAAACCAACCATACCGACAATCATCGTCAGCAAAGGCACCAGCATAAAACGCGCTTTGGTCGGGGCTACTTCCTGCTCGTCGTGACCGTCGATTTTGTTCAGTTGCATGTTGGCACGACGCATAGGCCCTAAATGCCGGCCCGTCCAAACGGTAAACAGTACCAGCAGCAAGGTAAAAATCGCATAGAAGTTCAATGGAATGGTCGCCATCAATACCGACACCGGATTGTCTTGCATTGCGTACGGCGTGATTAGGCCGAGTACATATGCACCCCAGCCATTGAGTAAGATCAGAATACAGATGGGCGCACTGGTACTGTCGATGATGTAGGCCAGTTCGGCGCGGCTGATTTTAAATTTATCAAACAAACCACGCGATAATATACCGGCAGTCAGCACAGACAAATTGGATTCAATAAAAATTACCACCCCGGTAAAAAACGCGAGCAACTTACTCTGCCGGGCAGTTTTGGCCACCCCCCGATTTACCAGACTGGTGACCAGTGCCGCGACGCCACCGGAATACCGCATATAGGCCATCAAAGCGCCAACCATCAAGGCGAACAGCAACAGGCGGGCATTGCCCGGATCTGTCAGTACATTAGTCATGGCTTCGAGTGTATTAACTGCACCAAGAGTGGATGCGCCCACCAACGAACTGCCACCTTTGATTAGCAGCAGAAGTTCCGCGCTGAATAACGATAAAACTAACGCTACTATTACCTCTTTACGCCACAGCACTACTGCAATTGCAACTACTGCGGGAATTAACGTCATCCATTCAGCCAAAAGCACACCTCGATTCAACCAATTTTATTTTAGAACCAACGACTATTCTTGTAGGGTCAGTGCCAGATTATCAGGTCCGGTCAGACTGTCAGGAAAATACTTTTCCAGCAAGGCCCAAAGCACAGCACAGGTTTCAATATCTAACTCGCCACTGACGCGATTGGGCACAAAATGCCGTTGAAAAGCCAGCAGGACATTGCGGCTGGCGTCATCCCAAACTCCGTTTACCTCAATGCCATAACCGTAGCGTTGTAAAGCACGCTGCACTAAATGCACGTCAGGCAGAGACGACATGCCTTGCCAGTATTTCAGCAAGGTTGGATTGTCATACCAGGCACCAATACCTTGCTGCGCCAGCCATTGCCAGGGAAAACGCGGGCCTGGATCTTGTTTGCGCGATGGTGCGATGTCACTGTGAGCGACGACTCGGGTGGGACTTATTTCCGGGTTTCTCGCCAGAATATCTTTTAATAATGTCGCCAGCAGCTGCAATTGCGCCGGGTCAAAATCTGGGGTCAGGCAAAGTTCGTTCTGCGCTGGTTGCGCCAGCGGTACTTTGCGTTGATAGCACCAGCCAAGATTCACCAGCTCGATGCCAATCGACTGGTCATTGAGCGCGCTGCGATCTTCCCAGCGACTGGCGCCGGCATGCCAGGCTCTTTGTGATTCCGGCACCAGCTGATACACCTGCAGAGGCTGATCCGCCGGGTAGGTCGGGTCAAAGCTTTCCGGGATCAGATAATGGGCACTGACGGCAGAGGCACCCGGTTGCGTCAGGGCCTTTAAAGATTGCTGCCAGTTGATGGCAGTGTAATGCAGTACCAGCAGCCGCACCCGCTCGTTGCGGTTTACCGACTGGTGCTCGGTATTGATTGCCACCGGGCTGGTCTGACTGCAACTTAGCAGCAACAGCAGTGAGCCCAATAGCATTGCTCGATAAGCCAAAAGGTGGTTTGTTAACTTCGGAAAAAACACGCTGACCGCTCCGGTCTATGCTGATGAATGGCTATTAATTAGCACAAATATTCATCATTTGATACAATTGAGGAATAATATATTACGGGCTATAATTTCACTATTGCAGCACTTCTGCCCGATATTTTAAGGGCTAAGCCGAATGTTTCTAATTTTATCCCAAATTTTCGGCATAAGTCATTCATCATAACTGGCCGGTTTTCCTTGAAACAGAACCGATACTAAGAAAATACTTTACCACGGTCTTGCGCTGTAATATTTTCAGTGCAAAAAGGTAAACAGCACTTTAAAGGAAAACCACCAGAATGTCCTGTTTAGTCAAAATCCGCTCGATCAAAGATACTTTGTCAGCCAATGAGTTAAAAATTGCTGATTTTGTGCTGAAATCTCCGGCGTTGATCCGGGAGCTATCGTCACAGAATCTGGCGGGTGCTGTTGGCGTCAGTCAGAGCAGTGTGGTGAAGTTCACCCAAAAACTGGGTTATCGCGGTTATCCGGATTTTAAATTTGCCCTCAATGAATCGGTGTTATCAGAACCTGACAATACGGCGTTGCACGGCAAAATAGTGCTCAGTGACAACCTGCAGCAAGTCAGCGACAAATTACTGGCCAGTAAAATTGCCGTGTTAAATTCGACAGCGGCATTAAACAGCACGGAGCTGGTGGAGCAGGCAGTACAAATGCTCCGCGACGCGCACCGCATTCATATCAGCGGTATTGGCGCATCTGCACTGGTCGCCAAAGATTTTGCTTACAAACTGCAGAAACTTGGCTTTTGTGCCATGGCCGAAAACGACAGCCATGTGCAGCTTGCTGGTGTGGCCACTCTTGGTAAAGGCGATTTGTTATTTGCTATCAGCCAATCCGGCAATACCCGCGAAATTGTTGAAATTAGCCGGCAGGCCCGTGCCAATCAGGCCATGGTGATGAGTCTGACCCGCTATGGTCAGTCTCCGGTTGGGGACCATGCTCATTTGCAGCTCTATATGGCGACTGACGAAGAATCTGCACGTTTGTCATCGATCCTGGCGCGCACCGCGCAGGAATACGTCATTGATTTGTTGTTTATTGGTCTGACACAGGCTTCAAAAACTGGCCGTACCCTAATGGAAAAATCCAATCAGGCGGTAGCCCAGTTTTACCGCTCGCGATAAGACTGTTCAGGGATAAAGCAAGTAGGGCGCACGGCGGCGTGCAAAAGACGCTAAGCCTTCTTTCCAGCTTTGGCGAATTTGCGCTGCAGTTTGCTGTTGCTCAAGTTGCTGCCGTAGCTGATCTGTCCCAGCCAGTTTGTCAAAAAACGCCGGCTTATCAATCAAAGTCATGCCTTTGGCTTTAAACCGTGTTTGCCAGGCCAGCCAGACTTCCACCATAAGTCCATGCTCAGGTAATTCAGCTCTGAAATCTTCAGCGCCAATAAGCGAATCGCGCCAGGGCGGATTAAGCGCTGCGCCTGGGGTACTGACCGGTGTCAGCGCCCAAGTTGCCGGATTCTCCAGCAAAAGCGGGTGGCCTGCCAGCTGGAAAGGCCAGGCGGTGCCGCGGCCGACAGACACCGGAGTGCCTTCAAATAACGCCAGGGTTGGATACCAGGCGATTGACTGCCGGTTCGGTAGGTTCGGGCTGGGGGGCACCGGTAAATCGTAAGGCAGATCACGCCGGTAGTTGGCGATCGGTAAAACAGTCAGCGTTAAAGCGTTGCTGTTGATGATCCAGCTTTCGCCTTTGATCATCAAGGCTAATTCACCCAGTGTCATGCCGTGCAGCAGTGGAATGGGATGCAAGCCAACAAAAGAGCTGAATTCTGCTTGTAACAGCGGGCCATCCAGCCAGCGGCCATTGGGGTTGGGTCTGTCCAGCAACCACAGTGGTATTTTTGCGCTTGCTGCAGCCTGCATCACATAATGTAAGGTCGACAAATAGGTGTAAAAGCGGGTGCCGACATCCTGTAAATCAAACAGTATCAGATCAACCTGCGCAAGTTGAGTCGGGCTTGGGGCTTTTTGCGCCCCATATAACGAATAAATCGGTACACCACTGTGCTGATCACGACTGTCGGCCACCGCAGCACCGGCGTCCGCATCGCCGCGAAAACCATGTTCCGGTGTAAATATCACCGTAACTTGCAGGCCCAGTTCATCCAGCACATCAACCAGATGACAATGACCCAGCCGCGAGCTCTGATTCACCACCAGCCCAAGACGTTTGCCCCGGAGTTCGGCTTGCCTTTGTTTAAGTTGCGATGCACCAACCCGGGCAGAGAGGTCGCTGACCATGGTGGTTGGGTCGGCAAAGCAACTTTGTGTCGTTACCCGGTTTGCTTCGCCAGCTACTGCTGCGCAGGCCAACATACCGGCCAACATCAGAGCTAATAGCAAAGTGTTTATGCCGGACATGCTGTCGTCTTAACTTCTGCAATCGCCTGCGCCAGATGGCCCTGGTTTTGCTGCAGTAGCAGCCGGGCGGCCTGCACATCATCAGCTGTGATAGCGCAATGCGTCGGTACACAGTGATACAGCAAAATAGCCAGTTTGACACTTTGATCGGCCTGCTGTAGCAAACAGCTGGCATCCTCCAGACTGCATTCAGTGGCCTGACGGATGATATTCAGTGCTCTGGCTTTTAATTTGGCATTGCTGGCATGCAGGTCGACCATCAGGTCCTGATAGACCTTACCGCTTCGCACCATCGCCGCTGTGGAAATCATGTTCAGCATCAGCTTCTGTGCTGTGCCGGCTTTCAGTCGGGTCGAACCGCTTAACACTTCCGGCCCGACTGGCGCACAAATCGCTATGTCTGCGCAGCTTAAAACTTCAGTGGACGGGTTGCAGCTGATACCTGCAGTTAAAGCTCCCAGCTCCCGCGCATAACGCAAACCAGCGATGACATAAGGCGTGCGGCCGCTGGCTGCGATCCCTACAAGCACATCTTTGGTACAGAGATTTATCGCTGCGAGATCGGCAACCGCCAACGCGGCATCGTCTTCCGCACCTTCTTTGGCGCGAAACATCGCACTATGGCCGCCAGCGATAAGACCCATTACTTGCTCTGGTCCAATACTAAAAGTTGGCGGACATTCCACGGCGTCCAGCACACCTAAACGACCGCTGGTGCCGGCACCGAGATAAATCAGCCTGCCGCCTTGTGCAAAAGCAGAGACGATTTTGTCGACCAGTTGTGCCAGCGGGGGAATCGCAAGTGCAACAGCTTGTGGCACGGTTTGGTCGGCCTGGTTCAGTGTTTTTAGCAAAGCTTCGGTTGGTAAACCTGCTAAATCAAGCCGGGTTGCATTGCGCGATTCGGTCGGCAATTGACTCAGCTGACGCGCCAGCGCAATGGCCTGGTCGTCTTTACCAGCAGATGCCTGCGGTTTTAACGGTTGGGGAGATTTTGTCACAGCCCCGGCCAGTTGCCGGGCGATTAAAACAGCGCCCCGTACGCTATCCGCTTTGGCATTTTTACACCAACTGCGCACCCGGTCGGACAAATAGGGCACAGTCGCAGCAGCCAGACCTCCGAGTACCACTACAGGCAAATCAGTATCGGCGCGTGTTGCTTTAATCAGCAGCTCTACATCGGCAGCATGTTTATGCAACACCCCAAGCGCTGTCGTGCAACTACCGGCCAATTCAATCACTGTTGGCGCGAACGCGGCATATTGGTTGGCATTGGCTTGACGCAGCCAGGTCAGCATCGTTGTTTTATCCTGGCCTATGATGGAAAAAATATACTGCGCGAGTTTTGAGTAACTTTCGGGATGGCAATCCTGCTCCCACAAGGCGGCGCGTACTGCCGCTTTTCCCATGGCGGCGCCGCCGCCTTCGTCACCAATACTAAATCCCCAGCCACCAACTTGCTGCTCTTGCTGGCTTTGGTCCAGCCGCATCGCTACAGATCCTGTGCCCAGCGCAATAGCGACTACCGGCGCGCCGCCATTGGCGCCATGTAACGAGGTTTTAGCATCGGTGGTGACATAACAGGCAGCAAATTGCTCTGGTTTTAACGCACTGATGAAATGCTGTTTTAAGCGGTCATCTCCGGCACCGGCAATGCCGACGACCAGCACGACCTGGGTTGATGTCAACTGTGTGGTTTGCAGGATGCTGCTGACAAGCTTGATGACTGTCTCGCAGGCACCGGCCAAATCGTTGGTCAGATGCGCCGGACCGCTACTGGCTTGCGCCAGCTCTGCGCCTTGCGCATCACACAGCAGGGCCAGCGTTTTGCTGCAACCGCCGTCAATTCCGAGCAGATACAAAGACATCAGTCACCTCATCAGAGCGCTGCATAACTAAAGCGGCCGGCTGCGCAGACCCACCGGCCACCGGCTGGGGCTTACCGCTTAATGCCACCAGCGTCGCCAGCATAAATCCGATACAAAGTTGCCAGGTAAAAGCCAAATCAAACTGCCAGGCGGCCGGCAAATACCACTGTTGCAGATAGGGCTGCTGCAATGCTGCGACGACAAAACCAGTGAGCAAAGCGAGGGCGCAGCTGCGGGTATTGCCCCGCTGGCTAAACAGCGCAACCGCAAATACTGCCAGTAAACCACTGTACGAGAACACCATCACCCCAAGGGCAAAGGCAAGTAGCGGTGTATCACTGAACTGTTGCCAGTAAAAACACAACATTGCCATAGCACCCAGCGCCAGCATCAAAACAAACATAAAAGCGCGCGCCAGTGGCACTTCGTTGGTGGCCGATAACCGTGCACCCAAGCGGGGTTTCAGCATATCTTCCATCAACACTGACGCCATTGAATTGAGGCCAGATGTCAGTGTCGACACTGCGGCCGCTATTACACCCACTGTGACCAACCCGCGTAAACCAGTGGGTAATTCATGCAGTACATAGAACATAAACACCGTAATAGTTTCACCGGCAAAGCGGCTTGTTGGCACAGCACCCTGAGCACTGCTAAATGCCGGGTCCTGATAAAACAAAAACAGTAATAAACCAATCCCTAACAGCACCATGACCACTGGCACGACTAACAGCACCGAGCCAACCAGTGCCCAGGTACCCTGGCGGGCGTCGCGACAGGACAAAGCACGCTGGGTTAAATCCTGATCCAGACCAAAAGAGGCGATAAACAGCAAAAAGAAGCCGGTAAAAGTAGATAGTAAATTAAAGGCGCCGGCCGGGCTCAAATCAGTGCCAAAATCCAGCAAACGTAATTTACTGCCGCTGCCATCGGCCGGTGTTTGCAAGGACTGCCAGATCTGGCTGCTGTCGCCCGGCAATTGCCAGTATAAATAGCCAAATACCAGCACAGCAGCGCCGACATAGACCGCGCATTGAATGGCATCGCCATAAATCACTGAGCGGATACCGCCCCAGGTCGAATATGCAAAACTGACGATGCACAGCAACATGATAGCGCCGAGGACATGACCGGCGGCGATATCGCTGAACAGGATCATCGACAATGCAATTGCCGCCATGTAGAGGCGGGCACCACTGGCAAATAAACGGCCAATCAGGTACATCCAGCCGGCATGGCGTTTGGTTGGCTCACCAAAACGATGTTGCAACAAGGCATAAGCGGTACTGACTTTATATTGGTAAAATTTCGGCAGTAGAAAACGGGCAACAAAAAACGCTGCAGCTAAAGCGCCAAGATTGGTGGTCAGATAGGTCAGGTCGCCGCGGTAGGCATAATCCGGCGCACCTAAGAATGTCGCGGCAGATTGGGCCGTCGCCAGCACAGATACGGCAACAACCCAAGTTGGAATTTTGCCATTCCCGGTAAAAAACTCCCGGCTGCTGCCAATATTGCCGCGGTTAAACCACCAGCCGGTCAGCGCAAGCAAAAAAAAATAGCCGGCAAAGATACTCCAGTCTGCCGACTGAAAAGCCGAATTCATGAATGCCCCTGTGATTTTACGGCTATTGCTTATTTTCCAAGCATAGGGGGCATCAAATATTATTTCAAACTATTTTTATAAGAATAATATATTCTTGATTTTCACCAGAAGCTCCGGCATAACTAACAGTATCAAGTGATGTTTTTAAGCGAAGTAAAGATGCAAGGCCGCAAATTATCCTCTCTGAGACTGGCCGCTGGGTTTGTACTGTTAGCGCTTTGTGTTGGCGCTGGCTGGCTTTGGTATCAAGAGACACAAGTAAAACAGATCCGCTCCTGGCTTGGCCAGAAGTTGATGTTGGACCTGCGCCATTTTTGCCAGCACACAGCCACCGCAGAAAATCCATGTACGCAAGCTGTGACGCAGTTACCGGCTTTGTGGCAACAAAAGCTCGCTGAACATCATATTGGTGGTGTGGTGTTATTCGCCGTCAATTTGCAGGAGACGCGGCAAATCCTCCAGCTAACAGCCGCGCTGCAACAAACCGCTAGCGATGGCTTACCACTGCTCATCGCCACGGATCAGGAAGGCGGCCGGGTGGCTCGGTTGCCTGAAGCCATTTTACCGGCATTTCCCGGCGCTATGGCCCTCGGTGCGACCTTTCCGGCTCACCAGACGAAATTTGCTGAAGCACAGGGTGATGCACAAGCTCAAACCTTGCGCCAGCTGGGTATTAATATCAATTTTTCGCCGTCACTCGACGTCAACAGCGACCCGGCGAATCCGGTGATAGGTGTGCGAGCTTTTAGCGATGATCCGCAACAAGTTGCAGCGTTAGGGATAACGCTCGCCCGCAGTCTGCAGCGCGGCGGCGTGGCCGCGACTTTGAAACACTTTCCGGGGCATGGCGATACCGCGACTGACAGCCATACCGGACTGCCGCAGGTCGACCATGTCCGCGCTGTGGCAGAAACGATTGATTTAGAGCCCTTTCGTCAGGCAATACAAGCGGGCGCCGCGCGCCTGGTGATGACTGCGCACATTCAATATCCGGCATTGGATGATAGTCGGATCGATACGCAACATGGCGAAGCTATTGCACCTCCGGCCACTTTGTCCAAAGCCATTCTGACCGGCGTGCTGCGTGAACAGCTGGAATTTGACGGTGTTGTGATCACTGATGCGTTAAATATGCAGGCGATTAGTGCGGCTTTTACGCCGCTGCAGGCGGTCAAGTATAGCTTTAAAGCCGGCGCTGACATCGCACTGATGCCGCTGGAGATCC
>Ga0247724_1000229_pt1 | contig 14200 bp, 14 predicted proteins | sample OKSTACKMC2E_FD_182776 | JGI IMG/M metagenome (GOLD analysis project Ga0247724, IMG submission 182776) | Subsurface sediment microbial communities from gas well in Oklahoma, United States - OK STACK MC-2-E | ecosystem: Environmental > Terrestrial > Deep subsurface > Rock core/Sediment | place... | reverse complement strand
ATAGAAAAATGAATTAAATCGTTGATTTAACTCTAGCATAGATCTGTCAGACTTGAAGTTATCTCTGTAGCAATGGTATTGTTTTGTACAATATTCGCCTGCTTGATTTGAGTTTTAGCTGGGTAATCATCCCTCAAATTAACTGACGTCAAAAGTAGAATTTTCTCGTAACATAAACGCAGGAGATTCTGCATGAAAACATCAAAATTTAGCGACAGCCAAATTCTGGCAATTTTAAAACAAGCCGAAGCTGGTGCACCCGTTCCGGAGCTGTGCCGTGAGCATGGTATGAGTTCGGCTACCTTCTACAAATGGCGCGCCAAATTTGGCGGCATGGATGCGTCCATGATGGCCCGTCTGAAAGAGCTGGAAACGGAAAACGCCCGGCTCAAAAAGATGTATGCCGAGGAACGGCTCAAAGCCGAAATACTCAAAGAGGCTATCGAAAAAAAGTGGTAAAGCCGTCGCGCCGACGGGAGTTGGCGCAAAAGGCGGTGCAAAAGTATTCCATTGCCATCAAGTTAGCGTGTGCCTTGTTTGGGATTAGCGAAACCTGTTATCGCTATCAGGCCAAACTGAGTGACGAGAACGCAAAAATTGCTGACTGGCTGCTGCGGCTAACCGAAGCCCATCGCAGCTGGGGTTTTGGTATGTGCTTTTACTTTTTACGTAATGTGAAATGCTTCCATTGGAACCATAAGCGGGTGTTGAGGATTTATCGGGAGCTGGAGCTTAATCTGCGGATAAAGACTAAGAAGCGCTTAAAACGTGATAAGCCCGATGCTCTGGCCGTGCCGGAGTCAATGAACCAGTGTTGGTCTATGGATTTTATGCATGACCAGCTTGAGGATGGCCGCAGCTTCAGACTGCTTAATATCATTGATGATTTTAACCGCGAAGGTCTGGCGATTGAGGTCGACTTCTCGCTGCCAGCTGAGCGTGTTGTCCGCACTCTCAATCAAGTGATTGAATGGCGCGGTAAACCCAGACAAATTCGCAGTGACAATGGCCCTGAATACATCAGCGCTTTACTGGCTGAGTGGGCTGAAAAACATGATGTTGAATTGAAGTTTATCCAACCAGGCAATCCGCAGCAGAATGCCTATGTGGAGCGGTATAACCGCACAGTTCGCTACGAGTGGCTAAACCACTATTTATTCAGCAGTATTGCCGAAGTACAAGAGCATGCGACAGAATGGCTCTGGTTTTATAACAATGAACGACCAAACAAAGCAATTGGTGGCATACCACCGAAATACAAGCAGGCTTTAACAACGCAACCTTCTACTTGGCTATTTTTGCCCATCCCCCAAAAATGTAAAATCAGCGACAGATTAGCTCAAAAACATACCGTAAATTGGTCACTGTATCGTCGAATTCCATAAGAAAATGCTCCTTCAGAGCACCTGATTTTACATTTTTGGGGGAAATGCAGAATTTTAAAATATATTATTTAATATCAATGCGTTAATCTTTTTATTTCCATGTTTAAAAGCCAACTAATGCTTATTTGAGCCCTTTTCGTTCCCTAATGCCGCATCAATAGCTGTCTGCGCAAAACGATCTTGGTCTTCAATGTACCGCATCGCTGATTTCACATCTTTCCAGCCTACATGTTCCATTAGCTGTTTGAGCGACCATCCTTGCTGGCTGGCCCAGTTAGCGAAACCACGGCGCAACGAATGACTACTGTACAATTCAGTATTCAGTACTCCCGCTCGTTCTAACGTGATCCGGAGCAACGGAATTACACTATCTGATCTTATCGCTGATGCGGATACAGTCCCCCATCGCGTTATCCCCCGAAATAGCGGACCTGATGGCTGATCCAGTAAAAAAAGATAATGGCGGCACGCCTCTACAGGACAAAGCCGGTGAAGCTCTGGCAGTCTGTATGCGGTTCCTTTGTTGAGGCGGTCTGTTTTATTTCTTGGCAAATAGGCGGTAAGTCCTTCACCAGGGTGAAACTCAATGTGTTCGATCTGTAGTCGGCTAATTTCATCACTTCGAAAAGCGCGCCAGAACCCCATTAAGATCAGTGCTTTGTCTCTAGCCACCCTTAGCAATCGGTGTTGCTCACCGGATTCGATAGCCTTTGCTTCCTGCTGCTCTAAATAACGGATCACCTGCTCCAGTATGGCCAGCTGCAGGGGTTTTGCTTGCTTCGTTTTGGCGGGATGAAGTTCACGAATGCCTTTGAGCAATTGCCGGATCATGGGGGCTTTGGTCGGATCGGCAAATCCCTGGGTCTGGTGCCAGCTGGATAGTGCTGCGATCCGTTGCTTTAATGTGCTGATAGCCAGACTATCCGCATAGTGTGCTAAATATCTGGCGAGTTCTGCTGCGGTTGTCGGTAATACACCGCCCCACTGAACCTCAAAATGCTCGACCGCTGACTGATAACTTCTACGGGTATGTTCGCGTGTGGCGGCGTGTAAATAGCGGTCAACCTTGTTCACACTTCAGCCTCCTGGTGTCTTGTGTTAAAGCTGACGTAACGTGCTCATCGGCACAAAAAGACGCATCGGCTGATCCGTCAATGGGGTAAATAGGCCCATATGCTGGTAAAACTTCAGCGCTGCTTCATCCAGAACGTCCAGTACCACACCAAGCGCTGGTAGCCCCGAGTCTGTCAATTCAAGAGCGGTACGAAGCGCCTGAACCAGGGTTTTAGCTCCTAGTTGACGCCCTTGCTGAGTGAGAGAAACACCGAGCCTGGCCAGCAGCACAACAGGCACCGGATAGGCTGGCAGCGATTTGGGCTGAGAAGGCAATAATTCACGGGTGACAGTACTGCTTGCTAACGTAAAATAAGCTGCAACCGGAGCCTTGCCTTGAGCAACGAGCTCCGTCAAAACCCAGGTACGACTTAACCCCAGGGAGCTGTTACGAACAGCAAACCGGCTCAGGTAGTCATTGAGGCTGGGTTTACCGCAGTCAAAGCCTTTTACTTCTAACGTCCATTAAGAATGGGATGATTACCCTTGCGTACGGTATTGCGTGAGACCCGCAGCGCTTTGGCAATAGCCCGGATACTGTGGCCTTGTCGGTGTAACACATGAATTTCCACTAATGACTCCTGAGTCAGCATTAAAATTACACCGCCTTTTCGAGTGAATGACGGCGGCAATTTTGCCTCAGGTGGGTCAATTTTAAATTGTCGTTAGTGGGTCAGTTTTACATTGCCGGTGACAGTAATACGCACCTATCACATACGAATTTCTAATCTGGTCTAGAAACTTGTTATGGAAAGCGGAAACTGAAAATGGTTTAAATCTTAGGTCGAGGAAATTCTGTACTTTTACATCTAGCTGAGATTCACCATACTGTTGAGCAAGGCCTCGTATAGTTTTCTCTCTATTTATCAGATACTGTTCCTTTACTTTCTCATTCCAATTCTCTTGGATTGGTTCAAGCATGTGGGATCTGGAGTCAAAGTCAAAAGAAAAAACTCGATATCGCTTCATGTTTTAGATGCCGCTATATTGCAGTGGTTTGGTAAATATACAACTGCTGGTATGCTGGACTTGCAATTGGATGGTAAATTAAATGCAATTAATCACCTTATCTACGGATATTCGATTTTTCGAGAACCGAGCAAGCCCTTAGTCAGATGGCCAAATTCAGTTTGCCATTACACCGAGTCAATAAATTTATTTTTTTATACAAGGAGGTGCATTTGATATTTCAAAGTCGAAATCTGCAAAGAAACAAGGCAATTCTCCTTTTTCAGCATCTCCCAACATCGTTTGGAACCAGCCAACATACTCATAATCAAGCCCTACACCAGCGCGAGCAATATCGGGAAATCTTTTAACGAAGAGCTCCGCTAACTGTCGGGCCGTTTTTCCGGGAGAGTCTGCCCACTCAAAATATTCATTCTCCTGACCGGTGGTATAAAAAGCGACGCCCCTTTCCCATTCAATCGGTTCCCAGCCATTAGGTTGAATATTGTCGACTGTCGTGATGTGACATCTCCAGTAACAGCCTGACGATGACAGACCTGAGGCAATTCGCAGCCGTTGATACCCAACTTTGTGAAGTTCCGACACCATCTGTAGTAATCGAACTGCTCTTCTTATGGAAGGGGACTCGCTCTGTGTTTGACTGATTAGCTTGGGAATTTCAACGCTATTAATAGCCTCCACTGATTCGCCTGATTGATCGAGTTCAGTCAATAAGCCAAGCAATAATCTTGGTGCACCTTTGTACCCTTCCGACCCCTCATGCTCATTTACTGAGCACATACCCTCCAGCAATTTATAAGCAGGCCCATCTGACGAATAGACTACTTTTTCTAGCTGTTTCATATCAATGCTGATGGTGAACTCAGAAGACTGATTTCTTCTGTAGAATTCATTTAAAGCATCTGTCCAAAAGCGGTTATTTGACCAGTGTTCAAACTGCATTTGAAACCTCAAAATCTAGAGAGCAAACAAAACTCAAACAATTAAAATAAAAATCAATATACCAACTTCACTTCACCCAAACAGTACTCGATACAACTCATCAAAACTATCGATGGCATTAAAAAGTCCTTTTCTAACCCGCAGTAACTAGTTGTAGTGGCTCGCAAACATAATCCCGAGGGCTTGATTACATCCGGTTTCCCCGACTCAAATTAACTGATAATAAGCCGAGAGCTTGGCTCACAATCTCTGCCAACGAGATCTGATGTAACACAATCTGGCTTGAATTTATCAAACTTGGCTCACATTAGTTGCCAGCAGAAAGACGACTAAGGAATTTTTAGTCGTCGTGGCAAATGAATCAGGAATAGGTCAAGTGCATTTACGCGCGCAGGGTGAGGACTACGAGCCCTACTTTTTACCTACCGGCGTTAAAATTTCTCTGAGTTCTTCCGGAATGGACATTGGCTTAAAGGCACTGACATTCGAACGCCCCGTATTGCCAAGTGGCAAACGATTAAACAGGTGACCAAAAGGTGTTAAAAACAACCGATAGCTTTGGCCTGTCATTTCGCGCCAGTTTGCGGTGCAAAGGGCCAACCAGAGCATCTGCAAATGGACCTGCAAATGACATAAAACGTCTTGCTGACCAAGGATGTGGGCGTATTCAAGATACGTAAAACTGCTCTCATAGTCCTTTGACTTGCGCGCTTGGTCGGCCAGCGCCAAGTATTCAAAATAGGCGAACAATACCTTTGGTTCCATCACTATCCCTGGTCAATTAAAATGCAGTTTCTGCTGGTTGTATTATGATACATTTAATGCTTAAAGTAACTTTAGAGTTGATGAAAGGCAATGAAAATTGGTGAACTGGCGACGCTGGCCAAATGTGAAACGGAAACCATCCGATTTTATGAAAAGCAGGGATTGTTAGCCGCTCCTGCAAGGACCGCCTCCGGATATCGGACCTATCAGCAGCGCCATCTCGAAGATTTGCAGTTTATCCGGCATTGCCGGGCCTTTGATATGAGTCTGTCGTTGGTCCGGCAACTCCTGAAGTTTCGTGAAGCTCCCAGCCAACCTTGTGGGCAGGTCAATACGCTGATCGATGAGCAATTGAGGCATTTAGACACGCAATTAACCCAACTTCATCAATTAAAAGCGGATTTGCAGGCGTTACGGACGCTCTGCCAGAATGACCATCAGGTCAAAGACTGTGAGATCCTGAAAAATCTGGTGCATCCATGTACCAGTGATTGTGTACAACATCGGTGAAAAAACTGTTGACCTTAAAGTGGCTTTATAGTTTTTAATAGAGATATCTTGTTCAAAGTGAGGCCACCATGTCAGATTGCCAATGTAAAGCTCAGGTGCAAGTCTCTGAAAATGCTCAGTTGCCTGAGTGTTCTGCATCAGATTTGCACCACAAAACCCGTTACCACATTCGCAAGATGGACTGTCCCTCAGAAGAAAATCTGATCCGGATGGCGCTTGGCGCGTTGCCACAGGTGCAGCAGTTGCAATTTTTCCTGCAAGACCGGCAGCTTGATGTGGTGCATCAAGGCAGTCCGGACGCCATCACCCAACGTCTGGAAACATTAAATTTAGGTGCTGTACTGCAAAGCTCAGCGCCGTTTCAGGCCGACCCAACTGCGTCAGCTGATAACAGCAAAGCTGATGCTGACGAACGTAAGCTATTACTGCGATTATTGACGATTAATGCCGTGATGTTCGTCACAGAACTTATTGTCGGAGTCTGGGCACAATCCACCGGCCTTATTGCCGACTCGTTAGATATGCTGGCCGATGCCGCCGTCTACAGCGTTGCCTTGTTGGCTGTTGGCCTTAGTGCCACCAAAAAAGTCAGGGCTGCCCATCTTTCAGGTTGGTTGCAGGCGTTGCTTGCAGCCGGTGTGTTGTTCGAAGTAGCACGACGGTTTTGGGCTGGCACTGAACCCATGTCGACGCTGATGATTGTAATGGCGAGTGTGGCACTTATAGCGAACACTTTATGTCTTTATCTCATCTCACAGTCACGCAGTGACGGTGCGCATATGAAAGCGACCAAAATATTCTCGACCAATGATGTTCTGGCGAACCTCGGGGTGATTGTTGCCGGAGGATTCGTTGCCTGGACGGGATCGGGCTATCCGGATTTAATTATTGGCGGTATCATTGGGATAATTGTCCTTGATGGTGCAAGACGTATATTGGCGCTACGCGCTTAACATAAAGGTTTGTCGTGTCTAAATATTCCCGATGGATATTGTGGTTTATGTTTACGATTATGCTTAATCATGCTTTTGTAGCCTGTGACAGCATTGTCGTACATTTACCGACAGAACATCATAATCTGATTTCTTTCGGGGATAATGCTGCGCACCAACACAATGAACATCAAACATCTCACGCCAATGAGGCCGTCAATGATGTTGACGACCCACATGAGCCCCATGTGCATGTGATGTGTTTTGTCGCTTATATGACAAGCGCAGCGGCAGAGTCCGTTGTTCAGACCATAGTTCCGTTTTCCCGTGCTGAAGCCTTCAGCATGACGTACGCTCCTGCTGTGCCCCCGCCAAATGCCTGAGATCATCGTTTTTAGTTAACAACGTGATTTTACATTTGACGGAGAATTTCTATGTCCCGCCCTTATTGCAAAGGCGCTGTTGCCTTGGCATTGCTGTGTGTCGCATCTTTTTCGGTGACGGCGCAAGAGCTTGCGATCACTACAGCGTTAGAAAGAACTTTAACGAGCAGTCCACAACTGCAACTTTATCCTTATCAGCTTCGGATTGATGAAGCTAAAACCCTACAAGCTGGTCTTAAACCAAACCCTGAGCTTGGTGTTTCTGTGGAGAACGTCCTTGGAAATGGCAGCCTCAGCGGCGTTAAAAGCGCAGAGCTTACGCTGACACTGAGTCAGCTCATTGAACTTGGCGACAAGCGTCAGCGCCATCTGGAGAGCGCAAGTGCAGGGAAAGCACTGACACAGGCCCAATACGAACTCGACCGGGTGGATGTTCTGGCCAAAACCATGACCGACTATCTGGATGTGTTGGAATTGCAGACGGTGCGCAGCTGGACCGCTGAACGCCTGGTGATGGAGCAAAACGCACTGCAGGTCGCGACAGAGCGGTCACGGGCAGGACTAGTCACTGACGCGGATGTATTGCGGCTGAAAAGTCGGGTGCTCAAAAGCCAGATGGATTTAAAAGCGCTCAAAGCCGAACTGCAGGTTGCAGTACGCCAGTTAGCCGCCAATTGGTCCAATGAACCGGATTTCGATACGGTGCAGGGGCAGTTGGCGGTGTTGCCGATGCTGCCATCGCTCAATGAGATGCTGGCAGCGCTTGATAGCTCGCCACAACTTGGGTTCTATCTGACACAGGAGCGTTTGGCGGGCACGCTGCAAAACCTGGCGATCGCCAATGGCCAAACCGACCTTACAGTCGGGGCTGGGGTGCGCCGTAACGAGCAGCTGAATGAGAATGCGTTTGTGCTCAGTGTCAGCATGCCTCTGGCACTTTCAAACCCCAATGCCGGTGAGATTGAAGCAGCGAGGGTGACTTCAGAGCGTTCAGCGCATCAGTTAAAGCTCAGTCGTCAGCAATTGCAGCTCTCTACGGGCCGGTTATATCAGCAATTAACCCTGCTTTCAGAGCAAATCCATGATCAGCAACAGGCCATTCTTCCGGCGGCGGAGTCGGTCGTGCAAAGCACACTTAAAGGGTATGAGACCGGCATCTTTGATATGACGGATTTGCTCTCTGCCCATGAAGATTTGCTAAGCGCCAAACGCAACATGATTGACGCTCAGGCCCAGTTTCACCGTCAGTTAGTCGAACTCGAACGTCTGGTGGGAATGCCTTTAGTGGTCAACGGACCTGCTGCATTACCATCCCGCATGAAGGAATAACAATATGATGAATTACATCCGTTTTATATCAACGGCTTTACTGCTAACGGCATTCACAGGGTTTTGTGGCCCGTTACAAGCCAGCGAAGAGCATGACCATGCTGACGAACACGCACAAACCGAAGAGAGAAAAGGCCCCAATGGCGGGCATTTACTGGAAAAAGGCTCGCTGACACTGGAAGTTGTGCTCAGTGAAAACGGCGGCAAACCAGAGTTTCGTTTATTTGCATCTGATAATGGAGAGCCTCTGGCCCCCGGGACTTATCAGGCCGGACTGACACTGGAGCGTCTGGGAGGTCGTCGGGATGTGCTGACTTTGCGCCCACGTGGTGACATGCTGGTCAGTCAGGAGCCGGTCGCAGAGCCGCATTCATTTGAAGTGGAAGTTGCACTCAGTGCCAAAGGTCAAAATCATACCTGGCACTTTGAGTCCTACGAGGGACGCACCGAACTTGAAGCGGATGTGGCAAAAGAGTCCGGTTTAATCAGCGAGCCTGTGACTTCAGGTCGTATTCGCACTCAGGCGCATTTGTTTGGTGTGGTATCGGTGATCCCAGAGCAGCAAAGCAGGCTCAGTGCGGTCTATCCGGGCGTCGTGCAAAGTGTGGCGGTGCGGATTGGCGACAAGGTCAAAGCGGGTCAGGTTGTGGCCACGGTACAAAACGCAGCGACATTAAAAAATTACAGCATTAAGGCGTTGTCGGACGGTGAAGTTACTAACCGGTTTGTGAATCCCGGAGAAAAGGTATCGGACCAGGCGTTAGTGGAGATCAGTGATTTATCCACCGTGTATGTCGAAATGTCGGCCTTTCCGGGGGATACCGCCAAAATGGCGCGGGGCAATCCGGTGGTCGTGCGTGATGTTCATGGCGAAGAGCAAACTTCCAGCCAGATTGAATATATTGCGCCACAAATGACCGGTGGCCATATCGCCAGAGCCCGTGCCGTTGTGCGTAATGACAACGGGTACTGGCGTCCGGGTATGCACGTGAAAGCCGATGTGGAAGTGGCCTCGGTGGAAGCGCGCCAAATCGTGAAGAAATCAGCCCTGCAGGAATTTAACGGTGAGACCGTTGTGTTCATCCGGGTTGGCGATATTTATGAAGTGCGAATGCCGGAATTTGGTGCCAGTGACGATAGCTTTATCGAGGTGTTGTCAGGTCTGGAAGAATACGTTGAGGTGGTCACCCAGAATAGTTTTTTAATCAAAGCCGACATCCTGAAGTCTGGCGCCAGCCATGAACACTAGGAGCCAGCCATGATCCAGAATATATTGCGACTATCGCTCAGTCGCCCGTGGATGATGATGGTCTTCGGACTGCTGATCCTCGGCGTGGGCGTCTGGCAGACATTACGACTGCCGGTTGATGCGGTTCCCGACATTACCAATGTGCAGATCCAAATCAATACGGCTGCGCCTGGTTATTCCCCGCTTGAATCTGAGCAGCGCATCACCTATCCGGTCGAAACCGCGATGGCGGGTCTGCCACAGCTGGAGTACACCCGCTCATTATCCCGCTATGGTTTGTCTCAGGTGACCGTCGTCTTTGAAGAAGGCACCGATATTTATTGGGCCAGACAGCAAGTGGCAGAGCGGTTACAGATGGCCCGTCAGGATATTCCACCAGGCATTGAGCCGGAAATGGGGCCTATTGTCTCGGGGCTTGGCGAGATTTTTTCCTATACCGTCAAAGCCACCGGCGAGGCACTGAACGCAGATGGCAAGCCTTATACCGCTGAAGATCTGCGGACCATTCAGGATTGGGTGATCAAACCCCAGTTGCTGAAAGTCAAAGGCGTGACGGAAATCAATACCATTGGTGGTTTTGTCCGCGAATATCAGGTTGCCCCTGATCTGGTCAAATTGCTGGCGTTTAAGCTGACGCTGGATGATCTTGCCGATGCCTTAGAGCGCAACAATGCCAATATCGGTGCAGGCTACATTGAACGCAATGGGGAACAATGGTTGATCCGCTCACCAGGTCAGCTGAAGTCAATTACCGAGATTGAAGAGCTGGTCGTGACAAAACGCGATGATGCCCCGGTCCGGGTCAAAGACGTCGCGCAGGTGGCTATCGGCAAACAGCTTCGCACCGGTGCTGCGACGCAGGACGGACAGGAAGTGGTCCTTGGCACTGTGATGATGTTGCTTGGCCAAAACAGCCGAACCGTGTCACAGGATGTTGCCCTGAAGCTTGCAGATATTAATCAGCGGTTACCCAAAGGCGTGCAAACGGAAATCAGCTACAACCGGGAAGTGTTGGTTGATAAAACCATTGATACAGTGAAACGAAATCTGTTTGAAGGCGCGGTGCTGGTGATTGTCGTGCTGTTTCTATTTTTGGGTAACATCCGCGCCGCCATTATCACGGCCCTGGTGATCCCGTTGAGTATGCTGTTTGCTATCTCCGGCATGGCAGCCAATAAAATGAGCGGCAATCTGATGAGCCTTGGCGCGATTGACTTTGGCCTGATTGTCGATGGTGCGGTGATCGTGGTTGAAAACTGTCTGCGCCGCTTAGGCATGGCTCAGCACCATCATGGCCGGTTGCTGACGCTGTCTGAACGGCTGGAGATTGTCTATCACGCCACAAAAGAGGTGATCACGCCTGCAATGTTTGGTGTCTTTATCATCATGCTGGTATATCTGCCGATTTTTGCGCTCAGTGGGGTCGAGGGCAAAATGTTCGAGCCGATGGCTTTCACGGTGATTGCTGCATTATTGGGCGCCATGATCCTGGCCCTGACCTTTGTGCCAGCGGCCATTGGGTTGTTTGTCAGTGGTCCTATCTCTGAGAAAGAAAACCGTCTGATGGCATCAGTCCGTCGCACGTACCATCCGATGCTGAAATTTGCCCTTGGCCAACCTTTGCTTGTCGCTATTGCTGCCCTGTTGTTAGTCGGCAGCTCTGTGTGGCAGGCATCCAGAATGGGCAGCGAGTTTTTACCTCAGCTCGATGAAGGGGATATTGCGATGCATGCCATGCGTATTCCCGGCACCGGCCTTGCGCAATCCGTTCAGATGCAATTGGCGCTGGAAGCTAAAATTGCACAGGTGCCTGAAGTGGAACGGGTCTTCTCAAAAATTGGCACTCCGGAGATAGCAACCGACCCGATGCCACCGAATGTCGCAGATACCTTCATCATGCTCAAAGAGCGCAGCCAGTGGCCAGAGCCTTCGGATACGAAAGCAGATGTAGAGCGGCGTATTAGGGCTATCGTGGAAAAAGTCCCCGGCAACAATTACGAGTTCACGCAGCCGATCGAGATGCGCTTTAACGAGTTGATTGCGGGTGTCAGAGCGGATGTAGCTATTCGGATTTACGGTGATGATCTGGATGCACTGAATGCCGTCGGCGCGAAAGTAGCTGCTGTGTTGGCTGACGTGCCGGGAGCTGTGGATACCCGGATGGAGCAAGCCGACGGGCTACCAATGATTTCGATTGAGCCGGAGCGCGACCACCTGGCATTGGTGGGGATGGATGTCGCGATGATGCAGCAGGTGATCCAAACTGCCATTGGCGGTCGGGAACTGGGCTTGATGTATGAAGGCGACAGGCGCTTTAAGTTATTGATGCGCTTACCGGAGTCACTGCGGGAAGATCCATCGGCACTGGCGCAAATCCCCGTGGCCTTGCCGGTCGATGATTCAGCAGAGCTGCGTTATGTACCACTCGGTGAAATTGCCCGCATCAATGAAATTGTGGGTCCCAACCAAATCAACCGGGAAAGTGGCAAACGTAATGTGGTGGTCACCGCCAACGTTGATGGCCGGGATATCAGCAGTTTTATCCAGGATGTGCAAAAGGTGATGGCCGATGTTGCCCTGCCTGATGGCTATTGGGTGGATTATGGCGGCACCTTCAAGCAACTGCAGTCTGCATCGGAACGACTATCCATTGTTGTGCCGTTGACGCTGCTGTTGATATTCGCCTTGCTCTATAGCGCGTTAAATTCCTGGCGGGATTCATTGGTGGTGTTCAGTGGTGTGCCACTGGCACTGACCGGTGGTGTTTTTGCCTTAGTGCTGCGTGACATGCCGATGTCTATTTCTGCGGCTGTTGGCTTTATTGCGCTATCAGGGATCGCTGTGCTGAACGGCATCGTGCTGGTGAGCTTTGTTAAGCAATTGCAGGAAGAAGGTCAGCGATGGCGTCAGGCGATTGAAAATGGCGCTTTATCCCGTTTAAGACCGGTACTGATGACGGCGTTGGTGGCAAGTCTTGGTTTTGTGCCCATGGCATTTAACACCGGGACCGGCGCGGAAATTCAGCGGCCACTGGCAACAGTGGTGATTGGCGGCATTATTTCGTCAACCTTGCTAACCCTGGTGGTATTGCCCGCGTTGTGCCGGCTTATCCGGTCTAACAAGTAACCTAATGAACGCAGCGAAAGCTGCGTTTTATCCTCAAAGGAGGATGTATGCGTTTTATAAAACTGCTATTGATCGTAACTACGACTTTGGTTTTGTGGCCAAACATGGGTAACGCACACCCCATCACCCGGAAAGTCTCTCCTGCTGATGGCGAGGTGTTTCCAACATGTCCAGAAACGTTCTATGTCCGATTCACGCAAAAACATAAACTCAAGCAGTTCATGCTCTCAGATGCGAAAGGGACACCGATTGACGTAGGGTTTCAGCCAAGGACCACTACGAACTGGGAACATCGTGTTCAGCTGCCTTGCTTACCGGCAGGCCAATATACGATCAGTTATATGGTAAAGGGACGGGATTTACACGAGATAACCAATACAGTTGGCTTCATTGTGAAATGACGTTGTTTAAGAGCCCTCGGTATACTGTTAAGAAACGGGGCGCAACTGCAGCCCCTTCAAGCTAGCTCTCAAGTCTAATCATACGAACGTATTTATGAACCAACCCAAGCTCCATGCAACTGTCATTTTCAGAAGACGACTGCACCAATTGACGGGGCGTAACGCCAGATGTGCAGGCGACTCCTGACAACGCAATATCAGAAGTCATCTGCACCAATCTCGACTATGCTCAATACTCGTGTGCACCAAAGCGAGGTGTGAGCATGGCGTCAGACACATCATTGATTGCCGAGCAAGGCGTGGCCACCCTGCCCGATGCGGCTTGGGCGCAGGCCCGGCAACGGGCGGAAATCATCGGGCCGCTGGCAGCGCTTGATGTGGTCGGGCATGAAGCCGCCGATGCCGCTGCTCACGCGCTTGGCCTGTCCAGGCGGCAGGTGTATGTCCTAATCCGCCGTGCCCGGCAAGGTGCTGGGCTTGTGACGGACCTGGCTCGCAGCCGATCCGGCGGCGGAAAAGGCAAGGGACGCTTGCCGGAATCAGTTGAGCGCATCATCCGCGAGTTGCTGCAAAAGCGCTTCCTGACCAAGCAGAAGCGTAGCCTGGCAGCGTTCCACCGCGAGGTCGCGCAGGCTTGCAAAGCGCAAAAGCTGCGGGCGCCGGCGCGCAACACCGTGGCTCTGCGGATCGCCGGCCTCGATCCGCTCAAGGCCACTCGCCGCCGGGAAGGTCAGGATGCGTCCCGCAGCCTGCAAGGTGTCGGTGGTGAGCCTCCCGCCGTGACCGCGCCACTGGAACAAGTGCAGATTGATCACACGGTCATCGACCTGATCGTGGTGGACGAGCGCGACCGGCAACCGATTGGCCGTCCGTATCTGACCATCGCCATCGACGTGTTTACCCGCTGCGTGCTCGGCATGGTCGTCACGCTGGAAGCGCCGTCATCTGTTTCGGTCGGCCTGTGCCTTGTGCATGTCGCCTGCGACAAGCGTCCCTGGCTGGAGGGTCTGAACATAGAAATGGAGTGGCCGATGAGCGGCAAGCCCAGGCTGCTCTACCTGGACAACGCGGCCGAGTTCAAGAGCGAAGCGCTACG
>Ga0247724_1000227_pt1 | contig 14242 bp, 9 predicted proteins | sample OKSTACKMC2E_FD_182776 | JGI IMG/M metagenome (GOLD analysis project Ga0247724, IMG submission 182776) | Subsurface sediment microbial communities from gas well in Oklahoma, United States - OK STACK MC-2-E | ecosystem: Environmental > Terrestrial > Deep subsurface > Rock core/Sediment | place... | reverse complement strand
AGTAATCATAATGCGCGATACGGCGCAGACTGGCTTCAATACCGCCGATAATGACCGGCACATCTTTAAAGGCTTCTTTGCAGCGCTGTGAATAGACAATCACCGCGCGGTCCGGGCGCTTGCCACCTTCGTTGCCCGGGGTGTAAGCATCGTCGTGGCGCAGTTTTTTGTCGGCGGTGTAGCGGTTAATCATCGAATCCATGTTGCCGGCCGACACACCGAAAAACAGCTTAGGTTTACCCAGACGCATAAAATCGTCTTTGCTGTTCCAGTCCGGCTGCGCAATGATACCCAGCCGAAACCCCTGGCTCTCCAGCATCCGCCCCACCACCGCCATGCCAAAGCTCGGGTGGTCTACATAAGCATCACCTACCACCAAAATAATGTCGCAGCAATCCCAGCCAAGCTTGGCCATTTCGGCTTTGCTCATCGGTAAAAATGGCGCTGGTTTAAAATTATCGCCGCGATATTTGGGGTAAGAAAACAAACCGCGTTCTGCGGACATACGCTCGACCGGCGCGGATTTTCGGGATGGAACTGTGGTGCTGGTCATAGCAATGTCTCATCTACGGCAAAAAAAGGTTGAGCATTATACTCAAGTATTTGCCTGAATGCGACTTGTCTGGCGGGCTTTCCGTTGCGGTACCTGACTGCGCGAGGATGAAATTCACTGGGTCCGATTTATCAGATTTTCTTACAAACAGATGTCATAAACCCAGGGTTAAGCAGCTGTTAATTTTCAGCCACTTAGATTGCAACTGTCCCCGTCTTTGTTCAGGAATCCATTATGCGTCAGTTCCGCTTCATTGCGCTGTTATCCACTTGTTCTCTATTGGCTTTGCCAGCGGCTTTGCATGCGCAAACTGTTGTTTATCTTGATGAACCAGATGTCGGTTGGGTATCGCCGTACCTGAGCTATGAAGCCAACGACAAAGGCCAGATCACCACACTCGGCGCGGTGTTTCAGTCCGATGCGCATTTTCAGCTGGCGGTGGGCCTCGCGTCTTATTACAGCGATAAATATCCGCAATATGGTATGTATCAACCCGAGATAGAGTTTCTGAACCTCGATACCTCAGTGCGTTTTGGCGTTTTTGACAAAATCAGTTTATATGGCGAAGTCGGTGTGGCACTGGATGAGCTGATTTTCGATGAAGAAGAGCATGATTATTACGACCGCTGGGGTGGGCACTATGAAAAAATGGGGCCTATCGACTGGTTTGCCGGCGTCGGTGCCGGCATTGAACTGAATAATCTGTCACTGCGTGCCTTCGGCCGCTACCGCTATTTGCGTAGCTATGAGCAGGAATATCTGGCGGCGCTGGACCCTTGGGTCCATGGCCAGCCAGAAGATGGACAGTGGTTTGCCGGGGTAGAACTCAGCCTGCGCTTTTAAAACCAGCCAAGGCCTCTTGCTATGGTCAACAGCCCTAACAGCATAAACACGCCGCAGGCGACGCGGCGTGCCCAGTCCAGCGGTACTACTTCCAAAATGTATTTGCCGAAATACACTACCGGCACATTGGCCGCTAACATGCCAAGCGTCGTGCCGATAATAACTAACGTGGTTGCATCATAAGTGGCGGCCAAAATCACAGTGGCTATCTGGGTTTTATCGCCAATCTCGGCAAGAAAAAACAGCACAGTACTGGCGGCAAAAGCGCCATATTTCAGCATGGCGTTCTCTTCACTGTCGTCTTTGTCCGGAATAAGTAACCACAGTGCGACGGCGATAAAAGAACCACCCAATAACCAAGCCTGCCAACCCGCCGGGATAAACTGCGCCACCCAGGCGCCAAACCAGGCCGACGCCGCATGATTGAGCAGCGTCGCGACTAAAATGCCGGCAACAATTGCCCCGCGCTGGCGAAAGCGAGCAGCCAGAAACAAAGAGAGTAATTGGGTTTTGTCACCGAGCTCAGCAATAGCCACACCGGTAAAAGAGGAAATAAAAGCGTCCATGGAGATACTCTGCGGGATTGGCCAAAGACAACGCTGTGGCTCCCGCGTTGGCCACGACGCTGTCTCAGGTCTCATCAGAACATTGCCGTTGCAAGTTCCGCTGCCGCCATGTGCGTTGGCACAAGTATGTTGACGACAGCCCATAAGCCAGGCGCTTATGGCGATTACTCCCCCAAGTCAGGAAGCGGGCATTGTAAGCATGCAAAAGGCCGGCAGCAAGTCATTTTTGCTCCGGCCTTTTTTGCAACGTCAGGACAACGATTGATTTAACTGGTCGATTTCACCGGCTTTGTTAACCAACGATCGGCCCGTTGTCGCGCTTTACCGGTGAACCGGCTCCAGTTACTACCCAAGCGGATCAGGCCCCAGTAAGTCAGTGGCACCAGCAATAAACTGGTTAAAGTCGAGAATACCAGGCCACCGATAATGGCAATCGCCATCGGCGCATAGCTCGGTCCGCCGCCGCCAATAGTGGCATCGCCAAAGGCCAGTGGGATCAGACCTAACACCGTCGTCGATACTGTCATCAGAATTGGCCGCAAGCGCGCTTCACAGGCGGTGACAATCAGTGGCACTAATTCAGCGTCCGGCTTTTCCTCACGCATCTGATTAATCCGGTCGACCAAGACGATGCCGTTATTCACCACAATCCCCATCAGCACCAGCATGCCAATCATGCCCATAATACCCATGGTCGTGCCGGTGACTAAAAAGGCCCAGAACACGCCTACCATCGAGAACAGTAAGGAGCCAATCACTGCGGTCGGTAACAACAGGCTTTCAAACAGCGCCGCCATCACCAGATAGATCATCGCCACGGCCAACAACATATTAATTTGCATGATGTTTTGCGCTTCATCCTGATACTGGAAACTACCTTCAAATGACCAGCTGTAACCAGGCGGCAGTTGCAGTTGTTCCATGACTTTTTTGATCTGATCTTTGGCATCATCCATTTTCAGCTCTTTGTTCAGATTCATACCGATAGCAAGACCGGTCTGGCGGTTGAAACGGCGGATCTCACCAAGCCGGTCACTGACGGTGAGCGTTGCCACCTGCGCCAGTCGCACCACTTCAGTACCTTGTTGTTTTACCGGAATAGACTCCAGCTCCTGCTGCGAATGGCCGACTTTTTCGTCGTATAGCACACGCAGCTGCACTTCGCCCTGATCCAGCGTGCGGAAGGTGCGCAGGTTATTGCCCCGCAGTGCCAGACTAATTGCCTGTGCCACGTTTTGTGCACTTAACCCTTGACGCTGCAATTCGTCATGTTTTAACCGGATCTGCAGTTCTTTTTGCCCGCCCTGCACTTCTGAGCGCACATCTTCAAGCCCTTTGATTTGACTGAGCACCGGTACTAAATCCTGCGACAATTGCGTCAGTTGTTCGGTCGAAGGGCCAAGCAAATGTAATTGCATGCCACCGCCTGCATCACCCCAACCAAACTGCGGTTTGCTGCGCACCAGCACCGGCCAGTCTTTGCGAATAGCATCTTTAACTTGCTGCAACGGCACAGGCAGTTTATCGACAAACATAATGGTCGAGACGGCAAAACCAGGCGTGTAATAGCTGTACACCGAATCAATGTAGAATTTCTCTTTATTGGCATACAGATAAGACTCCATCCGGCTGACTTCCTGCTCGACTTCCGCTAAGGCGTAATTCGACTGAATGTTGTAATTCAGAAACAGGCGATTGGTATCGCCTTCGTTATCGTCGCCACCGGAGATAAACTGCATTGGGATCGCGATGCTAAACAGCAATGTAAAGGCGATAAAAGTTGACCAACGCGGATGCGCCATGGTCCAGCGCAAAGTACGACCATAAAAATTATCCAGCTTGGACGGTGCTGCATGTTCCACCCCGGTGATGCTTTTAATCCGGGTGGAAAGCAGCGGAATTAACGTCAGCGCCATCAACAATGACACGGCCAGCGCAATAGTAATGGCAATAGCGACGTGTTCGAGGAATACCGTCACATCAACTTTTTGCCCGATAATATTGGGTAAAAACACGATAGCAGTGGTCGCAGTCCCTGCCAGCACTGCCAGACTGACCCGATAAACCCCACGCTCTGTGGCCCGGCGCACATCGCCATCCAGCGCCCGTTCGCGGAAGATACTCTCGACCACCACGACCGAGTTGTCGACCAGCATCCCAACTGCCAGCATCAATCCCATCATACTGAGCACATTCAGGCTGTAATCAAGGAAATACATCAGGCCCAGCGTAATACTGATAGACACAGGGACTGACAACACCACTAACAGAGTCGTTGGGGTATGACGCAGGAACAGAAAAAGCACTGCAAATGACAGCAAAGCACCGATGGCACCAGAGCTCAGCAGGTTCGACAAACTTTCGGTCACGCCTTTGGCCGTATCATCCATGACAAAAATATTGATGCCGTTAAAGGCCGGGTCTTTCCCTGCCTGATCAATCACTTTCATCGCGGCGCGCGATACGTCCACCAGATTGGCGTTGGATTCTTTGTACACATTCATACCAACGGCATAGCGTTGGTCTAACCTGCGCCCTTCCACACGTTTTGGCAGTTCCAGTTTGATTTCCGCCACATCGCCCAGTTGCAGACCACGGCCGATCGCCAGTTGTTTGATTTGATCCAGCGACTCGAACTCGCCAATGGGTTTAACCAGAATACTTTCGTCTTTACTTCTGATCTCACCGGCGGTCATGGCAAAGTTCTGCTGACTCAGCGTTTGTAACAACGCACCGGCATCTAGTTGCAACGCTCGCAGCCGATCTGGCAGCAGCCGGATCGTAACCTGACGTTTATCGACGCCATACAGTTCAACTTTCGACACCCCCTGCACCCGCTCCAACGGGCGTTTCACCTGGCGTTCCAGCAAGTCGTACGCCATCGATAAATCACGTTCGCTGGAGATGCGTACCTGAAAAATCGGCATATCGTTGGTATTAAACTGAAAGACCAACACCCGTTCGACGTCTTTGGGCAGCAAATGCCGGATGCCGTCGAGTCGCTCACGCACTTCAATACTTTTGGTATTGATGTTCTCTTCCCAATTAAATTCCAGACCGATCTCAGCGGAATCTTCTTTGGAAAACGAACGCATTTTTTTGATGCCGGTGACCGTCGACAAGGCCTCTTCCATCGGTCTGGTGATCAGCCGTTCTATCTCGGCCGGCGTGGCATTCGGGTACGGCACATTGATGTAAATCTCAGGAATATCAATGCCGGGGAAATTCTCCAGCGGTAACATCCGGCTGGCGAGCAAACCAAACACCAGAAAAGATAAAAACATCATGCACAGGGTGACCGGGCGGCTTAAGGCAAACCGGGTCAGCGCTAAAGGTTTATGTTCCATCAGCCTTGCCTCCTCAAGCCGCTTTGCGGGCGGTCAGGTGATAAATCACCGGGATGAAAAACAACGTCAGCAGCGTCGACAGTGACAGACCGAAGATCACAGTGATAGCCATCGGAGCGCGCAGTTCTGCGCCATCGCCGCCAAACACCATCGGCAGTAACCCCAGCACTGTGGTTAAAGTGGTCATCAGTACCGGACGCAAGCGAGTCCCACCTGACTCAATCACCGCATCTGACAATGCCCAGCCATCTTCGCGCAGTTGGTTGATCCGGTCGATCAGGACAATGGCATTATTCACCACGATACCGGCCAGCATGATTAAACCGATAAACACGATGACCGAAATGCGCGTCCCCGTCAGCCACAGACCAAGCACGGCGCCCGCACCGGCCAGCGGTACAGTAAACAGAATCAGCAGTGGCTGCAGCAGGTTTTCAAACTGCGAGGCCATCACCAGATAAACCAGGAATACCGCAAGCGCCAGGGCAATCATCAATGAGTTGTATGAGCGCTCCATTTCTTCACTCTGACCAACCAGACTGCTACTCACGCCATACGGCATTTGTACACTTTGCAGTACCTGCCGGGCATTCTGCGTCGCCTGCTCTAAATCACCATAAGCCAGGTTTGCACTTATGACCGCGACGCGTTGCTGACCGATGCGGGTAATTTCACTCGGGCCAATTTCACGGCTGATACTAGCAACAGCAGACAATGGTAATGGCGAAGCACTGCCCGGATTGATAATGATCTGGGCCAGTTCCTGCTCTGAGTTACGATATTGCTCAGCCAGACGCACGCGGATGTCGACTTTACGGTCTTGAATACTGTATTGGCCTGCCACTTCACCACCGACGTAGTTTGCGACGCGTTTGGCCACATCAGAAGCCGTCATGCCCAGTTGCGACAAACGTGCATGGTCAAAATGTAAGGTAATTTCCGGCTGGCCACTGCGCAGGCTGGATTTGATGTCGGTAAAGCGGCTTTGTGCTTCCAGTGCGCGCACCACTTGCTCGGATGCAGCTTTAAGGTTGCCTAAATCATGGCCAGCCAGTTCAATTTCAAGCGGCGTTGAGAAGCTGAATAATTCCGGCGTGTCGATTTTCGCTGTTACTTCCGGCATACCTGCAACCGCATCTCGCATCGCCTGCATCACTTGCTGCTCGTCCGCTGCAGCCGAACCGGCTTTTAACACGACATTGAGCCGGCCCCAGTGGCTACCGCCGATGCTCGGGTCTACCGTCATTTGCTGACCGGTACCTGCCTGAGCATAAGTCCGCTCAACCTGCGTTTGCTTTGCGGCAACGCCAGCCAATTGTTTTAATGCTTTGTCAGTGTGTTCAATCGCAGTGCCTACCGGTAAATGCAGCTCGACATAGAATTCGCCTTGACTCATGGATGGGATCACATCAAAACCAAGCCTTGGAATTAACGTGTAACAGGCCAAAGTCATCAGCAATGTCACCCCCATCGTTAGCGCTCTGGCCTTTAGTAAAGCGGCCAGGCCACGGCGGTAGCCGCGTTCGAGCAATGTAATAAACCGCTGCACCAACGCCACTAACGGGCTGAACACCAGGCTGCAAATTTTGCAGATTAAACGCCAGATTAAGGTCCACAACGTGATGACACCGGACAGCAGCATTGCGACGGCGCGATACACTAAACGCACTGGCAGAGTCAGCCAGTATTTCCAGTTTTTCTGCACTGTCTCCGGTTCTGCCGCAGTCACATCAGCAGCAGCGGCACTGCCTACCCGCTCACGCGCGGCCATGGCCGGGATCAGCGTTAAGGCCACTAACAGCGAAGCCAACAAAGCGTATGTGACGGTCAACGCCTGATCTTTAAACAGCTGACCAGCCACACCTTCGACAAACACCAGCGGGAAAAACACTGCGACTGTGGTTAAAGTGGACGCAGTGATCGCCATCGACACTTCGCTGGCACCTTTTTTCGCCGCTTCCAGCGGTGACATGCCCTGCTCGCGATAACGGGAAATATTTTCCAGCACCACAATGGCATTATCCACCAGCATACCAATGGCCAGTGCAATACCACCCAGGCTCATGATGTTCAGGCTGATATTCTGGCTGTGCATCAGGTTAAAAGTTGCAATAACTGACAGAGGAATAGAAATAGAGATAACCAGCGTGGTCCAGACGTTACGCAGGAACAGATAAATCACCAGCATCGCCAGCAGACCACCTTGCCAGGCCGAAGATTTCACTTCATTAATCGCGTCACTGATAAAGGTCGACTGGTCGTAGACTAAGCTCAGTTCATAACCGGTTGGCAGGTTCTTTTTCAGGTCATCCAGCCGGCTTATCAGCGTCTTTGCCACCTGCACAGTGTTCGCATCGCCCTCTTTATAGATAGCAATTTCAATGGCTTCTTTGCCATTGACGTAGGTAATACTGTTGCGGTCAACAAAGGCGTCGCGCACTTCGGCGATGTCGGACAGGCGGACGTGGCTGCCGTTCACAGTAGCGATATACAGGTTACGCATCTCATCTAACGTGGCGAACTGATTGATAGTCCGGACCAAATAGTCATGCGCAGCAGTTTCCAGCCGGCCACCGGATTGGTTGATATTTTGTTCTGTGAGGCGTGCATTGACGGTTTTGATATCCAGTTTCAGCTGTGCCAGTTTTTCATTGTCGATCAGCACCTGAATTTCCTGGGTCAGACCGCCATCTGGCCGCACTGCGGCAACGCCACTCAACGATTCTAAGCGGCGGCGTAAATCTTCTTCAGCAAAAGTCCGCAGCGCCACCTGTTGCGCGTTGGTTAAGCCTTCTGGTGCATCGTTGCGGGTTAACGCCAGCCGGACTATCGGATCTAAATTCGGGTTAAAGCGCAGCAGTAATGGCTTTTTGACATCAAGTGGCAGCAGCAGAACATCAAGTTTTTCCCGCACTTCGAGACCTGCAAGGTCCATGTCAGTGCCCCAGTCGAATTCCATAATCACGTCGGAGCGACCGGCGCGTGATACGGATTCCACTTTACGGATGCCTTTGACGATGCCGACAGTTTCTTCAATCGGTTTACTGACCAGCTGTTCGACTTCAGCCGGCGCAGCACCTGTGTATTCAGTACGAATGGTTAAGGTTGGATAAGACAAGTCTGGCAACAGATTGACCGCCAGGCGCGACATCGCGACTAGGCCAAACAACATGATCCCCAGAGTAAACATCCAAATAGTGACCGGACGGGCCACGGCAACGTTGACCAGTTTCATAAACGCGTTCCTGTTGTAATTTCTTATGGGAAGACGGGAAGCATAGCGCTTCCCGTGCGGTCTGGATTAGCTGTTGCTGGAAATCACGGTCACAGCGCTGGCATCTTTCAGGCTGGCCTGACCGGCAGTAACCACTTCGTCACCGGCACTGATACCTTCGGTAATTTCGACCATGGCGTCATTTTCGTAACCGGTTTTCACGGTTTTACGTGCGACTTTACCGTCTTTGACGACAAACACTGAACTGCTGTTATCCATCGCTAGGACAGCGCGTTTTGGCACTAACAAAGCATCAGGTTTAGTGTCATATTGCAGTTCGATTTGGGCGAACATGCCGGCTTTTAACGTTAAATCGTCATTCTGCACGCCGATAGTGACGCGTGCTGTGCCTGTGGTCGCATCCACCACCGGTGAAATACGGATAATTTTGGCTTGTAACTGCGGCATGCCGGCAAAATTCAGGTACGCGGTCTGGCCTACTTTGGCACGGGCTAACTGATGCTCTGGCAGGTTAATCACCGCTTCTAAGTACTGTTGAGACACAACATGGAACAAGGATTTCGAGGAGAATTCAGTGATTAACTGGCCGACTTTGGCATAACGGCGGGCAATGACGCCGCTGATTGGTGCAACGATTTTCGTATCGCGCAGTGCCAGTTCCTGCATCCGCACTGATGCGTCCAGCGATTCGACCTGCCATTTCAGTTTGTCATAAACGTCAGTACTGACCAGTTTACGCTGGTGCATTTTCTCAACGCGCTCTAATTCGCTTTTCAGCTGACCCAAATCAGCTTTGCCTTTAGCGAGTGCCAGTTGCTGACGTTCAGTATCTAAAGTTGCCAGCACCTGGCCGGCCTGCACGTGGTCGCCTTCTTCAACTAACAGGGTTTGCACGATGCCAGTGGCTTTGCTGTTGACTTCAGCGTCGGCTTTGGCTTCAAGGGTGGAGGTAGTGCGGTAGGTGCTGCTGATCTCGCCGCGACTGACTTTAGCCGCTTCTACCGGAATGCTGACCACAACGTCCTTTTTCTCGGTATCCGGGCTGCTGTTGGCAGATTCGCAGCCGCTGAGCAACAAGGTCGAGGTCAATAATACCAGCGACATTGCTTTGGAAAGTTGAGAGATATTGTTCATGTTAAATTCCTTGCCTGGTGGTCAATTTTTAAAACTGTGGTGTTGACAGGTTGTGCTGAAAGAGTGCAGCTGTCGTGCCATATGCAATAACACAAATTTTATGCTTTAAAATCATTATGATATAGATACAATCCAGTACTCAGTTGCAACAAGATGTTTCGGTACTTTAGTAAATTTCGCTATTAATTAGCTATTTGAGTCAAATCAGCTTTGCGACTAATCACATTTTTTTGCGACACCTTTCGCTATGCCTCTTGCATCAATCCCCTTATACTGCGGCGCCTTAAAACTGGTCTGTCCAGAACAATAATCCAAATACAGAGTTTGAAGTCCTGATGAAAAAAACCAGCCTCGCTTTAATCATCTCTGCAGTTTGTTACAGTCAGCTTGCGCACGCTGAAGGTTACAAACTGTTTGAACAATCCGTCAGCGCCATGGGTAACGCCTACGCCGGCCGTGGTGCCCAAATCACCGACGCGACTTTAGTGCATTCCAACCCTGCCGCTATTACTCGACTAGACGGCTCACAACTGGCGGGCGGTTTGAATCTGATCCACGCTGAGACCCGGTACAACCAGGTCAGCGCACAAAGTGCCAACGGCTCACCTGTTATTGGTCGTGCGGATGGCAAAAATAGTTTGAACGAAGCCGTGCCTTTTGTGTTTTACAGCACGGAGCTTAATGACAAGTTCAGTGTCGGCACTGGTTTTTACGTGCCATTTGGTTTGTCTTCGGACTATCAGGACGATTGGGCCGGCCGTTATTTTGCCGACGAAACCGCGATAGAAGTGCTGGCCGTTACGGCTGTCGCCGCTTACAAACTGACAGAGCAGTGGTCTGCCGGTATCGGGATCAATTTAAACCACGCCGAGGGCACACTCTCCAAATTTAAAGACCATAGCGGCCTGTGTGAACTGGGTATCGGCATTAATCAGCTGTACAAAGCCGATGTTTATAACCCGCTGCTGTGCCAAAGCCACTATTCTGTCACCGGCGATGATTTAGCTGTTGGCTATAGCCTGGGCTTGCACGGTCAGTTGACGCCAGCGCTGCGTGTCGCTGTGGCGTATCACAGTGCAGTAAAGTTTAACCTGCAGGGTGATTCTGAAATCACCAACACCCCGATCACCGGGGCGCAAGTGGCCGGCAACAGCAATTTTATTGTGGTGAGCCCAACGCTGCCGGCGATTAGCAAACAAACTGGCAAGCTTGCGACAAATCCACTTGCAATTGAAGCCAGTCAGTTAGCGTTGACCACGCCGGCGAGCCTCGCACTGAGTCTGGATCATCAGCTCAATACAATCTGGTCCTGGCAAGCCAGCCTAAGCTGGACCATGTGGAGTGATTTCCGCTCTATCGACATCATCAGCACCGCCGATACGCCAAGTATTTCCCTGTCGACACAGCAGCCACAAAATCTCAACAGCACCGGTTATATCGGCTTTATTCCGGAACATTGGCGCGACAGCGTTTCCGTGGCTGTGGGGCTGAGCTGGCAGCAGCAAAAAGACCGGATGTTCAAAACCGGCCTCGCTTATGATGAAAACCCGATCGAACAATCGCACCGTACAGCTCGGGTGCCAACCAACGACCGTGTTTGGTGGACTTTAGGCATGAACCAGCAGCTAAGTGCACGCTGGAGCCTGGACCTTGCAGCGGGCTGGATGTGGATGGATGCATTGAATATTCGCGAACGCGAATACAATGTGCAGGAAGTCGCTTTATATAAATCAGGGCTCAGCGCACATTATCGCAATGACGCCTGGTTACTGGGTGCGCAGCTGAACTACCGGTTCTGACCGGCACAGAGCAGACTTATTGAAAACAAAAGACCCACTATGCAGTGGGTCTTGTTTTATCAGGCGGGCAGTGAGTGGCTTGTCACCACTGTACGCAGCTTCGCACCTTAATCAGTGTTTTTTCAGCTCAATTTCACCGGATACAGTCGAAATTTCGACATTTCCCTCGCCACTGCCGGTACGGAATTCCAGGTGGCGGCGTGGTCCGTATTTAGCGCGGGTCGCTTTGTCTGCCGTCAGGCCGTTGTCGATATCACCACCGGCGCTGGCTTCTAAATCAAAACGGGCGCTGACATCCGCATCCAGCGTGACACGACTGGCACCGCTAACACTACTAGCCGAAATTCGCGGCTTTTTGCTGTTTTTGATTGCCGCCCGGATCTCGCCGTTGACACTGCTGAACTCCAGTCGTTCGGTGCCGGTTAAATCCAGCCGTCCTTCACCATTGACCACCTCCAGTTCTATTTCAGTTGCCCGACTCTCGCTGCTGATTTCTCCGTTGACAGATTCCAGCTCCAGCGAACCGGCTGAACCTTTGTCATTGATTTGGCCATTCACAGTGGTGATTTGGATCCGGCCAGAATTATCCCGGCTGCTAATCTCACCATTAACGGTTTCCAGGGCAATATCGCCTTTGAGCATTTCAGCATCGACTTTGCCGTTGACTGTGGTCAGCCGCGTACCGCCCTCAATGCCGCTGGCGGAGACGTTGGCATTCACGCCACTGAATTTCAGCTCGCTGCCAACAGGTACTTCGATGGTCAGATCTGAGCCTTCTTGTTTATCCGAATTCCAGCCATTGTAGAGACTCCGTGGCATTTTCACCGCAAAGCGGGTGACGCCGTTTTCTGAAGTCAGCTCATAGCCTTCGGCTTTTTCGTCCAGTGTGCCTTTGACACTGAATGTATTCGCTTTTACAGCGACAATCCGTACTTCACCGCGCATGTTTTCGATTTCGATTTTCTCAGACGCCGACACGTTCCGGCTTTGATCAATAGCTTCACCAGCGGCCCAGGCCGGCGCCTGCAGCAATGCCAGCATCAGGACTGTCAGTTTAAATGTTTTGGTCATGGTCTTACTCCTAAGTCAGTTCGCTGGTTTCAACCAGTTTGGCAATGTAGCTGAGTTGTTGTTGCTGAAGTCTTTGTAATTGTTGAATAAGTTTTTGGTTGTCTGGCTGAAACGCGAGTGCCAGCTCAATTTGTGCTTGTGCTTTATTCCAGATAGCGATTTGTTGCGACCAATCGCTGAATCCATCCGGGATTTTTTGTAATGCTTTGAGCTGTCGGGTCTGTTCTTCATTCAGCTGACGACTCAGTTGCTCGCTGACCGCCAGCAAAGAAACATCGGCGTTAGCCATCGGTACTTGTGCTTCTGCCTGCTGCACTTGCGGCTCATTGCTAACGGCCACAGGCCCGTTCTGAGCAAGCTGTGGTACCTGCACCAGCTGCTGTGGCCAGAACCACAACGTCAGTACCGCTGCTGCGGCAACGCCAAGCCAAGCGCCATAACCACGCCGCTGACGCGGCTCCAGCCTTGCTGAGATGTCAGGCCACAAGTCACGTTGCGGCTCTAAAGCGGGTGCTAACTGCGAAATCATCGCATCTAATTGCTGCTCAGTTTTCATCAACCCAACTCCGTAATAATTGTCTGGCCCTATGATACTGCGCTTTGCTGCTACCTTCGGCAATTCCCAGCAAATCGGCGATTTCGTTATGTTGATAGCCTTCCAGTGCAAAGAGCACAAAAACCGTTCGGGCCTGCGCGGGCAAACGCAAAATTGCCTGTTCAAGTTGCGGCATCTCCGGCGCGTCGAAATAACCCTGCTCTTCCGGCTCTTCATCAACCACTAAACGCATCACTTTGTTTTTACGCCAGATATCAACCGCTGTGCGGCTACTGATGCTATGTAACCAGGTCGAAAAGCTGCTGTCACCGCGAAACCCCGGTAGTTGTTGCCAGGCGCGGACAAAAGCTTCCTGTGTGGCATCTTCAGCCTGGCTGCGGTCGGCCAGCAGCCGCAGGCAAATTGCATAAACCCGCCCTTTAAATTGATGATACAACTGATAAAAAGCTTGTTGATCACCTTTTTTTGCCTGATTAACCCAGGTTTCCACCTGTTGCTGCATCGGGATGCAATTTCCATCTTAAATTGTTGTTGTCAGTGTAGTCGCTTGCTGGACTGGATTGGTTTAAAGCGAAAGTTGAATTTATTTAAAAACTTTTTGGTCGCAGCCGCAGACAGAAAAAAAGCCGGTGAGATACCGGCTTTTTTCTATTTTGAAGCGCAGCAACTAAATCGCTACCGGCGCTTTAATATGCGGATGCGCCTGATAATTCTGCAGTTCAAAATCCTCAAAGCGGAAAGCAAAAATGTCCTTCACTGCTGGATTGAGTTTCATCTGTGGCAGCGGATACGGCGTACGGCTCAGCTGCAGCTCCACCTGTTCGAGGTGATTCAGATACAGATGCGCATCACCAAAGGTATGAACAAAATCACCAGGCGCCAAATCACAAACCTGTGCCACCATCAGGGTCAACAGTGCGTAGCTTGCGATATTAAATGGCACCCCGAGGAAAATGTCGGCGCTGCGCTGATATAGCTGACAGGATAATTTACCGTCATTCACGTAAAACTTAAACAGCGTATGACAAGGCGGCAATGCCTGCTTGCCCTGTGCCGCATTTTCGCTCGGTGAAAAACGCGTATCTGGCAGTACGGCAGGGTTCCAGGCGCTGACAATCAGCCGGCGAGAATCCGGAGT
>Ga0247724_1000226_pt1 | contig 14272 bp, 11 predicted proteins | sample OKSTACKMC2E_FD_182776 | JGI IMG/M metagenome (GOLD analysis project Ga0247724, IMG submission 182776) | Subsurface sediment microbial communities from gas well in Oklahoma, United States - OK STACK MC-2-E | ecosystem: Environmental > Terrestrial > Deep subsurface > Rock core/Sediment | place... | reverse complement strand
GTGCTTTTTGCGTTTCAGGGTCTACCTTACTCTTAGCAGTTTTTGGGTTGCTAGCATGTTGCGTAGCAGTTGCCATTTGCTTTTCGAGTACTTGGATACCAACACGCTCATAAGCTTCAAAATCAGAAAGCCCTTGCAATCTCCCAAACATACGTTGCTTGGCTACTTCCGTATTGATAAGGTCAAATAATCCACTTGCCTTATGTGCGTTCAAGTCAGCAATGCGTTTAGGGTTTGCTGTTAAATATACTTTACTGGGTGCATCCCATTGTTGAGTAATGACGTCCATCGTTTCTTTAAATGTTGGAGTGCCCTTAATGGACTGGAGCACCTCATCTAATAAAACTTCTTCATTACTTACAACGTGCTTTGCAGGAGAATAATTAACGGCTTCCGTTTCGATGTCTAATGGATTAATTTCACCATCAGCCATCAACTTACTAATTGCATTTTTATCCTTCTTGGATAAATCAATTAAGAAGTTAATACTATCTTCGTTTAATAGATTATTTTTTTCAAGTGTTTTAACGATATTCATGTAAGGTTTGAGCGTGTGCATCTTTTTATGATAATTAGCACCCATCTGCATTAATTCAATAGCTTCCTCTACTGAATCAATTTTGATTTGGGTGCCATTAGCATTAAAAGGAGTAAACAGTTTTTCTAACTGTTTGGCACTGGTAGACTCAATATCAGATTTGTCGTCAGCAGCAGTTGCTTCGTCTTCATCTTCCGTAGCTTCCTGTTCTGCTTCTCCCTCTTCTGCATCATCTTCCTGTTCCTCTGCTTCCTCCTCATCTGAGTCATCAGCAGTGGCCGTCTCTTCCTCATTGTTTGAGTCATCTTCTACCTCAACATCCGTAGCATCATTATCATCGGTGTCTTCAGTATCATCTACATCTGAAGTAGGTTCTTCAGTAGCTGGAAGGGAGGCAGAAAATTTAGCGAAATCCGCATCTGACATAGCTGCCAGTGATTCGAGGGTTTTCTTACTCATGGTAATCCCCTTCAACTTCTAATTCTAATTCTTTGATTTGGTCAAGCTCACGCTCAATCATAGCCTTAGCAACAGTGCCTTCTGTTTCAATTACATGGAAGTACTGGCGTAGCATTGCAATACCATCCATTTCACGCACTAACCGAGCTTGGCTATCTGCACTATCCATTGACGGATTACCTTTTGCCATAACCAAACGAACTGGCCGAGCTTTGAAGTAATCTTCTTCAATCAATGCAATAAAGTCTGGATTTAAAACAAGCCTGTCAAGCATTGCTAATTTTTCAGCGTTCTTCGTGTAAATTTCAATACGCTGTTGGCACTCTGCAATTGCTTCTTCTTTAGTTACTTCTACCATTGGTTTCATATTTTCCTTGTCCTGCGGCTAATACCGTTCAGATGGAGGTTGGTGTAGGTTTATCTTTTTTTACAGTTTCTTTGGTTATTGCTGCTTTAACCAATTCGAGCTTTATATTACCTTCAGCCTGTGCTTGATGCAATTCCTTGGCTCTTTCTTGCGTAGTTCCTGATTCTTGTTCCACAAAGTCCAGCACTTTCTTATTAGTATCTGCATCTTTATTAGCAGATTGAGAAAGATAATACTGAGTCTTGGCTCTATGTTCTTCAATTTGAGCTTTCTCTTGTTCAATTTTCATTTGAAGTAATTGTAATTCAAGAGCGTCCTTCTGTTGCTGAACTGGGTCAGGGGCAGGAGTGTAATTCTCCAACCGTTTAGCCAAGTCAGGCATTTTATATAGGTCAGCAATTTGAGTTAATACTGTTTTGGTTAATTCAAATGGTACTGTATTACCTAAAGTTTGAAGCATGAAAGCTAATTTACTAGCTTTGTTTTCATTTTCCTCAGCAGTGCTAATAGATAAGCTTAAGTCAAAATTACCCGCTAAATCATCCCTACGTATAGGCACATATTTGCCTTCTGTGATACGCACCACTTCTGTTTCATCTAAGAATACAGAATTGAGGGATATAATTTTACGAGCTGCTTTCTCTAAACCTGAAGCCAGTCTCCGTAAGATACTTAAATCGCGTTTAGACGCAGCATCTAAAGCGCCTTTAATACCAGCAGCTACATCACCCAAAGCAGTAGAACCAATACCAGAGGAGTATGCTTTAACCCCCGAATAGGACTCAGCTTCGTTATTTTGTAACTGAAGCATATAGGTGGCTGATTGAGGAATCTCAGGAGCCACATGCTTGATGATACCTTGGCGTGCATCCACTGTAGGGTTGAACTCGTAAGCATCTCCTCTGAGGTACTTACGTTTATTCACTGCATCTAACAGGTCTTGTCTCATCCCCTCTTGACCGTTAGCTGTTCTGCCTAGGATGTCCACCATACTACGCATTGTAGCCCCATAGATGGCTTGGGCATCAGCTAAAAGTTCTGCATCAGGTTCACCATATACTGAGTTTTTAACAGGGATATAGGTAGCATTCACAAAGGGGTGTTTCTTATCAGGGAAGGGGTTTTCTTCCATGTGAATAAGCACATCACCAATCCATGTAGCCACAATAGGCACAGCTACCCCATCACCATGAATATCCCAATTGCCCCAATACTCATAAGCTATCAAACGCTTGCGTGCTTCATCATTGAAGTTAAGGATATTCCCCGCATTGAACTGTTCATCAGTGAGTGAAGCAACAGTGGCATTATCTACCTGAACTTTATCTAAATTGGAGTACTTGCCCGAAGCAATCAACTCTGACATAGAAGTCATAAACGAATAGATGATGACTTCAGCATCTTCGATATTATCTTGGCAGTTAGGGTCAATATATAGTCTACGGTAATCCACAATATCCAATGTGGGGTGGTTAGCAGTAGTAACTAACTGCTCCTCTTTTTCCATCCCTACTTGCACTGCAAACGTAGGAACACCTCCAGCTTGAGTAAGTTCTAATGAGTGCTTCACACTCTCAGGAACCAAGGCAATATACTTGCCTAAATCCTCTGCTTGCAATTGCACAGCTTGTTGCAACACCACCATATCTTCAGCAGTGGGGACACGATATTCATACTTGGGTACTTCTACCTCTTTGGTTTCTTCCCTGAATTTCCAACCTACTCGTAAGAATACCGTGCCCTCACTGGCAAAGGTACGGACATACTTATCAATAAACTGAGTTTTATCAATGATAGTGTCGAACTGGTAGTTCAATACTAATTGGTTTTGCTTGGCGGCATAAACGTCTTCGAAGGTTTTACCTTGAACATTAAACAGCTCTTTGGTACTTAGGAAAGGGTCTGTAAGCGTTGGAATACGCCATTCCATTTGCCTACGAATGAGTTTAGGCTGTACGTTAGAACGCCCTGCAATTTTAGGACGCTTGGCAGAACCACGGATATGCAATAAGTCTAACCAACGGTCAATAGACTCAATGTTCTTACCGTGGTGAGTAATGATATTAGCGAGGTCTTCTTGCATAGCAGCCAAAGAAGGAGGATTTTCCCAATCTACCCCAACGCTTTTAGCATCTTCAACTTCTTCGATGATTTCAGAAGGGTTTTCGATGATTTCTAACTCATCCTCTTTTGTAGTCTTCTTAGCCATTGTAACCTCGTAACTTAAACTTAATTTGGGTAATGATACAACACATTGAAAGATTATAGGTAGAACACTGTATCAGTATTCTACCCGTAAACTGTTTAATAGTTCTCAATTAAATTAAGTAAGTCAGTAGTCTCACTCCCATTAATATCAAATTCTAGTGTTTGACCATTACCAAAAAACAAAGTCGCATGGTACTGAGCACCATCGACTAATTCTACTTCCACAGGGACTTCACTAGGAAATATCATATCCCCTAACTCTGCCCCTATCTGGTGTAATGCAGTTCTGTATTCAGAAAACCCTTCACCCAACTGTTTAATAATTAATTTACCCATACTGTCCTCACACCATTTCTTCAGGGTTAGTTAGCAATTCTATAAGCTTCCATCTTACTGTCGATAGAGAAGTTTTAGCACTCATATAGAAACCCACAATCTTACAGTGAATGAAAATCTCAGCATCATAATAGTAAGAGTTACCATCCATTTTAAGCATAGGTACTACAGTAGCCAAAATACCTGCTTTAGCATTTATCTGTTGGTTAATGTAGTACGTCCATGTGCCTCCAATAGATACAGCAACAATGTACTGTCTGTTATTGGTATGGTGCATCAGTGAGGTAAAGCCTGTACTGAATATCATACCATCACGGTCAGTATAGTACTCCCCTTCACCTTGTTGGCCTGAAGGAGAGATTGCCACATCCTTCCTGTAAAGCTCGCTGAACTGTGAAGGGAATGCAATAAGGGTAGTGGCATCAGAGAGTACTTTTTCCCCTTGTGCTACAATTCTAGCCCCACCATAGATGCCCCCTTTAGCATACACCTTACCGTTATGGTCAACGTAAAAGTTTCCATTATTGGTAGCTAAAAACTTAGCAGTACCTGTGCCATTCTGAATGTAACCCGCACCTACGTTAACCTTACCTGTAAAGTTACCAGACGTAGCATTAACCACCCCTGTAAACGTACCTGAAGTGGCATTAACCGCCCCTGTGAATGTGCCTGAAGTAGCCTCAATTCTCCCCTTAAAAGTACCGTTTTTCGCTATGATATTGCCTAATTTATCTAAGCTAAACATAGCCGTAAGAGGGTCAGCACCACCTGCCCATAATCGATAATCTCCTTTACCTGATAGGGTCATCTCATTCTGAGCCAAGGCATCAGAGATATACAGCTTATCAACAATAGCAGATTCGGCTTTCAATGCCTGAGCAGCCAAAGTACCGTTGATTACAGCAGAACCATCCACAGCGAATACGAAAGCTTCCCAAGTACTTGCCCCACGAATGAATTGTTTCACAAATTTGTCTGCATCTGCTGCCCCTGTAGGGGAGGTATAAGTCAGCATATCCCCTGCTTGAGCAGGTCTACCAGACAACTGCAAGATATGGTTATCCTTGCCCGCATCAGCAGGTATTGCAGATACGTTCGATACCACAACAATGTATGAACCAGCTCCGTGTTTACCTGCTTCACCACTCTGAGCAAGCACCACTGGCACAGCCCATTCACTAGGTGCAATGGTATCCGTAGCTGATTGGGATAGAGCAGTAGCTGTACTTACCCAAATAGTACCTGTACCAGCAGGGATAGTAGGTGACCAGCCACCATTTAGCCCTGTTATTGCAGCAGTAGCAAAAGTGTATGTGACGTTTGCTGTAGGTAATGCAGGTTGATTAGCAGTCCTTTGGTAAATAAACAAAGTAGCTGCGTTGTATCCATCAATACCATTGGTTCCGTGGATACCTATAATCACAGGAGGAGTTACAGTATCAGCCCCTACTGTGTATTTAATTACCTCCTTATTCCACAGATACCTATTTGTTTCTGTCGGTATTTGTAAAGTAGTTGTCCAACGAGCATCATCATTAGCAGGTGGGGTAGTATTGTTGGTAACCAAATACCACTCAGTAATAGATACAATTCCTTTACCGTCTTCACTATACATACCGATAATAGCGGCAGAAGTGGTTACTACTGTGCTATCCGTATAGGAAATTTTCTCCCTATTCCATAAGTACCTTTGAGCACTTGTTGGGGTAACTACAGAAGTACTCCATGAAGCTGGTTGAGTAACAGGGCTATTGGATAAACCATACTCGTTCACCACTGAAGTAATACCTACCCCTGTGTCCCCTTTTTCACCATGAATACCCACAACCACAGGAGTAGTTGAAGTAGTGGTTCCATCACTGTAAGAAATCTTCTCATAGTTCCAGAGATACTTGTTAGTGGGGGAAGTCAGTGGGGCTAGGGTAGGCCATGAAGCAGGGTCAGCAGGTGCAACACTTCCTGAAGTGCCCACTTGGTAATACTCAGTTACCCCAGTGATACTCACCCCATTTTCACTATAGGTGCCTATGATAGCTGGCTGAGTATTTTCCACTGTGCCATTGGTATATGTGACCTTTTCGTAGTTCCACAGATACCTGCTTGCTTTGGTTGGGATTTGCACAGCTTGAGTCCATCCAGCAGTCCCAGTAGTTACCCCAGAACCAGCAGCACTAATCAAGTAGTAGTTAACTATGCTTGATACCCCTACCCCATTGATGCCCTGAGTACCAATAACCACAGGAGCTGTAGTGTTGGTTGAGCCATCAGTGTAGGTGGTAACTTCATAGTTCCACAGAAACCTATTAGTTACTGTGGTATGTTGAATTGCTGTTGTCCATCCAGCAGTGGCTGTAGTCACTCCTGTGCTTAATGAAGAAGCTAAGTAGTATTCAGTAACGGAGGCTATGCCCTTACCATCCTCAGTAAACATCCCAATAATGGCAGCAGGAGTAGTCACTGTATCACCATTGGTGTAGGTGACAATTTCCCTGTTCCATAGATAAGGTAATACCTTGGTTGCTGTGGGCACTGTGGCAGTCCAAGTGCTTGGTTCAGTCCCAGCAGAGGCCGATAAACCATACTCATTCACTACTGAATTAATCCCTACACCTGTATCACCCTTTTCCCCATGCACACCAACAACCACGGGAGCAGTGGAAGTAGAAGTACCGTTGCTATAAGTAATCTTTTCATAGTTCCAAAGGTACTTATTCGTAGGAGTAGTAAGTGGTGCAGTAGTAGGCCAAGAGGCTTGGTTAGCAGGAGGTACACTGCTAGATGTACCCACTTGATAATACTCAATAACCCCTGTAATACTCACACCATCTTCACTGTAAGTACCAATCAATGCAGGAGGAGTATTGTCGATAGCCCCATTACTATAGGTAACTTTCTCGTAGTTCCATAAGTAAGGCTTTGCTTTAGTTGGGATAGGAACACTGGTTGCCCATCCAGCAGTACCTACAGTAACCCCTGAATTCAAGTCACTGATTAAGTAATAGTTCACAATACCTGCTACCCCATTACCATCAACACCCTGAGTACCAATAATAACAGGGGTTGTAGTACTGGTTGTGCCATCGGTGTAAGCAATTACCTCATAGTTCCAAAGAAACCGTTTAGTTGCTGAGGTATGCTGAATAGTGGTAGTCCACCCCGTTGTTGCCGTGGTAACTCCACTGCTTGAAGCAGAAGCCAAATAGTATTCGGTTACACTGGCAATACCTCTACCATCCTCTGAGAACATCCCAATGATGGCCGAAGGAGTTGTAACAGAAGCACCATCACTGTAGGTAACGATTTCCCTGTTCCATAGGTAGGGCATAGCTTTCGTAGCAGAAGGTACTGAAGTAGTCCAGTTAGCAGGCTCAGTCATTGCTGAAGCAGATAAGCCATATTCGTTTACTACGCCAGCAACGCCTTTACCCCCATCACTAAACTTGATAGGAGTAGCCCATTCATTAGCAGCAACAGTATCTGTTTCCCCAATAGAGCTGGCAGTGGCTACGGTTAACCAAATGGCACCGTTACCCGAAGGTACTGTAGGACTCCATCCATTGTTAAACCCAGTAAGCGTTTTGGTTGTAAAGTTGTATGTACATACAGTACTAACCATCGAACCTGCTGTATCACCTCGTTTGTACAGGTGGAGGATGATGGACTTGGCACCATTGATACCATCCTTACCATCCTTACCATCGGTGTAATCCACATCCTTTTCAGGAACCAACTTAGCAGGCTGTGACCAAGCACCTGCAACACCATTGGTGATTAACCTTTCACGCCTGTAGTGGTCTCCCGTACTGAAGTTATTATGCCAAGGCTCTAAACCATCAATTGAGTACTGGTATTCAATAGTTACCGTATCCCCGGGCACTCCATCAGCACCAATGATTCTTGCAGGGGTAGACCATTCTGTAATGGGGTATCCGTTTTCAATGATACGCTCCTGTCTCCAAATATCCCCATCCACAAAAGTAGCGTGCCAGTTAACCATATTGGCAGAGTAGCGGTATTGAATATACAGAGTATCCCCTTCATGCCCATCCTCCGCTTGAAGCAAGTAAGGAGCAGACCATTTTGAAGGGTCAACATAGCCATTAACTGAGGTGTTATGCCTACGCCATCTGTCTTCTATGGCAAATATGTCATGCCATAAAGTCACGCCATCAACAGAGTATTGGAATACTTCAAAAATAGTATCCCCTGTAAAATCTTCCCTGTTTTCAATAATTAACTTACCCTGTACTTTGACCTCTTTTTTAACGTTATCCACAAACAGCACATCACCAAATTGCAATTTGTCATAGATGAACTTACGTAAAGAGGTAAAGCCATTGTTGGTTATCTCATCAAGCCCTTCCTTTAAATAGGTAGTGACCTTTTGATACCACCGTGTAAGTGATTCATCATCCTTGGTAATACGCTGCTCATACCCTTGGGTAATCTTGGAGTGGTTAGTGCCACCATCAACCAAAGTGGAGGTTTCTTCGAGGATTCTAGGAGCATTCACTAGAACGCCCTCAGAATCACGGTAAGAGGTTTCTATATTTCTTGATGTGGTTACTGAGGCTTCTACGAAATTATCCGTTACAGAGTCACCACGGCTCTCAGATAGCTTAGTTACCTTGCCTGTTAAGTCAGTTGTAGCGGTACGCTGCTTTTCAAGGAAGCTATTCACAAAAGCTATGCGTTCATGGTCTTTAACTGAATAGGAACTAAGTTCCTTCACTTTCTGGAAACGGTCTACCAATTCCAAATCAGGAAGGTGCAGGGTGCTCTTAATATCGAAGGTGTAATTAGCATCCGCATAAATGGCCTTGGATGACTCCATAACGGCTTCTTTAGCTGTAAGGGTATCTACCTCTTTAGCCAAGGCATTAGAGCCTTTGGAGAACTCTATAACCTGCTTAGTGGATTTACCGATAGGGGTAGATACCGTATCCACTGCCCGACCTAAAAATGAATTAGCAGTACTCGAAGCTTCCTCGTAGTCGATAGAAGCTGCATCCCCTGAAGTAGCTTGGTTAATATCAATGCTCTTTTCTGCATTGGAATTGTGCTCATTCAATAGAGCATCCCAATCAGCATCCGTGGTTGGCAAATCAGGTACTGGAACCAAGGAGCTAGTATTCATCAGCTCCTCAAGTGTGAGTACAGGAGGGGTATTGTCACTAATATAGACGTTACCCACTGGCACCATTACCTTTAGCTGTCTGTACTCTAACGAGTAGACACCATTTTCGAGATGGAAGTTATACTCACCATTCTCGTTAGTGCATCGAGTAAGGTACACCCCTTTGATAGTGCCATCGTTACTAAGGCTAGTCACCCTAATAACCGCATTAGCTATGGGAATACCGAAGGGTTTTAGAATCCCTGTGATAGTAGTAGCCATTAAATACCCCGAATATTAAACCGTTACAGAGTGGTTATTGATAAGGTCAATGAGCGTGATAGGAGAAGGTGTGGCACCTGTAACTTCGACCACAAACTCTGCATAACGCACTCCCGAGCAAGGTTTAATTTCAATAGCAAATTTGCCCGTGCATAACTGAGAAGAGAAAGCCCCACTAGGATTAGTTTTTATCTTCAAAGAGGAACCTTTAATTACCTCGGTAGACTCTAAGGTGGTGATATTTATAACAGTATCTAGCATGGGGGAATAATCTGGATAACGTAGTGTGTCTTCGATAGTAATAGCCATGATAATTCCTAGTTTATGGGTAGCTAAATGGTGTGATAATGTGCCAATATCTTAGTATAAGTATTTGTTAACTTTTACTCGTAACTGTAAACTATCACTGCAATTGGGGCTATTATGGAATACATACGTATGACAACTCAAGGAATTACCATTGAAAAGTTCACGCTTAGTTGGCTCCAACTTTTAGCCGCTGCTTTCGCTGTAGGTGGGTTCGTTTATACTTCAGCTTCAACCTACGCTAGAGTAGTTGAAATTGAAGCGAGACAAAAAGCCACTATCAGTAAGTATGTGCCTATTGTTGAGAGACTCGACAGGGAAGAAGCGAGCAAATCTATCAATCTAGACAAACTTAACGAATCCATTATCCAACTGAATAGTATCTTATCAGCTATGCAAGCAGTAAGGGCGTATGAACAAGAGGATAGAGCAAAATTAGAAAAGAGAATTGAAGCTTTATCACAAGACATCAATTCTCTTAAAGTACAGATAGGCAGTTTTAGAATAGGTTAACCTGTCTCTTATACCACTCCTGCCAACCACGTAAGGAATCTAACCAGTCACCAGCGCATTGCCAGTTAATAACATCCTGAGCCAGTACCTCATCACTTGTGGTTACTGGCTCTTTTGTTAGTACGCAAGGCTCAACGAGTAGGTGGGCTTCTGGGGTCAGCAATGAAGATTGCTGATTCCCTGATACGCAACCAATCAGCATCAAACTTACACTGAGTACGGTCAGGAACTTGAACATATTGAATAACATCTCTTGTTACCTCTTTGATAACCTGTTTCTTTTTAGCTTTCTCAGTCTCTAATGCTACATTGACCTGAAGAAGCTCTTTCTCTGCTTGTGCCCTTTTGGTTTCCTTTTCTTGGAGCTGCACTAAGGCTTTTTCTGCAAACTCTTCAATGGCCTTGTTATAGCCACTGGTATACGCATCCCTTTCAAGCTTGCTCACCCATACAATGACTAGAATAGCCAAAACCAAAGATAGGGCTATTTTTACTTCGGTAGTTAATAACTTACTTAGCATTTATCCCTCACTCATCCTTGGGAGCTTTGCCTGAATCCACGTAGAACTTAAAGAATCCTGCTGCTGCTGTTACCATCGAAGCTGCAAAGGATGCTTGCTGTGTATTAGGGTCTGACAATCCCATGAACCAAACTGAAGTATCATAAAGGAGCATTCCAAAAAGCAAGGAAAACAGTCTTGGAAATACTCTCCACTCGTTAAACCGAACGGCTAAAGACTTTTGTTCTTCCATCTGTCCACCAACAAGTTAGGTTATTTTTATCGTCAGGCCGTGTATCCATATGCACCCAACTCATTCCCATTTCAATAAAGCTAATAGCTCTTAATTCCGTTGCTTCCCTGTTGTCGATTAGCCATTGGTTCACTTCTTCAGCAGTCATGCCTTCCACATCAAAATCAACTGCTTTGCCATAAGCGTGCTGAGAAGTGACAGAGTAGTCTGAGGATTCCGCAGTACGGATACCCCTGAATTGAAACTTACCCCCTGACTTCCAATTGTTCACCGTGACCTTACCAAGACACTCTCGCACATAATCGAGGGCAATTAACAGTTCCTTATCTAACAGCTCAATTGCTTTCTCCCCTCGTAAATCAAACAAGCTTTTAGGTACTAATTCAAACGCTGAAAAATACTTGGCTTTGTATGGCATGGTATCACCTCATCTTGGTTAAAAATGTTGAGTATACTGCAAACAGACTAAGATTATCAGATAACCAAAAAGTATAAAATGTAAACACTCACTTTGTGAGTGAGTAAAGAAAAGGCACATTATTTAATGTGCCCTTATTCTTCGAACTTTGATTTAAATCAATAATTACAAATAGCCTTCAACCTTGTAAATACCAAGGAAGTTTTGCAATCTTGCTGCCCGAGCTTCCACTTCATACTTATTATTTCGATACCCTACCTTACATTGCTCAATAGCATACAGCAGCATAAACTTAAACTTGCCATGAGTATTCATCTGGTGAATATGGCAGAGTTCATGTGCAATAAGCTTAGTATCACCAATCTTATCCTTACGGATATAGATAGTGTTCCAAGCACTTGCCCATCCAGCTAGATGTCCCCATGAAATCCCGCTGAACAGTAGTGCAAATAAGTTAATAAAGAATCCAGAGAATCCTTTAATACAGCGCACCTTAATTGTTTTCATAATTTAACCTCATGCTGAGATAATAGTAGCTTTAAACTGTTGACCATTAATAGTAAGAATAAAATCAGCTGGGGGTTCGCCATCCCACCATGTTGAGAAAAATTCAAATACTAAGTTATTATTAAACGCTACGGTATATTCTTGGCCGCTAACCATAGGATCAACAACTTGAACTCCTCCATTAGTAACCCTAACTTCAAAATCAGTGTGCCCAGGAGTTGGAAATGTTGCTTTAATCTTTAATTGAGTACCATTAGCCACATTTGTCCATGCACCCTGACCTGCACCGTAGGCTGGAAATAATGCCCAAGCCTGATAAGTTCCTCCAGAGTTGAATGATAATCTTCCCATGTTTGTCGCTTCTTCTGTAGTCCATGATATTGCATTAGGCACAAAAGGAGAGAATGAAGATTTACCTGCCCAATCGGCAGACGAGTAACTTCCTGTGAGTACCCCTGCTAGGGTACGCACATCGGTATCATTAGAGTTAAACGACCTGATACTCCCGCCCGCCTCTTCAATGACTTGGGCAGAAGTAAAGTTCGTACTTGGTATAGTTGCCATAGTGCCCCCTTAAATCAGCTTCATCAGTGCGGCAATCTGTTCTTTCAATGCAGCAATCTCTTCGTCATGCTGCTTTTTAAGTTCCTTGATTGCCCCAGCCAAGAGAGCTTCAATTTCAAATCCACCCCCTTTAATGGTCTTATAACCATGGTCATTGTTTTGGATAAGGTCAGGAATAACCTTCTCTAAATCCTGAGCAATGAATCCAGTTTCAGGGGTGTAGGTAAACTTGCCATCTTCACCCTCAAGAATACTCCTTTTCATGTAGGTTGCAGTGCGTAGACAGCACACTTTAGCAAGTGGACTATCAATTTCACGAATACCTGACTTCAGATTTTCATCTGAGGTGTAGGCAAAGGATACATGCCCTCCTAAACGCATATCACCTGTAGCAGGGTTAAGCGTAGCTTTACTGGAGTTTGCTGCATAAACCGTATTCCCACTTCTCCATAACATATCGTAGAAATTATTATCTGCACTACCATTCACTACGACTGTAGAAGCTAGCGTAGCTGTAGCAGAGTTACCAGAACATGCAGCAGATGTACCTCCATTTGCAGCAGCAGTAATAGTAATGTTAGCACTTCCGTTGAAGCTAACCCCGTTGATAGTTCTAGCAGTCTGCAATACAGTTGCAGTAGCGGCGTTCCCCGTTGTAGAAGCACTAGAACCTGTAACACTGATAGGCCATGTACCGCTTGTTCCCGCACCTGTCAGAGGTGCATAGCTATGAGTATGGTTCGTTGGAGCAGCACCTACATCTGCGGCGGTAGGCTTGTTACCAGTGTGGTAGATAGTCATCCAGCCAGAGTTTGCTCCATTAGACACTCTTCTAAATGCAAGAATATCTGAGTGGAAGCAAGCTGCGATATCCACGTAATAACCACCTGCGTTAGCATGGTTCAGCGTAATATGGTGGTACCAATCGTTCGTAGGGTTTGGTAGCTGCGTACCGTTAGCACCCGTACCGCCTACTCCGTTGAAGTTAGACACCTGCAGACCTTGTCTTCCGTAAGCGACTGTAGAGTCATTACCTAATAAAGTACCGGACACTGAAGGTGCATAATCATGGGTATGTGCAGCAGGGGCATATACACCAGTATGCAAGTGGTTTCCTGCTGCATAATTGGAAGCCCCTGTACCTATATTGGTATTGCCTGAACTATATTTACTATCTAGTAGCCCTTGCAACCCAGTAACATCTGCTACCCCATGACTATGAGCCAACGGAGTACGAGCATCGCTTAATCTTGAGTCATTGCCTTGGCAAGCTGTACCCGCAGCAGTACCATAAGCAACTGCCCAAGTAGTAGCAGAAGCACCATTATAATTGGCTCCTGTTAAACCTGTACCACGAGTTAATGTAGTAGGGTTTGCAGCAGTGATAGTGATATTTGAAGAACCATCAAATGCTACGCCATTTATAGTAACAGCACTTTGTAATTTAGTAGCTGATACAGCATTTGAACCTGCTGGTAAGGCTCCAATATCAGATGGAGTCGGTTTATTATGCGGGGAATACGGGGGGTATACTACAGAATCCAACGCTAAGTTAGGGGTGGTATCTGTTTCAGTAATATCCCAACCACTATTCCAATCTCCTTGCATATACCCGCCAACAATATCAAGTACTGCTACACCCCTGTAGTAGCCTCCTGCAATCCATACATAAGCAACGCCATCTGTATCTCTTCCCATTCTGACAGCGATAGCACCATTACCAGCAATCATAACTGCTCTTGGTGAATACCACTGATTAGGGGTTTCATATAGATACCCGCTAAATTGAATATCATACGCCCCATATGACTGGTATACCCGTACTGTGAAACATACCATTTTTCTTGAATTGGTAGTAAAAGGCAGTCTAATTTTGGTTCCTAGAACGCCTTGTCCAGCAGTTAA
>Ga0247724_1000224_pt1 | contig 14329 bp, 10 predicted proteins | sample OKSTACKMC2E_FD_182776 | JGI IMG/M metagenome (GOLD analysis project Ga0247724, IMG submission 182776) | Subsurface sediment microbial communities from gas well in Oklahoma, United States - OK STACK MC-2-E | ecosystem: Environmental > Terrestrial > Deep subsurface > Rock core/Sediment | place... | reverse complement strand
GGATTGCCGGACGCAATGATGAGGCCATGTTCGTCCATCACGTTGACCGAGAACGACAGGATCTTCATCGCCCGTGCGACGATCTGGCGGGCAAGATTATCGTTTAGCTGCATAACATCTCCGGACAAGGAACTGATCTGGCGGCACCACCACGGGGCGATTCAGGGCACATGGGCGCAAAGATGCCACATCATCAAGACAAGCGAGAGGGGGATCGCTAGAATAGGCCACTTTACCCGATGTGTGCCCCGCCATGGAGCAGGAATTGCGTGCTTGCACCCGCCTGCCCGTGATGGCCCATCCCTCCGATCTGGACTGTGCTATGGATTATGAATTTCGCCGCGACCCGTTTGGTGGCTATCGCGCCCGGTTCTCCATGGGCCATGAAGCCATCGGTCAGTGGCTGATCGACGAGGTTGGCAAGGATGAGGAGAAGCTCGACGAGCTCTTCTCCATCATTGATCAGCTCTCCAACCGCACCCGAGTCGAATACCGGCTCAACGGCGGTGACTACTCCCTGCTGCTGACCCATGAAGAGGCGGAGGTGAAAGCCAACGCCCTCAATATCGAGCTGGGTGAGGATCTTGACGATCTCGCCTACTACGATGATGAACAGCTGGCCATGTGCGGGCTGGAAGATTTTGCCCAGGTGCTCGGCTCCTGGCGCGCCTTTATCCGTAACGAGGATATGGGCTGATTGACCCAATGTCGGGCAAATGTGCCCTTTTGCCTAACTCAACAGGATTGACTATGTCTATTTACGATTTTGATGACGAACTGCCGGAAGACGAAGAACAGGAATCCACCAAGAAAGCGGCTGCACCTGCCAAGAAGAAAGGCAAGCAGGTGATGAACACTCAGGTCAACCTGAGCCCGCGCGATGCCAGCCGCCTGAACGGCATGCACGTTGAAGCGATCGCCACACTGGACGACGTCAGCCTGCCGAAGAACATCATCTTCAAGGCTGGCCTGATCGCCCTGGGCGAACTGGAAGCCGGCAAGCGCGCCGATATCATCGCCCGCGTGATCGCAGAATCAGGCCGCTAATCGCCCCTGAAGGCATAAAAGAAAGCCGGAGCCACTGCTCCGGCTTTTTGTTTTCCGCCTAGGCACTCTCAACGGCAATCGATCCCCTTTCCGGCTCGGGAGATCAGTTGGTCATAGCGGCCATCGGCACGGGCGGCAGCCAGGGCATGATTGAAGCGCTCAAGCAGGTTCGCGGCCTCCGGGTACTGCCGTGAAATGATCAGGTAAAAGGTGTCGCTCTGACGAAAGTGGGGCAATGCCTGCAGATGGCAGGGGTCGCCAAACAGCTGACGGCTGGCATCCCGGGTCACCGTCTCGTTCATCGGCAGCAGATCGATCCGTTTACGATCCAGCAATTGCAGGCACTGTGCCAGGGTCTTGGGGCGCTGCAGATCCAGCCCGAAACGCTTGATCACCCCGTCGGCATGGCTGGTGCTCCACCCCAGCGGAATGCAGACTCGCAGCCCTTGCCAGCGGCCAGCCTGAATGGTCTCACTCCCCCGATAGGTGAACCAGGAGAGGCGATCTATATGAATGGGAGCGCTGTAGTGGAAGAGCTTGGCCCGCTCGGCAGTCTAGGCGTAGGGGAAGGTGGCCGCAACCAACCCATTGCGGGTCAACTGATAGCCGCGGGGCCAGGGCAGGTAGTCGACCTGGAGCTCTCGATACCCGGCCTCTTGCAGCAGGGTCGTCACCAGCCGAGTGCTCTCGCCGCCTTCAGGCAGTGCCTTGCCGGTATAAGGGGTGAACTCACCGGTCACCAGCAGCAAGGGTGCCGCCTGCAGCCAGACACACCAACAACACAACAACCACAGACAGTGCTTCATCAGCTGCTCTCCCTTTACCCTGTTGATGAGTATAGAGAAGGGATCCGACCACCTCCTGCGCGGTTGTCCTGCTGACGCCCACTTGTTAAGGTTGCCGCCTGCCTCGATCAAGGAGATCCAATGTTACCCCTTCCCGACTCATTTATCTGGGGCGCGCTGGCGCTGGCCGTGCTGCTTGCCCTCTTCCGCCAGCGTCTTCCCGCCTTTGCCCTGCTGGGACTCTCCCTGCTGCTGGCACTGTGGCTTGAGCGAATGACACTACCTGCCCTGCTGGTCTCGGTCGCAGGATTACTGCTGGCGTGGCGTACGCCAACCCTCCCCGCCCGCTGGGCGATGGCGGCCAGAGTAGTGCTGATCCTCTGGGCGATTGCACTGACACTGCACCTCATCCCCGGCTTCAACAATCTCAAGGTGCTGGATCAGGCGCTGGCAGGCCCCGCCAGCGTGCCGTTCAACATGTATCTGAACCTCGACAAGCCGCTGCTGCTCTTTGGCTTGCTGCTGGCCTGCCCGATGCTGCTAGGCAAGGGGGGCGCAATCCGCTGGCGCCCGCTGGCCCTGTTACTGCTGCCACTGGGTGCCCTGCTGGTCATCGCCTGGCAGTTGGGGGCACTGAAACCAGAAGTGGGTCTGCCCCACTGGTGGTGGCTGTTTGCACTCAACAACCTGCTGTTCACCTGTGTGGCAGAAGAGGCGCTGTTTCGTGGCGCGATCCAGCAGGGGCTGACCGAGCGTTACCGCCCCTGGATTGGCATCGTCGTGGCTGCGCTACTGTTCGGAGCCATCCACCTGCCCGGTGGCCCGCTGCTGGCGCTGTTTGCGACCCTGGCAGGCTGCTGCTACGGCCTGGCATTCCAGCTCAGCGGGCGACTCTCCGTGGCCATCCTGATCCACTTCGCCTTCAACTTCGCCCATCTGGCGCTCTTCACCTATCCGCTGGCCCACCGCTAACTCCTGAAGGCGCCTGACACGGGCGCCTTCCCTCGCACCTCCCCCTCTCTCTTTAAACGTGCTGCCTCGCTCGCTTTACTCCTCTACAAAGCTCCAAACAAAACCAATTCATTTACTTGTAACCAAAATGTAAACAAACTGACCTCTGCATTCGCCATAACAGTCACTTTCAATTGCCCTGCAACCAAAAGGATCCTGTGATGCAGAAAACCCTCAGTTATGCCGCCCTGCTGCTGGTCAGCCAGTTCCCGCAACTGGCACTGGCCGATACCGATGTCTATCTCACCAACAACAGCCCTGAACCGCTCCAGATCGACATCCGCCAAAGCGGTACCGGCCAGCTGCAACCCGGCAGTCAGTGGCTTCAGCACCGCACAGAGCTGGGCCCATGGGAGAGTGCCATGGTGCTCAGCTTCAATCGCTATGAGGGGGTCAAGGCGGGCAAGAGCTATCTGTTCGAAACCCGCGTGACTACAGCGAGTGGCGATGTCTATCGGCTCAACCAGCTGATGGAGGGAACCTGGTGGAACACCACCTTGCAGCACGGTGGCGAGACGCCGACCGGCGCATCCGGTTGGCAAAACGATCGGGCGATCCATCGAGTTGCCGGGCCACAAGAGCTGGCATTTGCCGCCAAGTTCACCGGCCGCTACGACGATCTGCACTATATGATCACGCCCCCCCAAAAACGGGAGCAACCGGAACCGGCAGAAAACAGGCTCAAGGTGGCCAGCTACAACGTCTGGGCACTGCCGGTGATCGCCTCCAGCATCGGCGAGCGGTTGACCTTGCTGCCTGATTATCTCAAGGGCTATGACGCCCTGCTGCTGCAAGAGGTATTCGATGGCCGCCGCGAGGGCTTTTTGCAGGCGCTGGCGAAAGAGTACCCCTACCAGACCAAAGTACTCGACAAGCCCGGGGTCAACATTCATGACGGCGGCGTGGTGATCGTCAGCCGCTATCCCATAGTGCGGGAGGCCCAGCTGGTCTATCCCCAATGCACCGGCACCGACTGCTTCGCCGACAAGGGGGTGATGTACGCCGAGGTGATCAAGGGGGGCAAGGCGTGGCACCTGTTCGCCACCCACACCGCCAGCTTCGACACCGACGAGGCGCGCAAGCTGCGCCAGATCCAGTTCGGCCAGATCCGCTCTCTGGCTGCCAGCCTGAAGATCCCCGCCAGCGACACCGTCATCTACGGCGGTGACTTCAACGTCAACAAACGCAAGTTTGCCGATGACTACGCCAACATGCTGGCCAATCTGAACGCCCATGAACCCGCCTATGGCGGCTATACCGAAGCCACCTTCGATCCCAGGATCAACCCCTATGCCGGTGGCCCGCTCTCCGGTGGCGCCAACGTAGAGTATCTGGACTATCTGGTAGTGAGCCGGGAATACGGCAGCGCCAGCCACAACCTCAACACGGTCTGGGTTCCGCGCAGCAGCGATGGCAGCCTCTGGCCCGCCAGCAACCTCTCCGATCACTTCCCGGTCAAGGGAGAGATACGCCGATGAAACGTTACCACGGCTTGCTGGCGTTGACTGTGCCGGCACTGTTGCTGTTCAACCTGTTCGGCGAACAAACAACACCAGAGCAGCGGGCTCCGGCCAGCCAGCCGACCCGACCAGCCAACGTGGCTGCTCAGGTGCCGCTTTCTACGGTCGCCAGCTCGCTGGCCACCACAGCGTCGTCTGCTCGCAGCGAACCACTGCCCGCCAGCTGGCGGGCTATGCCGGATGAGCTGAGCCAGCAGCTCGCCAGCGAGGTAAGCGACAGCGATCTGCCGCTGGCCGAGCGGCTTGCCAATCTGGAAGGAGCAGAGGCCCGCTGGCTTGGCGAGGGAGAGAGCCTGTATCGGCTACAGGGGAGCTATGCGCTGGCGCTGGAGGCGCTGGCTCAGGAGAGCGAGCAGTTACCCCTGGCCGAGCGACTGGACGCCCTCAGCCGCTTGCAGGATCAGTGGGCGGCAGATCACCCGGATCTGGCGGGCGAGCTGTTCAACCCGGATACCCGCTTGCAGCAGGCTCGTCAGCTGTGGGGGGATGAGGAGCTGGCGACGCTGGCTCGCCACTTCCTGCCAGCAGAACGAGCAGAGGCGACCGTGCAGTTTGCCGCCAACCGCCAGCAACAGCTGGATCAGCGCAGCCGCTATCAGCAGCAGCTCGCAGCGTTGGAACAGCAGCTGGCCGCCGCGCAGGGGGCTATGGCGCCTACCGCGTGGCAGCAGTACCGCGAAGAGCAGCTAAGCCGGTTCAGGCGCGATTTTTTCGCCAACGAACAGAGAGTTAGCGCCGTCCCTTGAACTGCTTGACGCTGCGTTTGGCCTGAGTGCGACGATTGGCCTGCTTGTCGCGGGGCGGGCGCTTGCCCTCCCCGCTGGCTGGCTGGTCGGTGACCGGGAAGCCGGCCAGCTCACTCACCGGCAACTCACGTCCGGTAAGGGTGCGGATCGCAGTCAGCATATCGGCTTCACCATGACAGGTGAGCGAGATGGCGAGCCCGCTGCGCCCGGCCCGGGCGGTACGGCCGATGCGGTGCACATAGACGGGGGCGCTGGCGGGCAGATCCAGATTGATCACCACCGGCAGAGCCTCCACATGGATGCCGCGCGCCATCAGGTCGGTGGCCACCAGCACCCGAACCTTGCCCGCCTTGAAATCGGCAAGAGCCTGCTCGCGCACCGCCTGCTCCTTCTCGCCATGGAGTGCAGCCACCGCAATGCCTGCCTTGGCCAGCTTTCTGGCGACGCCATCGGCATCATCCCGCGCACTGATAAAGACCAGTACCTGCGACCACGCCTGCTCCTTGAGCAGACTGACGAGCGCCGGCACCTTGCTGCTCTTGTTGACCAGATAGAGCCGCTCTTCGATATCGTCGGCCACGCTGTTGCGGGGATCCGCCTCCACCCGCTCCGGCTCCTTCAGCAGGCCAGTCGCCAACTCCTCAAGCTCGCCCGGCAGGGTGGCAGAGAAGAGCAGGGTCTGGCGCCCGACTGGCATGCCGTTCAGCAGCCACTGGATATCGGGCCAGAAGCCCATCTCCAGCAGGCGATCCGCCTCATCCAGTACCAGGGTGCGCAACCCGGCCAGATTCAGCAGTTGCTGGCCCAGCAGATCCCGCAACCGCCCCGGCGTCGCCACCAGCAGTTGCGGCCCCTGCGCCAGCTCGGCCTGTTGTAGCTCCTGCGCCACCCCGCCACACAGGGTCACCAGCCGCACGCCCAACTCATCGGCAAAGCCTTGCAGCGCAACGCTCACCTGTGCGGCCAGCTCGCGAGTCGGCACCAGCACTACACCCTGCACCTCTGGCATGGCGGGATCCAGCCGCTGCAGCAGTGGCAGACCGAATGCCAGCGTCTTGCCACTGCCAGTACGGGCGAGCGCCAGCAGATCCCGTCCCGCCAGCACGGCAGGGATGGCCAGTTGCTGTACCCTGGTCGGGAGCTTGAGGTCGGTTGGCAGGGCTGCCAGCAGAGCGGGGGCGAGGGCGAGTTCGTTAAAGGTCATGGCGTTACGCAGATATCGGCTGAATGAAGAGGTGGAGGCGAAGTCTAGTGAGCAGGGAGAGATAAGTAAAACCCAATCCGTTATAGCACGGCAGGGAGAGGGGGATGGCTACACTTGTCCTGACCCTATGCAAAGAGTGAGAAGCCATGATCAGACACATCCCCCTCCTGCTGTTGGCTGCAGCCCTGACCGGCAGCGTCACCCTCGGCCTCTCCCGCAGCACGGCGAGTGACACTGCCACCACTCAGGCCAAACCGGTTCGCATCATCAATGCCCACCTTGGCGAGCTACCGGGGCTGATCAATGCCGACAAGACGGGTCCTTTCGTCGATCTGGTGCACGCCATCGACGATCTCTACCCCGATGTGACCATCAAGATCACTATCTATCCCATTGCGCGAGCCATGGTCGGGGTGATCGCCGGCAAAGCCGATCTTGGCCTGCCCGCCATCCGCAATCTCAAGGATGTCGACATGCTGCCCTACCGCTTCAGCACCCGCAGCTTTGGCAAGGTGACCCATGTGATTTACAGCAATACCGCCAATCCGGTCACCACTGACATGGCTTATGGCATAGTTCCCACCAAACGGGACCTGCTGATCGAAGCCGTGCCCGACTATATGCCCTTCCCGGTACAGCGTTCGATGAGTATCGAGCAGTCACTGCGCAAGCTCTCTCGGAGTCGCATTGACGCCTTTATCTGGGCTCAGGAAGAGGCGGACCTCATGCTGAAAAATCTGAAACTGACCAATATTCACCGTGAATTCTTTGGCGATTTCGAGGATGTTTTCATCATCCAGAAAGGGGGAAACGGGGATGAAATGGACGAATTTATAAGTCGCGCCATCGAGCAACTCGCCGCCTCCGGCAAACTGGCCGAGATTTACGAGAAAATCCACCGACCCTATGTGGATTGGCAACCATCCCCGCTTGCCAGGGCTGAATCGGTAACCACCAAGTCCACCAAGCCCTGAACAGGTTCTCTCCCCATAAAAAAATCCCGCCAAGGCGGGATTTTTTACGCTCTGCCTCTTACAGCACGGCCAGCGCGGCGGCGTAGTTTGGCTCGTCGGCCACTTCGGCCACCAGCTCGCTGTGCAGCACCTTGTTCTCTTCATCCAGCACCACGATGGCACGGGCAGCCAGACCTACCAGCGGGCCGGAGGAGAAGGCTACGCCGTAATCCTGCAGGAAGGCGGCACCACGCAGGGTGGAGAGGGTCACCACCTTGTCCAGCCCTTCGGCGCCGCAGAAGCGGGACTGGGCGAACGGCAGGTCGGCGGAGATGCAGAGCACGACGGTGTTGTTCAGGGCGCTGGCCTGCTCGTTGAACTTGCGCACAGAGGTAGCGCAGGTCGGGGTATCGACGCTCGGGAAGATGTTCAGGATCTTGCGCTGACCGGCGAAGCTCGCCAGGGTCAGGTCGGAAAGATCCTTGGCCACCAGAGCGAAAGGCTTGGCCTGCTCACCGGCAAGCGGGAAGTGGCCAGCAACGGAAACCGGGTTGCCTTGCAAAGTGACTGAGTTGCTCATGTGTCATGTCCTTTATTGGTGTTGTAAAAATCAGGCCTCCCAGTATAGGCGTGCCCGGGGTACACAAACACCCGCCAACCACAGGGATATAACGGGAAAAATGGCAGCTCCCCGGCCGATCCATCAACGCGATAAAAAGGGGGTTGACCTTGGATATAACACCAAGGTTTACACTCGCTTCAGTTATTCAGGAGCCCGCAGGGGCGGGATCCAGCCAAGAGGAACACACCATGAGCAAATCCTGCTGCTCCACCCAGCATGCTGCGACCCCCATCAAGGCTGTCAGCAAGGCCAGCTCCACCGAGCACCAGCATAACAGTCACTGCTGTGACAATGCCGCGCCGGTCAACTGCTGTGGCGGCGCCACCTCTCATGATCATCAGGATCTCGAGAAGTGCGACTCACCGGGAGATGAAGAGCCCCCCCTAGGCGGCGCGCACTCCCGGAGCTGCTGCACAGCGAATTCATCCCATGACCATGACCATGACCATCATGATCATGACCACGATGCGCAGGCTCCTGTCGAGCCGCTGACTGCACCCGCGCAAGGCAACAGCCGCCACAGCTGGCAGGTGTTGGGGATGGATTGCCCCAGCTGCGCTCGCAAGATCGAGACAGCCGTCAGCCGCGTCAACGGTGTCCAGCAGGCACGCGTGTTGTTTGCCACCGAGAAGCTAGTGGTGGATCTGGCCCCCGGCCTCTCCCCTGATCCCGTCACTGCCGCCGTGCTGGCCGCCGGTTTTCAGCTCAAGGGCGAGAGCAGCGGCAAGCAGGAGCCCGGCCGTGAGCGCGGCCCGCTGCAGACCCTGCTCACCAAATATTGGCAGCCGCTGTCGCTGGCTGGCCTGATGCTGGTGGCGGCCCTGCTGCCGAGTGAAATCGGCCAACCGCTCTTTACCCTGGCCACCCTCTGGGGGCTGTGGCCCATCTCCCGCAAGGCGTGGGCACTGACCAAGAGCGGCTCCCCCTTCGCCATCGAGACCCTGATGACAGTCGCCGCCGTGGGGGCCCTGTTCCTCGGCGAAACCGCCGAAGCGGCCATGGTGCTGCTGCTGTTCATGCTGGGTGAGCATCTGGAGGCCTACGCCGCCGGCCGCGCCCGGGCCGGGGTCACCGCCCTGATGGCGCTGGTGCCTGACAAGGCGTTGCGGATCCGAACCACTGCCGAGGGCGAGGTGCGCGAAGAGGTCGGCGCCGATGAGCTGCGTCCCGGCGACATTATCGAAATCGCTCCGGGTGCGCGCCTCCCGGCCGATGCCCGTCTGCTCGACGCCCTCGGTGCATTTGACGAGAGAGCCCTGACCGGTGAATCCATTCCGGTGGAACGCCGCCAGGGTGACAAGGTGCCGGCCGGCAGTCTGGCTGCCGATCGGGTGCTGCGTCTTGAAGTGGTATCGGAACCGGGCAACAACGCCATCGACCGCATCCTGCACCTCATCGAGGAGGCCGAGAGCCAGCGCGCCCCTATCGAGCGCTTTATCGACCGCTTCAGCCGCTGGTATACCCCGGCCATGATGCTGGTTGCCCTGCTGGTGGTGCTGGTGCCGCCTCTTGCCTTCGGCCAGAGCTGGGACGAGTGGATCTATCGCGGGCTGGCGCTGCTGCTCATCGGTTGCCCCTGCGCCCTGGTCATCTCCACCCCGGCAGCGGTTACCTCCGCACTGGCGGCGGCAACCCGGCAGGGGGCCCTGATCAAGGGTGGTGCCGCACTGGAGCGATTGGCCCATATCGATACCGTGGCGTTTGACAAGACCGGCACCCTGACCTTGGGCAAGCCGCAGCTGACCGAGCTGGTGAGCCTCAATGGTCAGAGCAATGGCGAACTGCTGGCGCTGGCTTCCGCCATCGAGCAGGGATCCCACCACCCGCTGGCCCGTGCCGTGGTGGCCGCCGCCAACGAGCAGGGGCTGGCACAGGTAGAAGCCCGCGATCTGCGCGCCCTGCCGGGCATGGGTGTTGAAGGGCGCATCAATGGCGAGCGGTGGCAACTGCTGGCACCGAGCCGGATAGCTACGCTGAGCAAAGATCAACAGGCCCAGATTGCCATGCTGGAGAAGCAGGGCAAGACGGTGGTCGTGCTCTGCCAGAGCAGCAGCGAACAGGCTCTGCCGGTAGCCCTGCTGGCCCTGCGGGATCAGATCCGGCCGGAAGCGGCAGAGGCGCTACAAGAGCTCAACCGACTCGGTCTGCAGAGCATCATGCTGACCGGGGACAACCCCCGCGCCGCCGAGGCCATCGCCGGTGAACTCGGGATGGGCTGGCGCGCCGGCCTGTTGCCGGAGGGCAAGGTCGATGAGATTGCCAAACTCGCCAGCTCGCAGAAAGTCGCGATGATCGGTGATGGCATCAACGATGCCCCGGCCATGAAGCGGGCCAGCATCGGCATCGCCATGGGTGGTGGCACCGACGTGGCACTGGAGACCGCCGATGCGGCGCTGACTCACAACCAGCTCGGCGGCATCGCCGCGATGATCCGCCTCTCCCGCTCGGCGCTGGCCAATATTCACCAGAATATCGCGCTGGCTCTGGGACTGAAGGCCATCTTCCTGGTCACCAGTCTGCTCGGCATCACCGGCCTGTGGATTGCGGTGCTGGCCGATACAGGCGCCACCGCCCTGGTCACCGCCAACGCCCTGCGCCTGCTGCGCAAGCGTTAAGCCAGCCGACAGCATCCCAACCAAAAGCCGTCCCCCAACCGGGACGGCTTTTCTTTTTCCTCTCATTGCGCCCCGTAAAAGAAAAAGCGCGCCTGCCGGTCGGCAGTCGCGCTTTGCTTACTCTCTCGGATTATCCCACCCTTGGCGAGGTGGAATTCAACCCGGGGACGCCGAGCCATCCCCCGGGCTCAATGGGTTTGCCTAGGGTGTTGCATCCGCCACGCTGACGCTCAGAGTCGGCTTCTCCTTGTCCATGGAGGTAAAAACAAACTTGTAGTTACCCGCCTTGCTCAGGGTCATACCGACGTCACTCCCTCCTTTGCACAGGGTAAGAGGGGCTGAAACGGTCAGCACATCGCTGGGCGCACACTTGCCGTAGTTGGCGATGTTCCAGCTGGCATCGGCGATCTTCAGGGTGGTCTGACCCAATTGGCCATCGGTTACCGGTACGGTCAACCCATACATGTAGTTGCCATCAAAGCTCATCTGGTTGACCGCATCCCACTGACCCAGAAAACCACGCACAAAGATGCCCGTGTTGCCAAACGGTGGCAGGGTGCTCAGGTCGGTTTTCTTGCCAAGCGGCAGACCCGCCCCCTGCGCACCGGACTGCGGCTTGACGAACACCTCGGCCGACCAGGCCCCCAGCGTCAGGGTGCCGCCACTGACAGCGGCATCGCGGGCGATGCTGTTGCCAGCGTGGTGAGCTGAGCTCAGTTGCAGACCGCTCAGGTCGATCGGCTGATCGTTGCCATCACGGAAATCGCCGATGCTCTGGCTCTGGTTGGTGGCGTTGATCATCACCACCAGACCGTCGATGGCCGGATCCAGATCCGCTCCCGCATTGACGCCGTCATCCACCGTCATCACGATGAGGCCGGGCACCTGATCCGGGCCGGTATTGCGGAAATCGACCCGCTTGATCACCTCGGCCCCGCTTCCGAGACGCAGCAGACGCGATGATTTGCGCAGCTCCGCCAGCTCCTGATAGAAGCCAACCATGGTCTCCATGTCGGTGCCATTTGGCTTGCCGTTGAGCGTCAGCACCTGCTCGATCAGCGGATAGTTGTCGCCATCCTTATCCTTGCGCGGCAACCCCTTGTCGAAGTTGTTGTCAGCCAGGGTGTAGTCAACCTTGTTGTACCAGTCGCCCGAGTCGTAGCTGTCCCGCTCCATGGATTTGGATCGCAGCAGCTCGACACCGGCGTGGGTGAAGGGGATACCCTGCCCCAGCATGGCGGTGGCGAGAGATACCCCCTGCATCCGCACCAGATCGGCGCTGGCAGGCGCCTTGTAGCTAAGGTTGTCGAACAGGGTCTGGTTGTCGTGCTTGTCGACGTAGTTCTGCACCTCCCCCGGATCCTTGGCATAACCGGCGCTCTGGCCGTTGTAGTCGATCTCGGAGCCCTTCTTCGGCACCCCGTCCTTGTCGGTCAGGACGAAATCCCTGAGGTTGCCCGCCATGCCAAGACGCACCAGATCCGCCAGATGGAGTGCCTGCTCCCTGGTCACCTTGCTCGCTTCATTGGGGTAGACAAAGGCTCCGTTGCCAAAGCCCTGGGTCTTGCGAATGGTATCGCCGCCGTCGAACGGACTGCCGCCGCGCACCGCATCGCGCAAGCGGTCCGAGAAGGAGCCGATACCGGTACCGCCCAGATGCTTCTGGGTCGCCTGCACGAAGCGCTTGTCATCCTGCACTTCGCCGAAGTTCCACCCCTCGCCGTAGAAGTACATCTCGGGATTGACCTTCTTCACCGCGGCCAGCGCCTGCACCATCTGATCTTTCGGATGGTGGCCCATCAGGTCGAAGCGGAAGGCGTCGATCTTGTAGTCGCGCGCCCAGGTGACCAGAGAGTCATCCATCAGCTTGGCGAACATGGCGTGTTCCGGCGCAGTGTTGGAGCAGCAGGTGGAGTTCTCCACCGAGCCGGTCTCCGGATTGAGGCGCTGATAGTACCAGGGCACGATCTTGTCGAGCACCGACTTGGGACCGAGCCCGGATTCGTTGGTATGGTTGTAGACCACGTCCATCACCACGTTCATGCCGATGTTCTGCTTGATGGCCTTGACCATCTCGCGGAACTCCAGAATACGTTTGGTGCCCTCGGCGTTGGTGGCGTAGGAGCCTTCCGGCGTGGTGTAGTGGTAGGGATCATAACCCCAGTTGAAGGAGTCGACGCCGCGCAGGTAACCGGAGAGCTCCTGCACCTGCGGATTATCCTTGCTGTCGCCCCCTTGCAGGTCGGCCAGCACATCTCCCACGGTCTGACCGCCACCGCAATAGCCGCCAAATTTGGATGTTTTCACATCCGGATTGACCTGACAGAGCTTGCTGAAGTCATCGCCGAGATTGGCTACCTTGGCCGGATCCTCGTTGACGGTAGCGATATCGAACACCGGCAGCAGGTGCAGGTGGCTGACGCCGCTTTTTGCCAGCGCTTTCAGATGGTTGACCGGTACAGAGTCGGGCTGGGTCAGGCCGACAAACTTGCCGCGCTTCTCTTCATCGGTGGAGGCATCGTTGCCGGTCAGGTCACGAACATGGGCCTCATAAATAGTGATGTCGGCGGGGTTCTGCTGGCTGTGGGGCGCCTTGAGGCTGTCCCATCCTTCCGGTTTCAGGGCCGGATCGTCGAGATCCACTACCTGACTGAACTCGGAGTTCATCGCCAGACTCAGGGAGTAGGGATCGGTCACCTCGTAGCGCTCGACCTTGCGGCTCAGCGGGTGGTAGACCTCCATGTCGTAGCGGTAGAACTGACCGATCAGCTCGCTGCCCCCCTCGTAACTCCAGCTGCCGCTGGCGCTGTCAAAGGTCATCGCCACCTTGCGATGTTTCTTGTGATTGGCATTGTAGAGAGCCAGCTTGACCGACTTGGCGGTCGGCGCCCAGAGACGGAAGGTCACCCGGTTGCCATCTACCACGGCGCCATAGCTGAGCTTGGTTGCCTCGGTCGCATAGAGGGCATCGAGGGCGCCGGCGCTCTGCACCAGAGTTGCGCCCTGCAAAATACCGTCCGCATCGGTACCGATAGCCACCAGCTCCCCCTTGAGCAGCGGCTTGAGATCCTTGCCGCTGGGCAAGGCAAAGGCAGCAGCCTCCTTGAGGTGCGGATATTTGGCCTGCTGCTCGGCGCTCAGAGTGGTAGGAGTCAGTTTGATATAGGGGAAATCAAATACCCCCTTGTTATTCGCTGTGATCTGCCCTGATGCTGCGTAGTAGAGGCGAACATGGGGCTTGTCCTTGCCCCCTTGCCAAATCAGGGTGTTGCCATCGATCAGATGAGCGCTGGCCCCCGCCACGCCAAACGCGGCGGTGAAGGCGTCGGCGCGGCTGCCAAACACCTCCTTCTTGCCCGCCACAATAGCCACGGTGCGATCCGGATGATCCTGGAAGATCACCTTCATATCGCTGCCGGTCAGGTTGGCCAGATCGCCGTTGCGAGCGATAAAGTTGATGCAACCTTCCAGCTTGCTGAGCGGCACCACCCAGGCCGGGCCAAAGCTGTCAGCCGCAGCGGGACTTTTGCTCTTGTCGTCCCAACCGCTGTTCAGGCCGCTCGCCTCGGTGGCAGAGCAGGCCTCATTGTTCCAGAGATGGAGGCTGTAGCTGGCAAAGGGCCCTTCGGCACTTCTGGCTGCCACGGTCTGGGTATCGACCAGAGCGATCACAGCCTGATTGTTACCGGCCATCAGCAGCTCTTTGGGAGGATCTATCTTGGGCAGGCGAGCGACAGGCTCGGCCGGGGGCTTGGGATTGGAGGGTGATGTATTGTCATGACAGCCAGACAAAAGCGCGAGCAGTGAGGCTGTTACCAGCGCCACT
>Ga0247724_1000222_pt1 | contig 14365 bp, 20 predicted proteins | sample OKSTACKMC2E_FD_182776 | JGI IMG/M metagenome (GOLD analysis project Ga0247724, IMG submission 182776) | Subsurface sediment microbial communities from gas well in Oklahoma, United States - OK STACK MC-2-E | ecosystem: Environmental > Terrestrial > Deep subsurface > Rock core/Sediment | place... | reverse complement strand
CTTATTTGCAGCCATGTCCCGCCCCTGCACAAGACGTCATGAAAAAGATCGATGGTCTTATCGACGGGAAAAAATTTGAAGGACAAAAGTGGGAATTGGCAACAATCGATCTTGATCCTGATGACGACATACTTGCTAAAGACTGGACTACATCGCTCAAATCAGGCGAGCGCACCTGTCTCATTAAGCTCAATGTGCGCGTTCGTCAAACTGACGAACTATACCAATCAATGATCTCTTATTGGTTCGACATTGACGGAACTGCAAATCGCACAGCTGCAGCCAAGGTCGTAAAAGCAACTGACGAGGCTCTTTGGAGGGGACTGAAAGCATGAGGACGCTTGAGGAAGAAACTCTCTTTTATGCAATCGCTTGTTTCATAGTTTTCGGTTTGCCGGTAGTTGCTTTCTTTGCCTGGATGAAATATGAGGATATTAAACAGAAGAAGATGAAGCTTGAAAAGGACGATGAAGAGTAGCAAGCAATACGGTGAGCTTGCATATCAGGAGATGATAAAAGGACGCTCACGCAATAAGCCAACATCTTTTTCGTCACTGACAAATTCCGAGTCTTCTGGAATTTGGTACAGCAGCGCACGTGCTGACAGGCTACCTCAGTTGATTGAGTTGAATCATCCGGAGGCCCTAATTGGCTCCTCTCCGCACAGGCTCGAACAGCTCTCTCATACGGGCACCAATCAAATCACTTTAATTGGCGAATGGCCTTATCCGAAAAAAGCCGAGATAACAACCATCGCTAGGCTTGAACTGGATTTTGTTCCACAAGCAGATGGGCGCACAGGCGTAAAATACAATTACAGCATTGCTCCATCTGACGACCCTTTTGCCGCCCAGCTAATGAAGATCACAAATTTTTGGCTCCAAAACCTAATTGAGAAGGCGACCTAATCTATGGACATCATCTTCATTGCCCTAATGCAGCTTCTCTTTCTAGGTGGTTTCATTGGCTTTCTTGTTTGGCTCAGCATGAAACTCGATGCCAAAAAGAAAGACCAGCGGCCCGGAGTCGAACAAGAACCCGAGCTTCTCAAAGGTCTCAAAGGTATCCTTGAAAAGCTTCCTGGGCTCAGTCCCGAGGATAAGGAGATTGGCGAGAATCAAGGGACTTTTTACACAACGGCACCGTTTTCAAATGTCTGGGAGCGTTGCGTCGACGTGTTTACTCGTCAGCCAGTGGGATATGACCCCAAATACAACTGGAAGAAGATAACGCCTGACCAAGCCTATTCCCGCTTCATCATGCTCGGCGAATGGAAGGAGCAACATACTCTTGTTGCACCTCCAGGTGCATATGACTCCAAAATAGAGAATCTCATTAGCATCACTTGCACTTTAAGGTTTGAGCAGTTGGATGCCGGTGGCACAGCCATCCATTTCACCTACGACATAAACAGATTCGACATAAATGCCGAGAAATTGAAGCGTGAAACAAACAGAAGACTGCGCACGATCTGTCTGCAGATGACGCAAGACCCATCACGCGGAATACCCTTCTAGTCTGGCATGCAGACCCCCTGGGCTTTTTTCATTTCTCAAGTATAAGGGGTTGGCGCCACCGCGTGTCAAGCACTATCGAGTTGCTGCGGCATAAACGGCCGCCTCCCCGCGCGCGGGTCCCCTCCATTTATTCCTCGCAACTCTAGATTGGCTCAGTCTCAAGACTTTTCGCTTGACCCGCAGAGCCCACCCCTTACCCCGGTCTCCGAAATTTCTAAATCGGAGGCTCGCTATGCGACAAAATCATGGCTTTGGACTTGAGCTTACAAACAACAGTAAAACAGGCTGGGCTTTCAGCCTCAGCAGGAATGACTCGTGCATTCATGCAACAGACATCTGCCGGAAGCTCTGTTATGGGAACGGTATCAGGTATCAATCGGCAGGTCAGAAAGACAAACGACGACGCAACTTCAAGACAGTTGAATTTCTGCTTGAGCGAGGAGGTCCGGAATTACTTGCTGAAAATCTTATTGCGCTGGTCGATCAGGCACGTCCTTCAGATTGGCTTGCTGCGCAGATCTGCGATGAGCCGACAAGTTTGCCCTGGTCGCTCCGCATTCACGATGTCGGTGATTTTCATAGCGTCGATTATGTGAGCGCATGGATCAGATCGGTTGCACAACGACCAAAATGCAAGTTTTGGTTTTACACTCGCAGCTTTGCTGATCCAGCTATTTTGGCTGCTCTTTCAGAGCTTGCGTCATTTGCAAATTGCAGTGGGTTGCTCTCGATTGACTCTGACAATTTTGAGCTGGGACTTCAAGCATTTGCAAAATATCCCGGCACCTTCAAGCTTGCGCTTTTGCAGGAGCATGAAGACAAGCTAGACCCAGCGCTTATTCCTGCAATTGAATCGAACGTCACGCACGGGCAGATAGTCAACTTTCCTTATCACCATGGCGGACGACACGTCCCTGCAATTCAAGTTGACACGCTGACGAATTGCCCGCAAATAACTACGAAAGCCTTGCCTTTACAGGCGGCTCGGCACCTCCCGAAGCCTTGTCAATCCTGTTCGTTTTGTCTGCCTCTCTAAAAAAAAAGGAGAATGTATGAAAGTCGATCATTTAGCAGAACTTTTGAAAGCTGCCGAGCTGGGTGCTATGCGCGTCCATCACCCTGACCAGAAACAAAGGCTTGCCGAGGCTATGAAAGCGGCCATGGATGAATTAAAGCGAAGGCATGAAGCTCGCAAGCGTTACCGTGCTACGCGCCCTGCTCAGACAGTTACTCGCAAACTCATACGTGAGCAATTGCGCTTCACTTATGACGGTGTGCGCTTGAAGCGCTCCGGTGAATGGCATGTTCAGGGTAAACCTGGCATGTCATGGCAACTGTTTGCTCGCAATGACAGCGAGGCTCAGGAGCTTCTTATCTTTGAGAAGCCTGGGCGAAAAAAGAGGCACGCCTGCGGCTGCTTACATCACTCAGATGCTGCCGGTGTTGTTGATGCGTGCTTACTTGGACAAGAACAGGGAAGCGACGAAACTTGGACTGGCTACTAGTTCAAACAAGATTTTAAAAGCTCATAAGAGCCTTCTTGCTGCCCTGCCAATGCCCCTGTTTGCCTCGGGCAGGGTAACGACCAGGTCGAAACATAATCACGGGTCTGATGAGCCCCTAGGCTTTTTTCTTTCTCTAAGTGTGACATAGGAGCGCCCCCGCGCGTCAAGCATGTAGTGCAGTTGCTGCGGCATAAACGGCTGCCTCCCCGCGCGCGGGTCCCCTCCATTTATTCCTCGCAACTGACCTTCGGTTTTTTCTCTCAACGTCTCGCTTGACCCGCGGAGCCCCTAAGTCCCGTTCGAAGAAAGAACGGTTGTATGCCGCTCTGCAAGTAGACGCCATAGGAGAAAAATATGAAAGACAAACAGCATCCAAAACTAGAGTATCCAACAGATACTCCCTGGGGACCTCCCCAGCAGGTCGATGTTATCGCTGATGGCATCGTCCGTATTCACACCGCCGGTCACGGTGGTTACTGGCTCAGTCCTGAGCGTAACAAGCAAGTTCCTCGGAATTTAAGAGAAAAGACGTTCTGCCAGAACGGTCTTGACGGCTGGTATGAGGAAGATTGCGATGCGGCAATTGTCGAAGCTGTCTTCTACAAATTGATGCCTGGTCCTAATCGGCTCGAAAGCAATCACCAGTATCTGAAAGACCTGCGTGATGGGCTTGCCGCAGCCAAATGGACCGATGCGCAAATCGATGAAGCATTTGGTGTCGAGGGGATCTCGAAGAAACTCAGAAATCACAAATAAGGAGTAGCGACATGAAAAAGAAAGTATTGATTGGACTTCCATACAGACTGCTTGAGCAGCTCGACTTGCTTGCCGATTATCGCTCACAGACTCGTTCTGAGCTTATCCGTGAGGCGCTTCGCTCTCACCTTGATCGCGCAATGACAAATGGTGCACCTGTAACCGTTTGGCACATTCCGAGCAAGGAAAACGAGCTTGTAACTAACTAGCTTTTCCTCAGGCGCTCTACGCAGCCGGGAGTTGGCGATAAGCCGCTCCCGGCTGTTTTTCTTTCCCCCACTTTTGGAGTATCTGCCATGAATACAAGAGCATTAAAGAAGCATCTGAGATACAAAATTCCTCAGATAAAGCTTGCGCTTATCAAAGAGCCAAGTGCCGACTTGCCGCTCATTCAGACGCCTGCCGACTTCGCTGATTACTTGTTGCCGATGAAGCATCTATCTGAAGAACACTTCATCACGCTGCATCTGAACACAAGGTTGCAAGTGATCGGATATCACCTTGTTTCGCAAGGTACTGTCTCCGCCTCACTTGTGCACCCGCGAGAAGTCTACAAGGCTGCGCTTTTGAGTAACGCTTATTCGGTTGTGCTTGCACACAACCATCCATCTGGTTCGCCTGATCCCAGCCCAGACGACATCGAGACAACAATTCAACTTGTCGCCGCCGGCAAGATCATGCAAGTCAGAGTGATGGACCACCTGATAGTCACAGACAGAACTATATACAGCATGCGCGAAACACACCCGCACCTGTTCGAATAGTCACGTATAATTGCCCAAGGAGAAAAACAATGCATCTTTACGACACCCTAAAAGGCGAACAAGCTCGCAATTTCTGCCAGACCACGCTTAAGCTAAGTCCCCCTGAATGGGACCTTGATGCGGTGAAGAAAGTGGAAGTCCATGGAACTGACATCGACGATCCTGGCGAAGATTTCTGCGAATATCGTGTCTTCGACGTGAATGACAAGGTCATTTGTGTCAGGCGAGAAATGGGTTATTGAGGATTCAAAACCTGAGGTCACATTGTTGATCTCAGGTTTTTTTGTTCTGTTTGTATGTCTTACGAGCCACAAGAAATACAGAAGTGGAGCTTGCGCTCCCCTTGGTCTTGGCACTGGAACTTATGCACTTTGGCGGGTCTAGTTTGCTCGCCGGTTTGGCTGCTTCTGCCGGGCTGCAGTAGCTGCATCTTTGACTTTGGAGCAGGCATGTGACCGCGAGCTGGAAGTAGCTGACTTTTAGAACTGGCTTGAGAACTTAGACCTTTGCACCATTTTGCTTCCTTGCTGAATGTGTTGAAGGCCAGCCAGCCTACAAGAACCATTTGGCGCCCTTTGCTTACTGTCCCGACCAAGCGCTCACCCAGCCCACTCCAAGCATCGACACGCTCCAGAGTTTCTGTTCGTCGTTCTTGCAATACTAGCTTACTCCGACCCTAAACTTGATCACCTTGTAACCGCTATCCCCAAAGGAATCAGCCTTGGGCACTTGATCGACACGTCCAACAATTGTTACCTGATTGTCCATGAATGTTACCCCTCAAAAGCACGTTTACATGGCCTGTTTTAAGCACATCTTCCTAGCTTCCTCTGAAGGACCGTCCAGTTGCTGCGGCTTAAACGGCTTCCTCCCCGCGCGCGGGTCCCCTCCATTTAAATCCTCACAACAATAAAGTTGGGACTGCGGCATAACGGGCAACCTCCCCGCTAGCAAGCACCCGGCTTTGTCAACGGAATAATTTTGATCTTTGAGGAAGCCGTTGACAAAGCCAGGTCCTGCTTGCTGGCGGGTCCCCTCCCATTATTCCTCGCCGTTCGTATATGGAACTCGCGACACTTTTTACAGTTGATTTTTATACAGACTTTTTCTTTTGATTAACCAAGAGCATAGCAAGCACCCGAATCTGTCTAGACGTTCAAACAAGCACCAGAGGTAGGTCTAGACAGATTCGGGGCCCGCTTGCTTCATTGTTTCTAGTTGGTCTTTTTCTTTTTATGTCTGTATTTTTTCTATGTATGTCGCGTCCTTCAGCGCTAGCAAGATGTGCTCTTTAACTGGCATGTAAAGCGTCCTTTTGAGGAGTAACAATCATGAACAATCAGCTAACAATCGTCGGTCGTGTCGGTCAAGCACCCAAGGCAGTTTCCTTCGGCGATACCGGTAACAAGGTGGTCAAGTTCAGCCTCGGAGTAACCGAGTATCGCAACAACGAAGAACAGACCCTCTGGATCGATGTCGATGCTTGGAACGGACTGGGTGAGCGCGTGCTCGCGACAGTAACCAAAGGGCGCGAAATGGTCCTCGTAGGCAGACTGGCCATCAACACCTTCACCAAGGAGCAAAATGGCACAAAGGTCGAAGTTCACAAGCCAGTTCTAAAACTCAGCTCCTTCCACCTCTGCGGTCCCAAGCCAGCTTCCAAAGACAAAGAAGCACCTGCTGCAGCACCGGCAGAAGCAGCCGAACCGGCTGAGCAAACTGAGACCCGCCAAAGTGCATAAGTCCCAGTCCCAAGACTGCAAGGGGAGCGCAAGCTCCCCTTCTGTCTTTCTTGTTTTTCTTGTACCAGGATAGCAACACGTTGCTATCTTTTGGACCGCCCACCCGCCTCCCTAACCAGTGTTGCCACTGCTTACCTGTACTTAGAACATTCAGCAGCACCGTAAGGTAGTTTTGTTCTTTCTAGTTTTTTGTTCGCTTCATTTTCTGTCGCCACTGTTTGCAAAGGCTCGGCATCATATTGCCCCGAAGTCACACACTGCTTTTCGGCGGAGCACAGACTTGGCTTTAAAGGTCGCACATTTTGTTTGTATGACTTGGCGCGCGCTTCGCGCGTGGTTCCGACCCACCCACCCTCAAAAGCGCGGGCGCCCCCTCCCCGTGCGCCAGTACCGCGCTTCCCATTCTTCAAACATTCCCGGTCAAGCCCAAGCCCTTCGGGGCGCTTCGCGCGGCTTGACCTTAAAGGTCTTACAAATTCAAGATGCAATACGGCACTCTAATTGCACTCAGCGAGCATCTTTTGCGCACCGGCAAGCACTTCTTTCTCAAGGTCTGGGCTTGCTGGACTAGCGCTTGCCAGGTCCTCTTTCAACAGCTTCTCGCCTTCTGTTAGCCATGTCCTGGCTTTGTCTTTCATACCTGCTCGGAAGTACCAACCGCCAATTTTAGCTTCCAGCAAGCCATTGCCTTTATGCTCCGGGAAGCGCTCTTTATGGGCGTTTAGCTCTTTCAGCGAATACTCGGCCGCTTCGCGGTACATCTTTTGTCCAGCATATGCGCCTGAGAGCAAGCCATAGGCCTCAGAATTCAAGCCCGACTTAACGCGCTGATCGCCTTCCAGTTGATCGATCAAATCAATTGACCTGTTCAATGGCTCGATTGCTTTTGCAAATTGCTCTGAGCCAACCAATGCCCTGCCGTAGCTCCTGTATAGCTCAGCACGCCGGTCTTTTGGCTGCGCTGCAAAGTCACTGTATTTACTTGCTTTGTCAAACCACTCGGCAGCTTGTTTGTAATTCTTCTCTGAGTACGCCTTGTCTCCAGCATCCCACATCTCTTTTAGCCCTAATGGCATTCCAGTCGGTGCCGCTATCGCTGGCACAAAAACAGCTGCAATGCACAAACTAAAAAGCAACGAAGTTAGCCGGTTTCTCATAGCGCCTCCAGAAGGTACTGCCAATAATCTACCCGCTTTGCAAGACGTATTGGTAAGCAAAGCCCGTGGCTTTTAGGGCTAGCCTTTGGCTCGCCGCCCTCCCTTTCCTGCCTGGCAAACTAGCCTACAACACCGCAGCCCATCGTCAAGCCGATATTGGCTCATGGCAGACGCGACGATCTTGACGACGGGTCCCCCTGCGGCGTTGTATTCTGGCAGTCCCGGCAGGTGGGGTGCGGGCAGCTCGAATGAGCGACTTGGGCTCGCACTGCATGTGGTGTCCGCCTAACATAGGTGGTGCCAGCTTAAAGCTCGCACCAGGCTTCCCTACTCTCGGCAATGTGATCCCGGTCATGATGCATCCGACCCCGCGCGTCTGCTGATTTCAAAGGCATCGCGTCCTGGATGTTAGTGCCCTTAGCCCTAGTCAGCAAATGCTGCTCTGCGAAGACCGCAGGTCCGCTGCCGGGTGACGCTCGGTGAGCTAAGCGAACTTCGGAGATGAGCAGGCGTTAGCACCACGTGTTAGGTGTTGATTGACGAGGCTGCACCACAACTGCGCGCGCAAAAAGGGTCTGCACTTCGTTTGATGGCTTCGCCACAAGCCCTTCTTTCCGTGCTCCTTGTAGTGCCAAACAAAAACATCAACACTAACACGAGGTGCACGCCATGCTCATCATCCGAACTTCGCAGCTCACCGGCATCACCCGCCAACTGGACCTGCCAGTCTCCGCACACCAGCTTGCTGACTGGACCAACGGCACTAACATCCAGGACGCCATGCCTGAACTCAGCGCCGCCCAGCGCGAATTCATCATGACCGGCATCACAGCCGAAGAGTGGGAAGCCCTGGTGCCCGAGCTTTAAGCTCGGCACCGCCTTTGGGGCAGGTGCCTTGCGTGCCTGCTCCGCAGAAGCGCGTCTTCGCCGCCACAAAAGGATGGTCCTATTGCTGATGTTTGAGCAGCAAGCTGCAAGCTCCGCTCCCGGCTTTGCCTCCCGCTCCACAGTGGTAGCTCTCGCCGCCGGTTTCTCTAGTTTATCGCGGAGCCAGGCAAAGCAAGACGCTGCGGCTTAAACGGCTGCCTCCCCGCGCGCGGGTCCCCTCCATTTAAATCCTCGCAAGCTGCGTCTTGCTTAACCCGGCGCCACCGCAATAGGGCACGCCTGACGGCTTACGACGGAGGTCCTAGAGATGGACAAGAAACTATCCTTTCAAGAACTTGAGCAAATCTTCAGTGAGATCAACGAGCTTGAGGCTCAGATCAAAGCGCGCCGCAGGCTCATCCAGGAGCACTTGCTCAAATCGACCGGTCGGCAGTGCTGCCGGTTCTGCTACGCGAACCACGAACCGACATGGACCAAGCATCCAGTGTTGATGCTGCACGAAGTGTTCGGTAGCTACGGAGCCGGGGGGCGTTAGCCCCCCCCTTTTTGCGGCAATCGCAAATGAATGCGTAGCGGCAAGTCGCTTGATTTTTGCCTTCATGCAGTTCTTCATGCCTGAATCTCCGTCAGGGCTGATGCAAGCAGCATCTCCGTCCACTGCGCCTGCTACAAGGGTCTCCGCTACGCTGCGATGCCTACGGCACAAGCCCCTGTACCCTGCTCGCTCCCGGAGGAGAACAAGGCATCAACCCCAACGGAGATTCAGCCATGAAGAAAGCTGCACATGATGTCAAAAAATCAATCGACTTGCTCAACGAATTCTATGCAACCGCCCGCGCCAGGTTCGCTCCCGGCACCCCGGAGCGCCTTGCTATCGTCGGCAAGCTCAACGAGATACATGACGAAATCTGCGACAGCAAGCAAGCGCACTGCGCGCGTTGCGCCGAATTCGGCGAGGGCGAAGGGCGTTAGCCCTCCCCTTTCTCGGCATGAGGCAAAATGGAGCCAGGAGGCGCCTATGGACAGAGATCAGTTTCGGCAGCAAATAACGCAGCGCTACGTGGCCGGCAAGGCACTGGAGGGCGCTAGCGCGGACGAGATCGCCAAAGGCGTCGTAGACCCCGTTGAACAAATGAACTACGTCGCCGGCCTCGGCAAAAAGCAGGGGGACGGCTCTAGTGCTGGCAGCGGCGCGGGCGGCGTGCTGCTCCTGGTGCTACTGTTTGCGACGCTGGTGATATCGGGGCTGTTGCAGATGCTGAGGCTCTAGCGGTCACGGTCCTCGTCTTTTGAGCCCAGGCGTTCCCAGTAATATTGTCGCTCTGCCAGGCGGTCTGCTAGGGCTCGGCTTGCGGCTTCCCATCTGAGCTGCTGTAGGAACGCTGCTTCTAAACGGCTCTGCTTTGCCATGTCTGCCTGATGATAGAGGTCGTCCAGTTGCTCGTACAGTTTGTCTAGGGTTTCGTCCATCTGCAGCTGCGTTGTCTTTGGTTTTTTGTGGCTCGGTGTTCGTCCAATGCATCTATCGTAGCGTCGTTTTTACTGCGCGGGAGCGGGGCGGCTGTGCCCTGGGTTTCTTGGTTCGACCCTTACCGGAGCGATTCAGATCGCGACCCCCTCCACGAGGCTTTGCCTCGCTGCGGAGGTAAGGCAAGATAAAGCGGATTATCCCGCATCTGGAAACCCTTGCCGCACAAGGCTTTTAACCCTCTTCCATCGGTATTTGTGGGGTATGCGCAGCCTCTCCCGCAACGGAAAACCATTGTGGGATAATGCATTGGACCCTCTTCCGAGGTATTTTTATGCCAACCGCTGGAAACTTCAAAGTAACACAGGAAGATTTTGACAGAATCAAAGAATTTTCCACTCGATCCGGTCGCCCGTTAGCGGATATTTATCGCAGCGCCGTACTTGAATACATCGACCGAGAGCAACACGCTGAAGACGACGCATATTTCATCCGCCGGATGAAAGACCGGGACAAACTGATCGTCGAGGGACTCAAATCCATCGAGAATAGATTTGCCACACTGATCGTCCGCCTCGGTATTGACCTTGAGTCGTTATATGCCCTTGCTTGGTCGCTAACCGCCGAGCAGCCCGACCGGGAGGAAATGTTTGAGAAGTGCTACCAGGTCGGAGTCAAACGCTTCCGTCGCAAACTCAAAGGCCTTGAAAAAGACATGGTCGACTCGTTGATCCATTCCGACGAGCTTATTAGCGTCCAGCGCAAAGCAGCCCAAGACGATAACGAGGACGATGAAGAGTAAGGCCGATGCCCAACATCGTCAAACACTCATACATCAAAGGTCCCAAGATAGCCTCCCGAGCAATAGCTCACGTCAATTACATCCAGCATCGTCCTGGGGAAGACAAAGAGCGCGGCAAAGACCGAGAAGATCGAGAAGTCCCTGGCACTGAGCGAGAAGGACGCGACCCGGCACGCCCCCTGCGCGTAGCCGGTGAGGAAGACTTGCCGCCTGGCAAAGCTGCGCAAGACTTCAAGCAAGCCTTCTATCACAGGGAAGAACGCGGCAGGACCGTCCACAAGTTCATCCTTTCTCCCTCTGAGAAAGGTGTGGATATGGACAGCTACACAAAGGAGATGATGACCTCAATCGGTCAACGAAAAGGACAGGATCTCAAATACGCTTGGGTGGTCCACGGCAACACCGACAACCCCCACGCACACGTTGTGGTTTTGGGAAAGGACCGCGATGGCACTGAAGTTCGTTTCAACAAGCTCGATTATGCCCTCATGCGCCATTACGGAGACCGCTATCTTGAGCGCGAGCATGGCGTTGAACTGAACATCACAAAAGACAAGGAAATCGAGATGTACGCCCGCACGCACGGGCACAATCTCTTCACCGAAAACACCGAAAAGACGCTGAAGTTTTTGTCCGAACCGGATAAGAAACGCAGCTGGATTAGTGACGAAGACTTCCGCCACCTGCTCTTGATCAACAGGAACTGGAACGAGAGCCTTGAAGGTCCAACAAGAGAAGGCGGACTAATGCTTGGCTCGACCTGGATGCATGACCGGGGGCGTCTGTCAGAGGTGCATGATCTCTTCCAGAATTCCGGCAATCGCGACCTCTGGAACGACGTTTTAAATAACACGACCGACCAAGACCTGAAGGACTACGCGGCCAAACAAATTGCTACGCTCGACGATCAGCGCCAGGCGGTAGTCGCTGAACTAGGCGAAAAGCTGGGACTTACGCCCGACAAACACGATGCATTCTTTCGCGAGCTGCAGGAGCAATTTGCTGATGAATGGCGCGAAATCGACCAGGTGCTCTATCCGGAAAAATACTTGCCGCAAGGGACAGACCGGCAAGACATCGACCTCAAACGTGTCGATGCTGAGGACAAGATCCAATTGGCCAACGGCGAATGGATCACCAAGTACGACAGCTCCCACCACCTGGACGGTGTGCGTAAGGACCTATGGGATGGTCCTATGGAAGATCGGCTGCCCAAAGAAGAATTCTCGAAGCTCTGTTCATGGATAGGCACAAAGAAAGAGCATGGCGAAGATTGCTTTGGCCAGCCCCCATTGCGTGAGGACATTGAGCATGAGAAAAGCCTCGATCTCAAAGACCTCGACTCCCGCTCTGTCAGCCTGGATGGTCTAAGCCAAGACCTTTCTATGGAGAGCAAGTCTTTGCATGACCTGTTGACGCCCAACCATGAGAGCCCGGAACTCGCTGAAATTGAAATTGTCGATCAGACGCACACCATCTCCATTGAAGATGCTTTGGATGCCCGCCAGCCTAATGAGCAATCGCTGGAAGAGAGTTTTGAAATGCTCGACCGCGACGAGCCGGAGTTGGACTTTGAAACCATCGAACATGAAATGGCCGACGAGCCAACTCAGGACGTGGCCGAACCCTATGAAGTAAGCTATGACATTCCAGAAGACCAGGACATTGATTTTGAAGAGCAAGGCGACATGGACTTTGACTTTGATGAGGACTTTGACCACCAGCACGATGAAATTGAGACCGGCGACAATTTCGACCACGATGAAATTGAACCTATCTGCGACATTGAAGAAAATGGCGGGGAAGACTATGAGTTAGGCGAGGATGATCGGCCCGATACGCCAGAGCGTGACGACCATGACGATGACGAGCACCGGCGCGGCAGAGGAGAAGACCTAGGAAGGTAGCCTATGGCAAAAGAAGTAATTGTCACACTCGATGACCATCGAATTCCCATCCCTACTGTCGATGTTCGCGGCTTTATCGCCAATGCGTTGAAGGTCCTTGAATGGCGTGAAATTAACACGCCCAGGGACATGAAGCGCGTAACCGCCAGTCAAATGGACCAGATCAAAGGTCACAGTGTTTACGATTACCAATACCATCTAACAATCCGCTATTCAAAAGTCGATGACGGCTCGACCTTGCTCAACTACGAGCTGAAGGAAAAGAAGCAAGGCGACAAGAAAAAGTGCCAGGACAAACTAAAACAGCTGCAAAAATCAATTAACGAGCTTGCTTTTGAATCATTCGAAGTCGCAGCTGAGCAGCCCGTTCCGGATACATATGGCGATGCAAAATTTGCAGACGATGCCGAGCTCCGGAAAAAGGACTTCATCACAGCTACTTCTCCATCCAATCGTTTGCTCATTGCGCCCTGGGGCGAGAATGAATTCATGACTGTGCCCGTGCCCTACACGAACATGCACGCCATGGTTTGTGGTCCCAGCGGCACAGGTAAGTCATCGGGCTTTTTCGTTCCGAACCTTGTATTCAGGCTCGGTGGCAGTGTCATCGTTACTGAGGCCACTGCCGGCGGCGAGATTCCAGAACTCTTCAGCGATACCGCTGGTTGGCGTGCCTTCAAGGGAGACAAGGTCTATTTTTTCAATCCTGAATACGCAAAAGGCACACGGATAAATCCGCTGGATTTGTTGAAGTACACGCCTGATGCTGAGTTTGCAGCAGTTGCAGACGAGATTGCAAACCTTGTAATTGTGAATACAACTCCGCCAACATCGACGCGCTCAGATCCGATATGGGACAAAAGCGAAAAACATCTCTTGTGGATCATGATCATGCACGTGACGCGATCCGGCGACCCGAAACTGGCGCATTTTGGCGGCATCCGCGATCTTCTGCGTAAGTCAGACAAACAATTGAAATCTATTTTGCGCTCAAGCAATTCAGAGATAGCCATCGAAGAATACGATGCGTTTCTAAGTCACAGCTCCGAGAATTTTCGGCACGGCGTATTTGCAGGTCTCCTGCAACGGCTCAATCCGTGGCTCTCAAGCGTCGTCCAGACAATGACGGCGACAACGGATCTCGATTTGGATCAATTGAGAAACGAAAAATTTGCCTTTTATATCTCAGTGCCTTCGCGCAAAAAATACCTAAAACCAATTGCATCTTTGATCTTCAACTTCATTCTCGACTTGTCGCTCTCCAATAGGAAATTCAAGTATCCGCCCGCTTTGCTCTTGGATGAATTTACTAATTTTGGAGCGATACCGCAGATTGACGATGCTCTGTCGATCATACGTAAGCGCAACATACCTGTCGTTCTCGGTTATCAAAATCATGGACAGCTCATTTACTTATATGGTCGGGACATCACAGACAAAATAATCAGCAACCTTTCGACCCGCGTTTTCTTCCGCCAGCGCAACGACAAAGATGCAGAGCAGCTTTCAGATGCGCTTGATACACAAACAATCATCGACAAGAAAACTGACGACCAGGGGCACACAACAGTTCGTGAATTAGCACGCCCTCTGATGACTGTGTGACAGCTCAAAACAATGGCGCCAACAGAAGTGATCATCACAACGGAAGCAACAAATCCAATCAAAACTACTCGCTTTGATTACGTCCGCTGCCCGCAGCCCAGGGGCTTTGATATGCCGGAATTGCCGGAACACGAGCTTATTCAGATTGAACAGCTCAGTGATGCTGTTCTGGCTGCAGCCGCAAAGAAAGCAAAAGCAAAAGCGGAAGAAGAATTCCAATATGGCACTGCAAAGGGCGATGTTGAAGATGTTGT
>Ga0247724_1000220_pt1 | contig 14406 bp, 30 predicted proteins | sample OKSTACKMC2E_FD_182776 | JGI IMG/M metagenome (GOLD analysis project Ga0247724, IMG submission 182776) | Subsurface sediment microbial communities from gas well in Oklahoma, United States - OK STACK MC-2-E | ecosystem: Environmental > Terrestrial > Deep subsurface > Rock core/Sediment | place... | reverse complement strand
TTATAAAAACCTACCCGTACTATAACTATACTATTATAGATGCTGGTTTAGATGGCGTTTTTGAAAAAGGGACTATTCTTGGATATGCTGTTTTAGTTCCAAAAGCTGACGAAACATTTAAAAGATTAAGAACTTTAAAATTTTAATTTAGCTTTAATATTCTTTTGTATATAATAAAATAAAAGGGATAAAATATGAATGAATTTATTGAATACTTAAAAACATCTAATATAGATTTAAATGAAATGGCGTTTAAAAGAGCAGAATTGGTCGAAAAAATTGATAAGCAAAGTACACCATTGATGGAACACACATTGTGTTTATTAGCATTAAATGAAATATCTAATTGGGATAATACTGTGGCTAATATTATAAATTATATTGGTGAGTTATATGATATAAAATCGCATAGACAATATATGTCAAAGAAAGATTTATTAAATATTTTACTATATAAACCATTTGAAGATTCAGATGAAGAATGGATTGAAAGAAAAATTAAAAGAATTTCAAAATCTAAAAATATGAAAATTTACAGAATTCCTTCATTTGCAGAAATTGAATATTTTTATAGTTCAATTTTAGATGTAGTTCAAGATGGAATTGGTAGAGATAAAGTTAAAAATATTTTAAATACTATAAAAATAAAATATAGTTGATAAACTAAAATGATGAAAGAACACAATATAGTTATTCATATATTAAATAAATTAAATAAAGAAATAAATAAAAATTGTTTTATGTCTTATTATGGGAGTATTGTTTATGGTACAAACACCAAAATTTCAGATATAGATGTTATTTATGTTTTTGATAGTTCAGAAGATATTTATGAAGTAATAGAAGCACATAAAATGCCGGAATTTTATGATTTACCAAAAATTGATATACATTATATTAGTTCATTTACTTTTCAAAAATTATTAAATTCTCATGATATTATGACTTTAGAAACGTATTATCAATTACCTAATGATTATAAAGAATGGTTCAATTTTGAACTAAATTTAGATACTTTAAGAAGAAAAATATCGGCAGTTGTTTCAAATTCTTGGTCAAAGGCTAGAAAGAAATTAGATATTCCTGAAGAATCAGATTATATTGCTTTAAAGTCTTTATTTCACAGTTTAAGAATTCTTTCTTATGGTATTAATTTAGCGGAAAATAATAAAATTGATTATTTAAAGGTTACTTTAGATGGTATTGAAATGACTTGTAAAGAATTATGGGAAGATATTTTAAAAGATTATAATAATGGATTTAGATGGATTGAATTTAAAGAAAAATACAAACCAATTCAAAATGCAAATGCAACAAAATTTAGATTATTAGCTCCAAAAGAATTAGATTAAGGTGGTATTATGAAATACAAAGAACTACTGCAAAAATACAGAAATGAATTAGACGAAGAAAGCATAGAGTACTTAGAGAATTCATCAAATTTAAAATTAACTTGGGAAGATATTAAGTTCTGGTATAATAATTTGTACATATTTGATTTATGGTACAACTTAAAAAATGGAATTAAAAACTTCTGGAAGTACAAAGGTGTTATTTGGAAAGATAGATGGTATGATTATTCATTTATTATAGAACTACTAAAATTCAAATTAAAAGATAATATAAAAAATTGGGATAAAGCACACTATGTTGGTTCAGATTTTACTAAGAAAAGAATGATAGTTCTTCTAAAAAGAATAGAAGAATTTGATATGAATTTAGAAAATTTACAAGAGTTATATTATACTAAAAAGATATCTAGAGCTGAATATAATGAATTAAAGAAAGAATTGTTAACAATAACTTGGTATTCTTTAGGTCGAAATATCCAAAAATTTTGGGATTAATTAAACTTTAATATTGAATATATTATAATAAAGAAAAAAGGAAAAATAAATGAACTATTTCTCATCAGACTTTCATCTTGGTCACAAAGTGATTACAAAGTACAGACCGCAATTTCAAACAATTGAAGAACACGATAATGCTATTTTTGCTGAAGCAGAAAAATTAACAAAAAGAGATATTCTTTTTGTGCTTGGTGATTTTCTATTTGATTGTGATAATTTCGAAAATTATTTAATTAGAATCTCAAAATTAAAGTGCAGAATTAAATTGGTAATGGGTAATCATGATTCCCTAAAATTATATACACAACAAATTGCAAAAAATATTGAAATACAATTGCCTTTATTTTCGTATAAAAATTTCTGGGTAAGCCATTGCCCGATGCACCCAGATGAATTAAGAGGAAGAATTGGTATGATACACGGACATCTGCACAATGCAATTTTAGATGATATTAGATATTATGATGTTGGATTAGACAAAAATAATTTTAAATTCGTTACTTGGGAAGCAATAAAAGAAATATTTAAAAATAGAGGATTGGATATAAATCAAAAGAATAATTTTTTAGAAATGTAAGGAACAATATGAGTAAAGTTGAACAAATTCTACTAAAAGATGTAAGAATAACAAAAGAAATTAAACATGATTTATTTGAACTATTTGTTAAAAATATAATTTGTTTTGATTTTACCAATTATTTGGTTTATGTGAATGTAACTAAAAATAATATCAATAAAAATATTGGATTAAACTTAGATTATAGGAATAATTCTATAAAGTACTATTCAACACAAAAATCAAAATATCAAAATAAAGATTTATCTAAAACTTTTGCTAAACAAATATTTAGTATATTGTATATGATTAATAAAGAATGTACTACAAAAATTTTAGATTTATACAATATAACAGAAAATGATTTAAGCAGATTATCATCTTTTACAGAATACTTAGAAAAATCTGATTACGAACCATTCATAAAAAGAGCAAAAGAATTAAATCAATATAGAAAAATAAGAACAAAAGAAATTGTTCAAGAAACTCATAAAAATATTGTAAATAAAGATAAAATAAAACACGAGATTTGTAATAGAGTTAAAGAAAAAACAAAACATATTAACTCTAAAGATAAAAGAACAAAAAGAGAAGAAATATTTAATTTTAGTTCTGGGTTTAATTGTATTGCTGAAGCATTTGGAACTAAACTTGAATTTAAAGATGATATTGAAATAAGTTCGACTTCAGTTACACCATATTTTAAAGCAAAATCTAAAAATGAAAAATCGCCAAGAACTCAAAAAGAAATAAATTCTTTAATTTTATGGGATATAGAGAACATTAATTTCTTTGATGATTTTTCTATTATAACTAGAACATTTAAAAAAGAAAATCAAATTAAAATAGTTTCATTTTCTAAAGGTTATAGAGATTATTATTCAGCAAATATAGATTTTGAATTAAAGAAACTAAAGAAAAGAAAATGGATTATAAAAGAAGTTAAAAGTTCTGAAAATTCTGCAGATAAAGAATTAATTAAAGAATATTATAATTATTGTGATGAACTTAAAGAAGTGATTATAATTAGTTCTGATTCAGATTTTAGCGAAATTTTGATTGATTCAAAAAATAAAAATATAAAGACAATGATTATTTATAAAGAACTAAATCAGAAAAATAGATGGTTCAAAAATGCTGATGAAATTATTGAATTAAATAAAATAAAAGGAGAATAAATGCTATATTATGTAATAACAAACAAAGAGGAAAATTTATTTTATAGCGCAGATTTAGATATTATTTCTAAAAAATATCCTGCACTATATATGTCAAAAATTGAAGCACAAGCAGCTTTAAATTTTATTGATTTGGAAATCAAGGAAGAATATAAGTTAAAAGTTATGCCTGCTAGATTAATTATACAAACTGGAACATCAAATGACTAAGAATAATAAAAAATATTTATGGCAAATTACAAATAATGAATATACAAGAGAATTTCTAAAGAAAGAAGGTTATCTTCTTTCTTTCGAGAATATTTATCTTGTATCACACAAGGATTTTGTTTATAATTTTTATAAATTTCTCATTGTAGATGATAGAACAAAAACGTATACATTAAGCACCTATAATGAAACAATTGAAATTTTTGATATAGATGAAAATGAATTGATCAATATTACAAATAAAATAAGGGGTGCACATGAATGAAAGTGAAAGAATAAGAGTAAGAATTGAAATGGATTCAATTTTGAGTTCATTAAATAATTCCGAACAAAAAGAAGTAAAACAAATATTAGAACAAATTATGTCATTATGTGAAAAAGAATCATTGAGTAAAGAAATTATTGCTTTAACAGTTTTATTGTATAAACATAACATTTTAAAAACAGAAATTTAATTTGGCTTTAATAATAGTTAGTATATAATTAACATTATAAAAATAAAAGGAATTAAAATGACTGAAACAGTAGCAGATTTAGTAGAAACAGAAGTTATAGAAATGAATGAAAATCAAAATTTAGTTAATATTCAAGATTTACTAAATTCATATAATGAATTTCAAAAAGATTGTTTGGGCGAAACATCAATAAGTAGTAAATTCACATTAAATGGTTTGGATGAAATTAATGAATTGGTAATTGAAGCAGCAATAAAAATAGATAAATTCACAAGTAATGGTGATAAAAAAGGATTCTTTTCTAATATTTCATCTAAAGCAGTAAAAACATTTGATCCAAAAGATGCTTGGTTAGGTAAATGGTTTAAAAAAGCATCAGAAAATGCTAAAGTTAATGATTTAGGAAATCAAACTCCTGATGAAATTATGAAAAATGTTAAAGATGTTATCGAGAAAAAGAAAGATGAAGTTTCTAAATTAGTAGTTGATTTATTTAAAGAAAAGAAAATTTATTTAGAAAGAATAGAAACATATAAAAAGATAGCTACAAAAGCTGAACATATTTATAATAATACAAGTCCAGACACAGAAGAAAATTTTAATGCTCAAATTCTTTTAACTAAATTAAAAGGTGCAATTATGGAACTACAAAATGATATTGAAACAGATATTAATCCATTAATCACAAATGCAAAAATGGTTGTAAATGATCTTACATCAAAAATGCCAACTGTTATATCAAAATTAAAAGGTAAATTAAATATTAAAACAATTCAACAGCAGTTATCCGATTTAACTAATAGTGCTCAAATTCTAACTGAATTATCTGATGTAGTTGATGAAAAGGTTACTGCAAGTATTCAAAGCACAACACTGCAAACATTGGATATGCTTAAAAATACAGGGGTTAATGTTGGTGCTTTAAAAAATAAAATTAATCGAGATGAAGAATTCAAAATGCAATTACTAAAGAAAATTGAATCAGTTAGAGAATCTAAACAAAGGGAATTTAAAGAAATAACAGCGCTTTCACAAAATGTTCTTGAGAATAAAAAAACAAGCACACAATTATTTTTAGATAGTTATAGTTCAAATACAATTAATGGTTTGGATAATGAATAAAACATTTATTGACACGGGGGATTTAATAATTCCATTTAATAAAATAAATGGAATAAAATATTTAGGAAAATTTATGGATGATTTTCATAATATTGAGAGATCTGCAAGATTGTGTATTTATACTAATTCTGAAAATTTTACTATATCAGCAAATTCTTACGAAGATGAATCAAATATAAAAGAAATTTATAATAATTATAAAGAATATTTATTAAACAAAGAAGGAATAAAAATATGAAAAAAGAACTAACATTTGACGATATTGCATATGTTTCTGAAACTGGACACATAATTTATTTAGATTATGTACACGGATATACAGAAAATTCAATTCTTTATGCTGGACAATATATATCAGATATTTCACTTGAAAAAATGAATGAAATTAAAGAAAAGAAAAATAATTATGAGTTATTAAAATTAAGTACTTCAAAATCTGAATTACAGAACTTAATATCTGAACAAGCAAAGGAAATAATTAATAACGTATTTTTAACTGAGATTAAAAATGAATTAGAAAATTATAAATCTGAAGCAAGAAGTTTATCAGAAAGTATAAAAAATACAGTAAGTGCTCTTAATACATTAATTATGGATTCTAGAACAGTTAGTGATAAATCATATAATATTGAAAAAGAACTAAACAAATTAAAAGATTCTGATTTTGTTAGTACTATAGAAAATACATTATTATCTAATAATCGAAAAGTAGATATAGCTGTTCAGAGTTTTAATAAAATTAATTCAAAATTAGAAGAACTTTTTAAGTAATTATGTTTAATATAATAAAAAACAAAATTAAAGACTCTAAATTAAAAACACTTTATTTAGAGCACTTAGATAATTATAAAAAATTAAAACAAATAAAAGAGAATATTAAAAAAGAAGATCTTAAAGATGAAAGTATTAAAGAACTTAAAATACTTTCAAATAAAAACGCAATATTGGATACTTTAGATTCATTTAATCTTTTAAAAGATAATATGTCTTTAGAAATAAATTCTGAAAGTGATTTTTATAAATTTAATAAAATTGATATTTCAGGTGGTGTTGTTTTTGACTTAAGAACCGCCAATTCCGATTTAAAAACTAAAATAGTATCTAGCACATCAACAATTTTTAACACAAATATAATTGACTTTAGAAGAAACTATAAAGCACCCAAATCATTTGAAAATATATTGTATCGTGATTTAACAACAAATAAAATATTATTTTCGGGTGCAAAGGAGTATTTTAAAAATGCTTTAATGCATAAACAAATTTTAAAAGATAATGAATTAAGAAAATCAATTTTAGAAGAACTTGAAGTTCCTGATGAGCAATTAAGTCTTCTTTGTACTATGTTATATGTTTTTTGTGAATATAATTATTTTTGTAAAATGAGTACACCAATTCTTTTTAAAATATCTGATTGTGTACATTATGTTTCAGATTTAAGAATAATTCAAAAAATTGCATATAAATATTGTGTAAGTATTATATTAATTTAAGGGAGTGCTATGAATTCAGAAATTGAAGATTTATTAAAATTGTATTTAAAAAGAATAAATAATTTAAAAGAAAATCAAATCGATAAAAGTGAATCAAAATTATATACTATAATCACACTTAGAACAGTTATAGAAGATTTAGAAAAAATTATAGAAAATTCAAAGGAAAGAAATGAAAATAAATAATATAGAAACATCTAGAAAATACTCAGGAACTGAATTATCTGAATTAAAAATAACAATTGATTTTAATACTGCTAATCCGAGTGAATTACCTGATGGTGATGCATTATATTATTTAATTTGTGCTTTGGATAAATGCGATGGGAAATCCTTTAAAAATTTAGATATTATTCAAAGATTGAGAGTTTCTAATAGATTGGATTCTGCATTTCATAAAATTTCTGAATTAAAAAAGGAATTAGATAAATATGAATGATTCAGATAGAAAAAGATATTTAATCGAACCCAAAATAGAAATACTTAGATTAAGTATAAAAATGAACTTAAAATCACTTCAAAAAAATCCAGAAAACATAAATCTGAAAAAACAAATAGAAAAAGATAAAATTGAATTGGAAAAATACAAGAAAAAATACCCAGAGCTATTTGTTTAATTTTAAAAAAGGAGAAAACATGGCTAGACCAAGAAAGAAAAGCGAATTACATGAAAATACAGAAGTAAAAGATACTTCTTATACTGTTTTATTATTAATACAGAAAGATAGTAAAATTGAATTAAAAGCAAGAACAGGAACACTTGAAGCATATTGCACTAAAGCAAATAAAATGCTAAAAATTAAATTTAGTAAATCATCTTTAATCTATAAAATGCTTGAGGGAAGATTAATGATTAAAGATAATTATTTAAAAGATAGGTTAATAGCCGTTGAGGTTGATTCTAAAGGAAATGCAGAACCACTAGAAGGTAAAAAACTAGTAGCATTTGAAAAGAAATGCAAAATTCAAAATTATCATTGGGTTTATTTGTTTAAAGAAAGTTTTGGTATAAAATGAGTATTTTAATTGATGATTTAATAAGACAAGAAACAGGGCACATTGTTGATACTTATATAAATGCTTGTACATATAGATCAAATACAAAAGATCAAAAATATTATTTGGCAAAACCAAGCGCAAAAAGTAAAAAATTCAGAAGATTATTAGATGCTTTTAGAGTTCTTATTGGTAAATCTTTTGCCGTGCATTATAATGAAGATAAATAGGAGATTAAATGGAAAATCAACACAGAAAAATCAAAGGTTATAGAGAACTCTCACAAGAAGAGATTGATCTTATGAACGAAATTAAAACCAAAGGTGCCGAACTTGGTGAATTAGTCCAAAAATTGGAAGATTCAGAGGAAACAGATAAAAGATGGGTAGCATTAGGTAAGACTGATTTACAAAAAGGTTTGATGTCTTTAACTAGAAGTATTGCTAAACCGGAGTTCTTTTAATTTACTTTTAAATGTTCTTTGTATATAATTATATTATTAAAAATAAAGAGGTTCAAATGAAAAATAAAAAACAAGAAGTAAAAAGTAGAGATTTTAATATAGTTATGTGTGCTAGAGGCGAATTAAATTTAGGAACAAAATCAGTAAAAGATAAATCTAAATATACAAGAAAAGAAAAACATAAAAAATCTTTTCTTGATTAAATTGTTTAAAGTTAATTATTTTAATTTTAAAGAATTTAATTTAAAGGAATATTATGGGATTTTTAGCATTTTTAGCGTTAATTGTTTCTATTTTATCATTATTTCTGTTAATAAGAAATACATTTAAAAAGGAAACAAAAGATAAAAATTCAGGAATAAAATTATGAGTTTTATAAGAAACGACGATTTAATATATAGTAAATTTACAGATGATATAAAAGATGAATTAGCTGAATTTCAACATGAATTAATTGATTCAAATAATATTGTTCACACATTCGATACTAGTAAATTTACTAATTATAAAAAGTTAATTGAAACATTCTTTTCATTAAGAGGGTATTACACTGAAATAGATAATGACCTAATTTATGTTATGCTACATGATTAAAAATTAATTGTACATATTATATAATTCTTTATAAATAATTTTAAAAATGAAAGGATATAAATGACACAAAGAATTTACACTGCACATACTGAATTTCAACCTACAGAGGGGTTAGTTCTAGCAAAACCAATTAAATTAAAAAAGGAAGAAGAATCTAGTTCTGGTATTGTTCTTGCTATTAGAAAAGAATCGGTTGTTGAAAGACCAACTTATGGAGAAGTTCTTGCTGTTGGTGATGATTGCAAAAATGCTAAAGTTGGTGAAACAATTTTCTGGGATATGCAAGGTGGGTTGGATTTAGAATTTGATGACGGTGAATTTATCTTAATTAGAGATAAAACAATTATTGGTACAAAGAAGTGAAAACTTTTAGGGAATATTTAATTGAAGCAGAAATAAAAGATTTTTACACTGAATTAAATCAAATTGAAAGCTTTCATTATAAGGAATCTATGGGTATTATAAACAAATACCCATTAGTTCTTCCAATTCATGAAGCAATTATATACCCAGAAAATATTAAAATAAATTCAGCATTAGATTCTGAAGAATCTTTAAATACAGAATTTAAAAAATTAAAAGTAGTTTTTCATTTAGAAAATTATTCTAAAAATAATGATTTGAATGCTTATTATAATCAATTAAAAGATGAAATACATGTTTATTATAGTTTAAAAAATTCTAAATTAGAAATTGAAGCTATGATTGGGCATGAAATGATTCATAGAGAACAAAATAAAAAATCAAATGGGAATTACTTTGAAAGAGCTAAAAAATTAACTGCAGAATTAAATAAATTGGCAGATGAATTTAATATTATCTATAATGCTCATTTAATATAAATAAATATAAAAATGTATAAACTTATATAAATAAAGAATAGATATAAAATTAATCACCTTTATTATATAATAAACAAATTTAAATAAAGGAGTAAAGATGGAAATTATTAGATCAAATAAATACAGATTGTACCCTAATTCTAAACAGAAATCTTTACTTCATAATCATTTTGGCCAAGCTAGATTTGCATTTAATTCTGTTCTAAATATGATTCAAGAATGTAAATTTGGTTCTTATGTCAGTAAAAAGGGTATAACTTGTGGTTCTATTCCATCTCAAACTGCTCTTATTAATCAAGTAACAGAACTAAAGAAAGAACATTCATTCCTATATCAAATAGGTAATGACTTTTTACAAGCTGAGTTAAATAATTTATATCTAGGAACAAAAGGTTTTCTTAAGGGAATCTATGGTTATCCTAAATTTAAATCAAGAAAAAATAAAGAACAATCTATTAATTTAAGAGCTGGTTCTAGAGCTAAATTTGATTCAGATTATGTTTATTTACCTGTTCCAATGGGAACTCAATTTAATAAATCTGATTTTAAAATTAAATATAAGAAACATAGAACAAATTATTCTCTTCCAGAGAAGATAACTTCTTATACTATATCTAAAGATAATCTAGATAGATATTGGATCTCATTTACTTTTAAAATAGAATTAAATTATAAAATTAAAGGGATAAATAAACAATGTGGAATAGATTTAGGTATAAAGGATTTAATTATAACATCAGATGGATTGAAGATACCAAATGACAATTTGATTAAAAAATCCGAACTTAAATTAAGTTTTCTTCAAAGAAGATTATCTAAGAAGAAAAAAGGTTCAAAGAATAGAAATAAAGCCAGATTAAAAGTAGCTAAATGTCAAGATAAAATTAAAAACAAAAGACAATATAGAAATCATAATTTAACTATGTCACTAGTTAATATTTATGATTTTATAGGTGTAGAAACATTAGCTGTTAAAAATATGATTAAGAACAGATCTTTATCTAAGGCAATAGCTAATGTTTCTTGGTCTGATATTGTATCTAAGATTGAATATAAAATGACTGAAAACCAAGGTCATTTAATTAAAATAGATCAATTTTATCCTAGTTCAAAGACTTGTTCTAATTGTGGTTCTGTGAAACAGGATATGCCATTAGAAATAAGGATATATGAATGTTCTGAATGTTCATATACTGAAGATAGAGATATAAACGCTGCTAAGAATATTTTAGCTGAAGCTAAAAGAATAGCAGGTTTATAAATTTACCAAATAAAAGTGTACTGAGGAATACCCAGAATCACTATAAAATTAAGACTGTGGAGTAAGTGTAAGACTTTTATTTACAATAAAAGCTGTTTACAAAGAAGCAGTAAAGATAAAGGAGTTTAATTTATTTAGGGTCTTTTATATAAACTTATATTGAATTATATTTAATTTTATTTGTTATATAAGTTTATATTTATCTGGTATTATAAAACACAAGACATTAATATTTACAAAGAATATAATTCAAGAAAAAAATTTAGAGATTTTGATGATCATTATGAGCAAATGGCTTATGTTTATCAAATAGTAAAAGAGAATAAAAATTTAACACCCAATCAGTTAGTAAAATATTTCCAAACACTTGGATTTAATATTGATTATAGATTGAAAAAATATATTGGAATGTATTATTTAATAAAGGATATATTATAATAAAATCCATCGGACTTCGTTTAGGACGTTAAGCTAGGGATAACTTGAAAAGTTAGGCATATGGCAAACAACCGTAAAACTCATGTGAAAGTATGTGGTCTTTCACTTAAATTATAAATAAAGGAAATTAAATGGAGAGTCATAATAAAATTATAGACGACATAACATTTATAGAATGGTTGCGCGAAAAAGAATTATTTGAAGCTAAAAATGTTGGAACTATATATCATTTTACAAAACCTCGAAACTTATATATGTTATTAGATAAAGAAAATCAAGCACAATATGGTTTAGAGATATTGGAGTTTATTTCTATGAATGGTAATTTTAGTGCAACTAGAAATTCATCGCTAACTTCAGATTTTTCACATCCAATTTTATCAGTTAAAAATGACTATATAGTAAGAATATCGTTAGATGGAGATAAATTATCAAATAAATATAAAATAAAACCAATAAGGGGTTTACAAGATAATGAGTTTGATTTATTTGGTTCAAATAATAGAGTTCCCAAAGAATGGGGTGAAGATGAAGAAGTTGTAATGGGTGATAAATTAAAAAAAGATAGTACTACTTTTAAACTAAAAGAATATATTATTCAAATAGATATATTTAATAAAAAACAAAAAGAGTCAGAAGATTTAAAGAAAATTATAGAATTAAAGCTAAAAGAAAATGATTTAACTATACCTATTAATATAGTTAAAAAATTTGTCAATATTAAAAATACCAATTCAGTTAAATTATTTGAATCAAGTTATAATGAATTAAATATATTAAATTGTGGATTTTTACAAATACAAAACAAAAAGGAAAATAAATGAACACAGATATAGAAATTTTAGAAAAATTAAATACAGATTATTTTTGGAGAGAACAATTTCAAGCGATTGCTATAGTACTTCATCACTGCACTATTGGTCTTCAATCATTTGTGGGGTAAAATATGGATTTTAATGATAAGGCAAATGCTCTAGCAAACAAGATGAATGAACTCACAGCAAAGTTTAATCTCGGAGAAGAAATGATTCTTGCTGGAGATGATATTATTGAAGATGTTAAAAAGAAAACAGATATTATTGATCTTTCTTCTAAAGAACCAAAAATTAAAGATACTATTGAGGTAGAATTAGAACCAACTGAAACAGAATTTAATAACACATTAGTTCTTGAACTTGTTAATTTAAAAGCAATGGTTGAAGATTTTGAGTACATAAGAGAAACATTAAAAGAAACAACAGATAATGGTAGAAGAGTTCTAAATAAAGTTACAATTGATTTATTGGATTCAGATGAAGACCAAAGAGCTTCTTTAATTCTTTCTTTTGCTGAATTAAATTCTGCTGTTGGTAAAAATATGTCTCTTTATATGGATTCTTATAAACAAATATCAAATGTTTTAGTTAATTTAGATAAAATTATAAAGAATACATCTAAAAAGAATGATAAAGGACCTTCAGTTGTGAATAATACTCAAGTTAATATTAGTTCAACAGAACAAATAAGTACAGCAGAATTATTAAATAAAATGCGATTAGCAAAAACAGAAAGCTAGATAGAAATATCTAGCTTTTTTAGTTTAGAAAGCTTATTTAAGTTCAAAAAATCTTTTAAATTTGTAATAGTCTTATAACTAAACATATCTATTTGCTTTTAAGTTTAAAATTTATTTTAAATTTAAAGAATTTTTTGAACTTAAATAAGCTTATATTCTATATAGAACTATTCAAATTTAAAATATTTTTTGAACTTAAATATAAATAATAATAAAATAGGAGTTATAATGTACAAAGCAATTAAAAAATTTGAATTAAATGGGCAAACATTTCAAATTGGAGATGAATTCCCAGTTGAATTATTTGAAGAAAGATTACTAAGAGGTAAGAAAATTGGAATTAAATCAATTGATGTAGTTAAAGAAACTAAAGAAGTTGAATTAATTACTGAAGATGTTAAAGTAAAAACAGATGAAGTTAAAAAATCTAAGAAAAATAAAAAAGAAGAGATTTTAACTGATGATAGTTCAAATGTTGAAGTTACTGTTCAAGAAGAGCTAGTAGAAGAAACTGAAGAATTATAATGGCTCATTTTATATACTATGATGATAAATTTATAACGTTAAAAGAATTTTTATTATCAGAAAGTATAAAACCAAAAAATATAAAATATGGAATAAATAAAACATTTGATAACCATGAATTCTTTAAAATTCCTGGATCTAATGGTATGATATTTACTTCATTTTTATATTCTAATCGTATTTATACTGTAACCTATTCATATAGTAATAATTACGTTGGATTTCATTATACTTATTCCAATAATATTGATAATAGTTTTAATTATTTTGATATGGTGGTTCAAGATGAAGATTATGAAAAAGCATCTCCATCAATAGCTGCCAAGGTTTTTGGTTATGTTTTTTATATCTTAATAGAAATGATAAAAAAATATAATTTAACTGATATTAGATTTTATGCCGAAACAGGTAAATTAGATAAATTTTATGGCACATTATTAAATAACAATTTATTTAAAGATGAATTTTTATCTAGAGGATTTAATTATAAAAAAGTAAATGATATTCATATATTTAAAAGCTAGATATTTCTATCTAGCTTTTTTAGTATAGAAAATCTTTTAAGTTCAAAAATTTCTTTAAAATGTTTATAAATAATATTAAAAAGGAAATTAAATGGCTAGAATAACATCTAAATCAATGCTGGTTGATTACATTAAAAGCACTTTGGGTGCCCCAATAATAAAAGTTGATGTAACAGATACACAAATTGAAAATATTATTGATAATGCGGTTCAGAAGTTCACAGAATATGCGTATGGAACTCTTGAAGCTGCAGTTGTTATACAATTAAATGGCAAAGGCGAATACGCAATGCCTGATACTATGACAAATCTATTAAAATTATCTAAAGGTGGTACAAGCAATC
>Ga0247724_1000219_pt1 | contig 14463 bp, 11 predicted proteins | sample OKSTACKMC2E_FD_182776 | JGI IMG/M metagenome (GOLD analysis project Ga0247724, IMG submission 182776) | Subsurface sediment microbial communities from gas well in Oklahoma, United States - OK STACK MC-2-E | ecosystem: Environmental > Terrestrial > Deep subsurface > Rock core/Sediment | place... | reverse complement strand
GGCGCAGGGCCTGAGTGTTGGTGTCTACAGCTCACCCCATTTGCTGCGGTTTAACGAGCGGCTGCGCATCAATGGCGTCGATGTCGCCGATGAGCTGTGGGTTGAAGGCCTCAAGCAAGTCGAGGCCCTGCGCGCGGATATTGCGCTGACGTATTTTGAATTCACCACTTTGGCGGCCTTTGCCATCCTGAAATCGCAGGCACCACAGATTTGCCTGATTGAGGTGGGTTTAGGCGGCCGGCTGGATGCGACCAACATTGTCGATCCGGCGCTGAGCATTATCACTACAGTCGATTTGGATCATCAGGACTGGCTCGGCAATGACCGGGAAACCATAGGCCGGGAAAAAGCCGGGGTATTCAGAGCTGGCCGGCCGGCCGTGGTGGGGGATTTGCAGGTGCCGCAATCGGTCCGCAAGGTCGCCGCCGATATTGGTGCAAACCTAAGCTGCGCCGGTAGCGACTTCCAACTTGATCTGCAGGCACAGACTTTTGCCTGGCATTTTACTGACCAACATTATAAGCATTTACCATTGCCGGGTGTGCCGGTGCAGAACGTCGCCACTGCCTTGACCGCGCTGGCGCTGCTGGATTTACTGCCGGATGAAAACATTTGCGCACAGGTGCTGGCACAGCTTAGTTTACCGGGGCGGATGCAGTGGTTAAGCCGCAAACCAGCTGTGCTGCTGGATGTGGCGCACAATCCGCAATCGGCCGCTTATCTGGCTTCACAGCTGACGCAATTAAAGAACGGCTATCGCAGAGTTCAGCTGGTGGTTGGCATGCTCAAAGACAAGGATATCCGCGAAGCGCTGAGCTGTTTTACCGGCCAGGGTTATCACTGGCATCTGGTGTCTTTGCCCGGTGTGCGGGGCGCCAGCAGCGATCTGCTGCAACAGGCCTTGCCTTCAACTGAGCAAAGCTGTCAGTATCCGCAGATGTCCGACGTGTTGGCAACTATTGCCAGGGCGCCGGCCGATGAATTATTTGTAGTATTTGGATCTTTTGTCACGGTCAGCAGTGTGCTGAGTCTGTGGCCACAGGAAAATGTATGACTGCAGTTTTTACCAATCGCCTGATCGGCACCGCTATTCTGATTGTCGCTGCTGTGGTGTTTTTGCCGGATTTACTCGATGGCCGCAAACAGGTCAGTAAAGATGATTTTAAAGCCATTCCGGAGCGGCCGGAGTTTGCCGAAGTGGCACAACCTGCGGTCTTTAGTCAGGATCAACATCAGGCAGCACAAACCGCTGCGATGACGCCGGTGACGGATAATAGCCCGGTGCTGGATGCGCCGTCTGCGGTAACACCGGCTGAGCAAATGGCCACTGAGCCGGCTGTGCAAAACGCTGCAACGCCTGCTGGCACGGGCACAGATCCGGATCCAATGGCGGATACAAAACCAACGCTGACAGAACAGGCAGCACAAGTGCCGGCCGACATTAATCAGGCAAAGAATGTGCAGACAGCAACTTTACCGGCCGAGCCTTTACCTGCTGAGAAAACCACCACTGAGCAGTCGGCCCCGGTCAAAGTGGAAAAACCTCTGTCACAAGCTGCTTATGTCGTCAAAGTGGGCTCATTCAGCAAAGAACAAAATGCCAATGCACTGGTCAGTAAACTCAAAGCTGCCGGACATAACGCTTTTACCCGTAAAATCGTCAATAGTCAGGGCACCACTATGGTCAGTGTATTAGTCGGTCCGGATCTGAAAAAAGACAAACTTGAAGCAAAATTAACCGAGTTACAACGGTTGGCGCAGGTGCCGAAGTTGAAGGTCAGCAGCTATCAGCCGGTCGAGAACTAATAAAATGGTGGGTTTGGCAGCGTGCTTTGGCTGCTGCCCCGCTTGATATCGCAATGCCGGCCGGTAGCAGCCGGCGGTCACACCAGCGTAAAATTAATGGCGGAATGGCAATTGTCGCTAGGCAGTCCTACACCGTATTTGATAGAATGCGCGCCGTCCTCAAGCGTCCTGTTTTGGTAGCAAATGGTTTGGGTTGATTACGCCATTCTGGCAATCATCGGATTATCGACATTGATCAGTCTAATCCGCGGCTTCGTGAAAGAGGCCATTTCGTTGATCATCTGGGTACTGGCGTTTTTTGTGGCCAGTCATTATTATCCCTATCTCTCCCCGTTTTTTTCTAATATAGACAATGCTTTAATCCGTAACGCTGTTGCGATTGGTATCCTGTTTGTGTCCTGTCTGCTGCTGGGCGGCCTGCTGAATTTTCTGATTGGCAAGCTGGTGCAATCCACCGGCTTAAGTGGCACCGACCGGTTGTTAGGCCTGGTTTTTGGCGCCTTGCGTGGAGTGCTGGTGGTCAGCGCCTTATTATTTTTCCTCGATGCATTTACACCATCGGCCAGCGCCGAGTGGTGGAAAGCGTCAATTTTGATCCCCGAATTCGATTTTATCATTGAGTGGTTTTTCACTTATCTGAAAGACAACTCGAGTTTTATGCAACAGACATCTGTTCTGACGAGGTAAGGTTCCATGTGTGGTATTGTTGGTATCGTAGGTAAATATCCGGTCAATCAGGCGTTGTACGATGGCCTCACCGTCTTACAGCATCGCGGCCAGGACGCTGCCGGCATCGTCACGGTGGACCAGAATCGTCTGCGTCTGCGTAAAGCCAATGGCCTGGTCAAAGACGTGTTTGAAGCCCGCCATATGCAGCGCCTTGCTGGTAACATTGGCATCGGCCATGTGCGTTACCCAACGGCAGGTTCTGCCAGTACTGCCGAAGCGCAGCCGTTTTATGTCAACAGTCCTTTTGGTATCGCTTTGGCGCACAATGGTAATTTGACCAATGCCGACGAAGTCAAAGATCAGCTGTTTAATGACGCCCGCCGTCACGTCAACACTAATTCAGATTCTGAAGTGCTGCTCAACGCCTTTGCGCATGAGCTGCAATGCGACAATGCCTTACATCTGATGCCGGATGCGATTTTCCGTGCTGTTTCCAGCGTGCACCGTAAAGTGCGCGGTGGTTATGCTGTGGTGGCGCTGATCATCGGCCACGGTCTGGTGGCGTTTCGTGATCCAAATGGGATCCGTCCACTGGTGATGGGCAAACGTGAAACTGAACTCGGTACCGAATATATGGTGGCCTCTGAAAGTGTCGCGTTGGATGCGGATGGTTTCAGTGTGCTGCGAGACGTGATGCCTGGTGAAGCGGTCTACATTACTGAAGATGGTCAGTTGTTCAGCCAGCAATGTGCAGAGAACCCAACTTACACGCCTTGTATTTTTGAGTATGTGTACTTCGCCCGGCCGGATTCTACCATCGACAACGTGTCTGTTTATGCGTCCCGCGTCAATATGGGGAAAAAACTCGGTCAGAAAATCAAAAAAGAATGGGCGCATCTGGATATTGATGTGGTGATCCCAATTCCGGAAACCAGTAACGATGCTGCGCTGCAAATCGCGCACGAACTGGGTCTGCCGTACCGTCAGGGGTATGTGAAAAACCGTTATATTGGCCGCACCTTTATCATGCCAGGGCAGGGGGAGCGCAAGAAATCCGTTAAGCGCAAACTGAACGCCATTAAGCAGGAATTTAAAGGCAAAAACGTGCTGCTGGTGGATGATTCTATCGTGCGTGGTACGACATCAGGTCAAATCATTGAAATGGCGCGTGAAGCCGGTGCCAGCAAGGTGTATTTCGCCTCCGCCGCCCCTGAAATTCGTTTCCCGAACGTGTATGGTATTGATATGCCGTCTGCTAACGAACTGATTGCGCATGGCCATGATGTGGAAAGCATCTGCAAAATCATTGGTGCTGATGGTTTGATTTTCCAGTCATTAGAAGATCTGATTGGCGCAGTTCGTGACGAGAACCCGGCAATCAAGAAGTTTGAAACTTCAGTGTTTGATGGCGTGTATGTTACCAATGACATTTCGCAGGAATATCTGAACCGTCTGGATGCCGCGCGCAGCGAAGATTCGAAAGCGCTAAAAGCTGCGGCGATGGCTGCTAATCTGGAGCTGTATAACGAAAGTTAATGCGGTTTTCGGAAAACAAAAAAGGAGCCTCGGCTCCTTTTTTGTTTTTGGCACAATCTAATGGGTAAACATCGGTGCGAAACCGGAACTCCAGAGGATCGCCGTAGCAGTCAACACACAAACCAGCAGGATCAAACCGCAGGTGACCACTGAACTGGCATAAATAAAGCCGCGTTCTTCCGGAATGTGCATCAGAATAGGTACGCCAACGTACAGCAGATAAATCGAATAAGATAAACCTGCTAACCCCACCAGCATGACAAACCAGAGTTCAGGGTACAAAGCTGCTAATCCAACCATAAACAACGGGGTCGACGTGTAAGACGCTAACTCCAGCGTTTGGGTGTAGGTCGGTTCAGAGCCGAAGGTATGCGCCATCCAGTGTGCCAGATAGGCCAGCGCAAAAACACCGCCAATCAACGCAACATACATGGCCACAGCCAGCATCGACGCACTTTCAGCGGTCAGGCGGATAGGTTCACCGACGCCGATACTCCAACCGATATTGACTGCGGAAAAATATGCACAAATGGATGGGATGAGAGCAACCAACAGAATGTGGGTCAGACTATATTTTAAACTTTCATGGCGGTTATCGATGGTATGCCATTCTTCTTTCGGATGAGCGTATAAGCCCCATAAGTGGTTTAGAATCATTTTCGTTATCCTTGTCTACTGCTACAGGTGAGGTCTCAGAGTGACAACGGAACACTCATAAATAAGGTATGGCTAACAGACGTAAAGTCGTCAAGTTTGCCTGCAGAGATTACGGATAAAGCCAGATTATCGGATCAGATTGGGCTACCGCTGTGGAATTTAAAATCGGCATCTGGGCTTTGAATCAACTCTGCTTCAATTTGTAGAAAATGCTGTAGACGCGGCTTGATATCAGTAGCGGAGATTTGCTGCGCCAAGGTCAGATAATCCTCAAAATGCCGCGCTTCGGAGCGAAGCAACGACAAATAGAATTGCCCCAGTTCGGCATCTACTACTTCGGCGAGTGCGGCAAAACGTTCGCAGGATCGGGCTTCAATCAAAGCGCCGCAAATCAGCTTGTCGACCAGAATTTGCGGTTCATGGGTTTTGCAGGCGCTAATCAGACCTTTGGCATAACGGCCGGCGCTGATGTTGGTGTAAGGAATGCCCCGCGCCTGCATAATTTCCAGCACCTGATAAAAATGATGCAGTTCTTCGCGAATAAGCAGCACCATTTTCTCAATAATATCATTGCTGTATGACACATCCGGCCGGCCGGCCAGATTGCGGCTTAATTTAACGCTGTTACGTAACGACCCGGCATCGCCAATAAAACGATAGGCAAAATCTTCAAACGGCTTTAGCCATTCCAACAGAGCCAAAGAGCCTTCTTTATCAACGGCATATTTGCGCAGCAGCAACATCGCGGTTTGCGCTGCTTTTAATTCACACAGCAGATGGTCCTGCAATAACACAGGCAAATTCGCCGGCTCTTTGGCTTTATCAATCCAGGCCTGTGGTGTACGGCATAATAAAAATTGATGGACAGGCGTCAGCAGTTCGGCGTAATTCATCTTTTTAATCTGTGTTCTGAGCGTCGGAAAGATCTGGCAGGGCGGCAAAATGCAATTGCCAGCCGGAAGGTTTTATTTCTAGATAGGCACTTTGCTGGTACCAGTCGCCGAGCACGTAACGCCAGGCGGGTCTGTCGTCTGGTAGTTGCAGTTCGTGCACGGCTGGTCTGTGGGTATGACCATGGATCAGGTGCTGTACCTGATGCAGCATCAGTACTTTTGGCACTTCTTCCGGTGTGACATCCATGATAAGCGCAGACTTGGCCATTTTGTCGCTGGCGCTGACGCGGCGGGCTTTACGGCCGAGATGCTGGCGATACCACAGTGGCGTATGCAGGATGAGCCATTGCCACCAGGGCTGATCCCACCATCGGCGGAATTTCTGATAACCAAGGTCTAATGTACAGAGGCTGTCGCCATGCATCAACAGGGTCGGTGTGCCATAAAAATCAACGACAGAGTGCGGGGATAACAACTGCATGCCAGCACGTCCGGCATAACCTTGTTTCAGCAGGAAATCCCGGTTGCCATGGCAGAAATAGACCGGAACGCCGAAATCAGTCAGTTGGCGGATAGCCGTGGCGACTTGCTGCAATAATGGCTCCGGATTGTCGTCGCCAATCCAGACTTCAAATAAGTCGCCAAGAATGTACAGCGCATCTGCGTTTCGCGCCGGGCCGGCCAGAAAATGCAGAAAGGCCTGAGTAATATCAGGCCTGTCCGGACTTAAGTGCAGATCAGCGATCAGCAGGGTCGAGCGTTCAGCCATGTAATTCGGCTTTTTCGAGGACAACATTTTCAACCGGCACATCGGCGTGGCCAAATTTGCGGCCGGTCGCGACAGTGCGGATCTTGTCAATCACGTCCATGCCTTCAACCACTTCGCCAAACACACAATAGCCCCAACCACTGGCGTTTTTACCACTGAAGTTCAGGAAACTGTTGTCTGCGACGTTGATAAAAAACTGGCAGGTGGCTGAGTGTGGGTCATTGGTCCGCGCCATGGCGATAGTGCCTTTTTTGTTGGCAACGCCATTGTCGGCCTCGTTCTGGATTGGGCTTTTGGTTTCTTTTTGTTCCATGTCCTGAGTGAAACCGCCACCCTGGATCATAAAACCGTCGATAACGCGGTGGAAGATGGTGCCGTCGTAGAAGCCTTCAGCCACATAAGACTTGAAGTTTTCAACGGTTTTTGGCGCTTTGTCAGCAAACAGGTTCAGTTTGATAACGCCAAAATTGGTGTGGAAAGTTACCATATTCATATCTCCGGAAAAAATGTCGGCATAGTTTACCTGAAGCCCCGGCGAACACAAAGCAAGGATAGCCCGGCATCAAGGCTGATGTTACACTGTCACTTTTTAACGGCGATCGTTTAATTTGATTTCGCGGCGCCCGGTTGCCACCACTCAGAGGACATTATGTTACAGATTTACAATACGCTGACCCGCCAGAAAGAAACCTTTAAACCTTTGGTCCCCGGTAAAGTCGGCATGTATGTCTGTGGCATCACTATCTACGATTTCTGTCATGTCGGTCACGCCCGCACTTATGTTGCTTTTGATGTGATGAACCGCTATTTACGTTTTTCCGGTTATGACGTCACTTATGTGCGCAATATCACCGACGTGGACGACAAAATTATCCGCCGTGCCAATGAAAACGGCGAAAGCTGTGATGCGCTGACCGCGCGTTATACGGAAGCCATGCATGCTGATTTTAACGCGCTTAACCTGCTACCGGCTGATATTGAGCCGCGGGTTACTACACATATGCATGAAATCGTTGAATTAATTCAAACGTTGCTGGCAAAAAAACATGCTTATATCGCCGCTGATGGCGACGTGTTATTCGATGTCAGCACTTTCGCCGAATATGGCCAGCTCAGTCAGCAGAACTTGGAAATGCTGCAGGCGGGCGCCCGGGTCGAAATTGACCAGGCCAAAGACGACCCGCTGGATTTTGTGCTGTGGAAAATGGCAAAACCAGGTGAGCCTAGCTGGCAGTCGCCATGGGGCGCAGGTCGGCCGGGCTGGCATATCGAATGTTCGGCGATGAGCGCCAAACATTTGGGCGCGCATTTTGATATCCATGGCGGTGGTTCTGACTTGCAGTTCCCGCATCATGAAAACGAAATTGCACAAAGCTGCTGTGCGCATGGCACCAAATACGTCAATACCTGGATCCATACCGGTATGGTGCAGGTCGACAAAGAAAAAATGTCCAAGTCATTGGGTAATTTCTTTACTGTGAAAGACGTATTAGCCGAATACAACCGCGAATCAGTGCGATATTTTCTGATCTCCAGCCACTATCGCAGTCAGCTGAATTATTCGGCGGAAAACCTGCTGCAGGCTCATGCGGCGCTTGGTCGCCTCTACACGGCACTTCGTGGCGTGACTCCTGCAGCAAACGTGGAGCTGGATAACGATTATGTCCGCCAGTTTAACGCGGCGATGGATGACGACTTTAATACCGCGCTGGCGTTGCCGGTGCTGTTTGAACTGGCCCGCGAAATCAATAAAGCCAAAGACGAAGACAGCAGCAAAGCGGCGCAGTTAGCCGCCTTGTTAATCAAACTGGGAGAAATCTTAGGTATTTTGCAAGGCGACGCTGAGGAATTCCTCAAAGCCGGTGGGTCGGATGACGATGTTGCTGAAATAGAGGCGTTGATCGCCAGTCGCAATGCGGCGCGTGCAGCCAAAGACTGGGCTGCTGCAGACGCTGCGCGGGCGGCGTTAACCGCCAAAGGTATTATCGTGGAAGATAAAAACGGCGTGACGAGCTGGCGGCGCGGTTAATACTGCTTAAGTGGTAAAAAAACGCGGCTTATGCCGCGTTTTTTATAACCAGGGATGGTTGGTACGCCGCAAACGCAGGGGCAGTTTGTGGCGATTTCAAACCGTTAGCTCACATGTCGTGGAACTGTTCACAGGCTTCCAGCGTATTTTCAATCAGGCAAGCAACCGTCATAGGGCCAACGCCGCCAGGCACCGGTGTGATAAACCGGGCATGTTGCACTGCTTTATCAAACTCTACGTCGCCGACTAATTTGCCTGAATCCAACCGGTTAATACCAACGTCAATCACCAGCGCGCCCGGTTTTACCCAATCTCCCGGGATAAATTCAGGCTTGCCGACTGCAACGACCAGCAAATCGGCGCGGCGTACCTGTTGCTCGAGATTTTTTGTGAACTTGTGGCAGACCGTCGTGGTGCAACCGGCTAATAACAGCTCCAGCGCCATCGGGCGGCCGACAATGTTCGAAGCGCCAACGACCACTGCGTCCATGCCGCGGATTTGCACACCGGTCGATTGCAGCAGCTTAATGATGCCCTTCGGTGTACATGGCCGCAGCGCAGGCATGCGCTGCGCTAAACGGCCAATATTGTAAGGGTGAAAACCGTCGACGTCTTTGAGCGGGTTGATGCGTTCCAGAATGGTGGATGCGTCTAAGCCGGCCGGTAATGGCAGCTGCACCAAAATACCGTCAACACTCGGGTCGGCATTTAACTGGTCAATTAAATCGAATAATTGCTGTTGGGTGGTGTCTGCCGGTAAATCATGGGAAAACTGCACAAAACCAACTTCTTCACAGGCTTTGCGTTTACTACCGACATAGACCTGAGAGGCCGGATCGGCACCGACTAATACAACGGCAAGGCCTGGCGCCCGTTTGCCGGCTGCGAGCCGTTGCTGCACGCGTAACGCGACCTGATTGCGGGTCGCCTGGGCAATTGCTTTACCATCGATAATTTGAGCTGCCATTTGTTCTGCCTGTGATCTGAAAAATATACTGTGGCGTATTTTCTCACAGGCGAAGGGCAGCGCCAAGCCAAATGCCAGAAGCGTTTCATTTTGTTGATAATTCCAGCGGATCGCCGGCGATTTATCCGGAAAATTCGCAGAAGGTTCAAATAATAAGCAAACGATTCGAAACGGCAAAAAATCGTTTGACGCTGCCTGAGGTGGGTTGTAATATTGCGCCCCGTTGCAGTAGTGTAACGAAGTCGGTGATTAGCGCAGCTTGGTAGCGCACTTGGTTTGGGTCCAAGGGGTCGCAAGTTCGAATCTTGCATCACCGACCATCTTTAAGTAGAGCGCTTCTGTGGCCGCGAGTTCTGCGTCCGTAGCTCAGCTGGATAGAGCAACGGCCTTCTAAGCCGTGGGTCATAGGTTCGAGTCCTATCGGGCGCGCCATTTACTTAAAGAGAACGTTGAAGTCAGCGGTGGCTGTAGCTCAGTTGGTAGAGCCCCGGATTGTGATTCCGGTTGTCGTGGGTTCGAGCCCCATCAGCCACCCCAATTCAGCGTGTTAGTTGGTAAAGAAGTAAAATGTCGGTGATTAGCGCAGCTTGGTAGCGCACTTGGTTTGGGTCCAAGGGGTCGCAAGTTCGAATCTTGCATCACCGACCATCTTCTCAGAGCCCGCAATAGCGGGTTTTTGCTTTTCTGCAGTTCTGCATTTTCCTCCGTCGTTTATCCGGTTATGCCTGTCACTCATCCTAAACGTTGTTTGTCGCCATAGAGCTTCGGCATCAAAGCCTCGCTGTAACTGGTATTTGACGGCATACGGATATTGCGGGCAATAAAAAGCCGGCTGAGTAGCCGGCTTGATAGTACAGAGTTGCTGAGGCTTATGAGGCTTGTTCAGCCACTTTAGCGTCTGATTCCAACAGTGACTTGTCCGCCATCAGATCAATAGGGTCAAAGTCATCGACATTGATGGTTTTTAACCGGCCCACTTCAGCCACACGCAGTTTCTCGGCTTCTGTCTGACTCAGGACACCAAGGCTTAAGCCTAAATCCGCCACTTCATTTAAGCGATAGAACGGCAGCTTTTTGTTGGCAGCGTGCATGACTTTGTCAAACAGTGGCTCTGCAGCCAGAATATCCGCCAAAGCCTTTTCCAGCTGGCCGAGCAGGTTGTTTGGCTCGTCGGTCAGATACAAATGGGTACCTAAGCGTGAACGGGCCTCGCAAGGCGTTTGCATGATCCGTGCAACCTGATGCTCAACCTGGTCGCTTGGACGGCGTAACGAGCGGCCAAACGGGAATACCACACGTTTAAACACTGTACCAACAATCCGGTTCGGGAAGTTATCAAATAACTCATCCAGCGCTTGCTGCGCACGGAACAGGTTATCTTCACAGCCCCATTGCACCAGTGCTAAGTCCTGCGCCTGACGGCCTTCGTCGTTGTAACGCTTCAGGATAGCGGAAGTGATGTACAACATACTTAAGATGTCACCAAGGCGCGCCGAGATACGCTCGCGACGTTTTAAATCACCGCCCAGTGTCGCCATGGCGATATCCGACATCAGCGCTAAAGCCGAACTGAAGCGGTTCATTTGCTTGTAGTACTTCGCGGTTTCATCTTGTACTGGTGCGTGGCTGAAAGCACTGTTGGTCAGCGACAACCAGAAAGTTCGGAAGAAGTTACTGATACTAAAACCGATGTGGCCAAACAGCGCCCGGTCAAAGGCTGTCACTGCCGCGCGTTCATCATCCAGCTGTGCGGCCTGTAGTTCAGCCAGTACATAAGGATGACAACGGATAGCGCCCTGACCATAGATGATCATGTTGCGGGTCAGGATATTGGCACCTTCGACCGTGATGGCAACAGGAGCGCCCTGATAACCACGGGCTAAGTAGTTGTTTGGCCCCATACAAATGCCTTTACCGCCATGTACATCCATCGCATCGATGATGGCCTGGCGCATCCGCTCAGTCATATGGTATTTGGTAATAGCTGAAATGACTGATGGTTTTTCGCCAAGGTCGATAGAGCCAACTGACATCGTGGTGGAGGCATCAGCCATATAGGCGTAACCGCCAATACGGGCCATGATTTCTTCCACGCCTTCCATTTTACCAATAGGTAATTTGAACTGACGACGAATGCGGGCATAAGCGCCGGTGGCTAAAGCAACAGACTTGATGCCGCCGGTACTGTTGGACGGCAGGGTAATAGCGCGGCCAACCGACAGACATTCAACCAGCATGCGCCAGCCCTGACCCGCCATTGATGGGCCACCGATGATGTAGTCGAGTGGGACAAATACATCCTGACCTTGCGTCGGGCCATTCTGGAACGGCACGTTCAGCGGGAAGTGGCGACGGCCAATTTTCACACCTGGCGTCGTGACTGGGATCAGCGCACAAGTGATACCTAAATCTTCTTTGTCACCCAGCAAATTGTCCGGGTCTTGCAGTTTAAACGCCAGACCTAAGACGGTCGCGATAGGCGCCAGCGTGATATAGCGTTTGTTCCAGGTCAGGCGCATACCGATGATTTCTTTGCCTTCCCATTCGCCTTTACACACCACGCCGAAATCCGGAATAGCACCGGCGTCAGAACCTGCTTCCGGTGAAGTCAGCGCGAAACAGGGAACTTCTAAACCTTTGGCAAGACGCGGCAGGTAATAGTCCTGCTGCTCTTTGGTGCCATAGTGTTGCAGCAGTTCGCCGGGGCCTAACGAGTTTGGCACACCGACTGTACTCGACAGCACCATGCTTTTACTGGTGAGTTTTTGTAATACACAAGATTGCGCGTAGGCAGAGAACTCAAGGCCGCCGTATTGTTTTTTGATGATCATGGCAAAGAAGCCCTGATCTTTTAAGTAGTTATAGACTTCTGGCGATAAGTCGGTGCGCTCGTGCGTGACATGCCAGTCGTCGACCATTTTCAGCACAGTTTCAACCGGGCCATCTAGAAAAGCTTGCTCTTCTGCACTTAAGCGGGGTTTCGGGAAATTATGTAATTTGTGCCAATCCGGATTACCACGGAACAGATCGCCTTCCCACCAGGTAGTACCGGCATCAATGGCTTCTTTTTCCGTGCTGGACATTTCCGGCATAATTTTGCGATACAGTTTCAGCAGCGGTTTAGTGATGTGCTGCTGACGAATACTGGCGATGTTAAGCGGCAATGCGACGGCGGCAAACAGGATCCAGCCAACCAGACCAACAGTGCCAAAGAAGCTGCCAAGCACTAACAAACCGCCAATGGCGGCGGTAAACAGCGTCAGACTGGCTCTGTGATAGGCGAGGATGCCGACCAGCACCAGTAATAAAGCAATAAAAACGAGTAATTCCATCTTGTTCTCCTGATAAGAGGTCTGACCACTAACTGCGATAGGGTATAAGCCTTACCGTTAAGATGCAAGCAGTTCCTGAATCAGCGGATACCGATCTCACCAAGTGTAGCTGAACAACTGTACAGTTTTGTGGATAGTACTTTGGTTCCGCCTAAGAACCCTTTGATACTGGCCAGATCCGCAGCGCGCTGGTAGGCTGACCGCATCTGGATTTGAGATTGTGTTATGTGTGAATTATTAGGTATGTCGGCCAATGTGCCGACCGATATTTGTTTTAGTTTTAAAGGCCTGCGTGAGCGTGGGGGGAATACCGGGCCACACAAAGACGGCTGGGGCATTGCCTTTTATCAGGGCAAGGGCGTGTCGACATTCAAAGATGCTGCGGCTAGTCATCATTCCCGCGTGGCAGAGCTTATTACGGACTATCCGATCAAAAGTAATGTGGTAGTAGCACATGTGCGTCAGGCCAACCGGGGCAGGGTTGCGCTGGAAAATACGCATCCTTTTACCCGCGAATTATGGGGACGTTACTGGACTTATGCGCACAATGGTCAGCTCAGCGACTACAAAAAACTGCCATGTCGCCAGTTTCAGCCGGTCGGCACCACCGACAGTGAGCGGGCTTTTTGTTATCTGTTATCAGCGCTCGCCGAAAAATATCCGCAGGGGCCGAAAAGCCGGCCGCAGCTGTTTGCTTATGTGAAAAAGCTGTGTGATGGTCTGCGCCGCCAGGGCGTGTTTAATTTATTGCTGTCGGATGGGGATTATCTGTTTTGTTATTGCAGCACTAAATTACATCACATCACCCGCCGTGCGCCTTTTGGTTTGGCGCGCTTATCTGATGTCGATGTCGATATCGATTTTGCCCGCGAAACCACCGAGCGTGATGTGGTGACTATTGTCGCAACAATGCCGCTGACTTGCAACGAAGACTGGCAGCCGATGGCGGTGGGGGAAGCAATGTTGTGGAAAGCAGGAGAGATGGTGCGTCGGTTTTAACCAACGCACCGCATTTCTAACTTAATTAAACTGATAGCTCTGCAGCTGGACGTCGAATTGCTCGACTTTGTCCTCTGCCTGCCACAGTTTCACCAGCAAATAATCCAGTTCAGGCGCCACCCAGGCCACGACTTGTTTATCCAGATCTTTTCCGACGCGCTCAACCCGGATGGTTTTTAGCTGGCCGGCGGGCAGGGACAATAATTCTTCACCGGTCACTTTGTATTGATAGCTGCGTGGATCGCCATGCCGGGTCAGTACATCAAAGCTGAACTCAGTTTTACCGGCAGCCAGTTCAAGCACAAGCTGACTGTGATAACTCAGCTGATCCAGCCATTGTTTATCCCATTCAACTGGTTTTGCGGCTTTTTCTTTGCCGGTCAGCAGCTCTTGTTTAGTCCAGTCCAGGTTCAGCTCGTAGTGCCGGCCCGGGCCAGTACCCCAGCGTTTTAACTGATAATAAAATGGCTGCAGATGGCCATCTTTCAGCACAAACCGCGAGCGCTCATGGCGTTCATCTTTAAAAATCAGCCAGCTGATTTTACTTTTATAGCCTAGTTCAAAGCCCTGGCCCCAGGGTTTTAAGTAGCGTTCTGCCTCGCCGTGGACTTTACCAGAGCGGAGCACCTGATATTTGGCGCTGAATGGCTTGAGTCCAGCAGGAGCTTGACTGACTGCTGCAGCAGGGGCGGTTACTGTTGTTTGTTGCGCCTGAGCTGGAATGAGCAGGCTCAGGCAAAAAAATGACGCCAGAAGGCGCCATTGTTTATTCATCATCATCGGCATATCCGTGTGGTGAAAGAATG
>Ga0247724_1000218_pt1 | contig 14498 bp, 31 predicted proteins | sample OKSTACKMC2E_FD_182776 | JGI IMG/M metagenome (GOLD analysis project Ga0247724, IMG submission 182776) | Subsurface sediment microbial communities from gas well in Oklahoma, United States - OK STACK MC-2-E | ecosystem: Environmental > Terrestrial > Deep subsurface > Rock core/Sediment | place... | reverse complement strand
AGGGCCAGATCAAGCGCGTCCTCGAAGTTCTCCACGATGCGCTGCAGCATGGACTTGTTGGCCTCGGCGTCGTTGCTGGCCTCGGTCGCCGTGCGCTGACCGGGCGTGGCCACCAGCAATTCGGCACCTGTCTGGATCATCTGTTCTTCCAGCGCCTTCAGCTCCGAGCGGCCGGCATTGACCGATTCAGCCGAGCCCTGGATCACCTCAGCCTTGGCATTGGGCGGCAGACGCACGGCCATGTCCGAAGCCATGACGATCTTGTCGTCATTGGTCAGGCCGCTAAACACCAGCAGGCGCTTACGGGCAAACCGGGCGTTTTCGTCCTGATCACTCTGGTGCTGCCAGTGCTTGATGTTCAGATCAGCCAGCGACAGCAGCGGAGGCATGCCCAGCATGAACCCCTTGCGGATGCCGTACAGCGGCACGAATGGGATGTAGCTCAAGGTCGTTGTGCCCTGCTCCTCCAGCACATAGGCTGTCTTGCTCTGGCTGGATCGCTCCACCCACAGCTCCCACTTGCCAGGCTCCAGCACGCGCACGCAGTTGACGACCTTGGTGCCGTAGCCGTCATCCTCTTCCTTGGTTTCCTTGATGCGCAGCTGGGTGAAGACCACCTTGTCGCCTGCGCGCTGGGTCTTGTAGCCCAGGATCTGGTCGTGCTTGATGTGCACCATGTAGGGCCGCGCGCCCATAGCCTTTTCATCTGCTTGCGTGCGGGCCTGGCCTTCGGTCTTGGTGTAGTCCACCAGGATGCCGCCAAAACCAAACTTGATGGCCGACACATCGAACAGATCAGAGGCGAAGGCATGCAGGCTGCGGCCTTCGCCGTCCACATCGTCAACGTAGACATCGACTGCGGCGGGCACCTTGTTCAGCGTCAGCTCTTTGGCAAAGGGCTTGCCCGCCATCACGCCGCAGGTGCGCTCAAAGGCCGGGAACAGTGTCGACGTGCTCAGGCGGTAGGCGTAGTCGTCGTCGCTCTCTGCTGGCTGCTTGGGCAGGTAGGTTTCTTTGGCCTTGCGCATGGCGGACGTGCCACCGAGCAAGGCCTCGATCTTGGGCCAATGCACGGCCATCGCGTCCAGCTTGCTGTCGCGGTCTTGTACTTGCAGTGCCATAGGGCCTCACATTCGGAATTGCTGCACCTGGGCCGTCTTCTTGACGATGGGCCACAGGTAAGCGATCGGGTAGCCCGCCGCGTCGTTCAAGTGGTCCAAGCCATTTGACTTGTCAGGCTCGCCGTTTTTGTCATAAACCTGCTGCTCCAGCGATTCGGTCAGCTTGGGGCAGCGCAGGGTGTTGACCTTCAAGCGCCGCACGCCGTCACCATTACAGATCAGGGCGTTCACAGCGTTGATGCGGTCAGCCACCGCAGGGTTGGTAGGGTTTGCGCGCACAGTCAAGCCGTGCTCGCGCAGGATTGAGAGATCAGACTCGCTGGCGTCCTTGCTGGAGCTGTTGCCGCCAGAGGCATCGGGGTACACCGTCACGGCATGCCCTTTGGCCTGGAAGCGGTCACGCAGCAGCCTTGCCATGTAGGGCGTGTCGCGTCCGTCCGTGATCTCTTCCACTGCCACCGGCCAGCCGCCACGCTCCACATAGACCACCGCCGACATCTTCAAGCGGTTGAAGTCCATGCCCACCATCAAGGGCTCACGCTCTTGGATGGACTCGAAACTGTTGTTCAGCACCCGGTCAAAGTCCGGGTAAATGCTGCCCGAGGCCAAGTTGACGAACTGCCCGCGCAAATAAGCTGCAATCAACTGCTTGGGGTAGCTCTCAAACAGCGACGGGATGTAGTCCGCGGGCAGGTTCTTGGCGTTGTCGTAGGTGCTGGCCTGAATCAAGCCATACAGCCCCGCCAGCGATGGCTTCTCAGCCGGAGCCTTCTTGAACTGCTGATAGGTGAACTTGAACCCTTCCGGGGTCGTTGTCACGTCCACGCCGTTTTTCAGCCCGTCCGCGTTGTAGCGCATGCGGGCAATGATCTTGCGCCAGGCCTGCTCAGCCTTGGGCGTGGCCATCACGTCCAGCTCATCGACCAGGGCATGCCCGATCTTGAAGCCCACAATTGCCTGGGGTCGATCCATCGAGCGGCAGATCACCGTGGTGCGGTACTGCCTGCCAGAGTAGAAATCCACTTCCTTGTTGGACTCCTTGATGTCCACCCGCAGCCCCCAGTCATAGGCCACTTCTTCGATGGTTGGGTAGAAGATGTCCCGAATCTGCGGAAAGCTGGGGGCGAAATAGCCAGCATTGATGCGCGTCCACTCCCAGGCGTGGGCACACAGGCCAGCACAACCTACCCAGGTCTTGCCAGATCCAAACCCAGCCACAAAGGCGCGGTACTTGCTCTCGAGCGCCAGAAATTTGGACTGAGGGACGTTAAGCGTCGGCATCGTCGGCCCTCGCGTCTTTGACTTGCACCACCACCTTGACGGGCAACACAGGGGCGTCATCGTCGCTATCCGCCTCAGGCTTGTCGCGCCACTTGTCACGCTGACGGTTCTTCAGCCAGAAGATGCCAGCCGTGGTGTCAGGTGGGTAATGCTTGATCGTCGGGGTAATGACGATCTGGCCATTCACCACCCGAATGTCATCCTCTGGGTGAGAGTAGCCCAGCGCGCGATGGTGCAGCTTGGCTGCAACCTCAGCATCAGCCAGCGTCTTTCCACCCTTTAGGGACTCAAGAAACTCTGGATGGGCCTTTTTCCAAGTGTTCAGCGTCTGCTCGGAAACCTCGAAAAACACAGCCAGCTCTTTGTCTGTGTGCCCCAACATGCACAACTTCCTTGCTTGGTCGGCGAATTCTGGTTTGTATCTACTGGGCCGGCCAATTGCTTTCTTCACCGGCGCAGCCTTCTTTGCCGGTTTGGTTGCCATGGCTGGGCCTTTCAATTACTGGATTCGCCCATAGCAGTGCACCAGGTGCGGCTTGAAGCTCCCCGCGTAGATCGGATAAACCGAGCGAAACAATGTTGGGTAAACATCAATACTCCCCGGCTCGCGAAGACTTTCCCGCAGCGGCTGGTGTGCGCGCCACACGATGCCAGCCTCGACATCCACGCTGGTGACGTGCTGCAGCTTTTCGCCTGAATCCATACAGATGATGTCAGTGCCTGCCATATGAATCCTTGAATGGGTGCCAGCCACAGCCAAGCGTGAACCCTTGGGCGCGTGGGGTTGCGGGGCGTTGCTCGGTGTGGCTGGCGTAAAGGGGCCACCCCAAGGGACTGCACCCCATGCCGATGGGCATGCTTTGCCGGGTGTGCTTGGCGGTGGCGGAAACAAAAAAGCCACCCGGAGGTGGCGTAAGGCCCTGTAATTTCTCGCCTTTAGAGTTGGAAGTTCCTACACAACCAATGAACCGAGAGGACTTATGCAGGACAGGTCATCCGACAGCGTGCGACTCATGTATGTGCATTGCAGCAAAGAGGCTCTAGCAGCCGCCGAGCAATCACCCATCCTGACTCACTTTACAAAGACTGGCCCTCTGCTTGTCGGAGATCTTGTCAAGCTACACGGCATCGACAAAGAGATGAGGGTCACCAAGCGTGTGTGGGAAACCACTCCGGAGCACACAACACTATTCATTCATCTTGAATAGCCATAGCGCACCCGCCCTGCACTGCGCGCTCATTCAGTTCGCGCAGTGCTTTCAGCTCTTCCAAGATTTGCCGCAGAAGCTGCGTCTGTTCGTCGGTCATGGTTATCTCCTGAAACGAAAAAGCCCCAGCGTTTCGGCTGAGGCTTGGTGATACGGGCGCGACTAAGCATTGCGGGCCCTTCATGGTCATGCCATGAAGTGTTTTGCAGAGAGCGTGGGTGGCCTAAGCACAGCCCGAATATCTCTCGGATCACTCAACGCAGGCCGAACGTTATCACAAAAATAACAAGCTGCCAATCCCTAGCGCAGCAGCTTGAGCACCCGCCCGCCGTAATCGGCCCGGCACTTTTGCACGTAGTCGATCATCTCCAGAGCCGTAGGGTGGCTGGGCTCCTTGCGCAGCTTCGCGCCCTTGCATTTAGGACATGTGTGCTCTTTGTCCTTCTTGATCACGACTCCAGTGGCACTGCAGACCTTACAGCCCGGCTTCAATAACCAGTCCACGGCCAGCACGATGCTGTCCTGCACTGACTCCATGTCGCGTGACTCGCCAAAGTGCAGCAGCGCGGCGTAAAGCCGTGTCATGTCATCCTGGGTGGGCTTGGAGATCAAGCGCAGGTACGTGCTGGCGATGTTGCGGGCGCTCATGCCACTGGCCTTGATCACATCCACTTGGCCAATCTTGTGGGGCTCATCACGCAGGCTTGATGCTTGGGTGGCTGACAAATAGCGTTCTTCGATCAAATCTTACTCCTACTTTAAAAGCATCAAGCGCTTAACCGTAATGGCTAAGGCGTTTTTTTATGGATCCATAAGCAGCCCTGCCTGGGATCAATGCACTCTCTATGGATGCGCCTTGGGTCAAGCGCTGATGAACCGTGGAATACTTCAACCCCAATCGTTCACAGTGCTCTGCTAATGGCGCGATGATTCCGTTGAACTCCACCAGCCGGTTGTCTCGTCTATTTCGGTTTTGCTCTTTGGATGTAGCCCAGCGACAGTTGCCAGGCTCATAGCCCTTGTTGTTGTCGATGCGGTCTATGGAGTGTCTCGGGCTTGGCCGTAGCCCCATATCTGCTAGGAAGTTAGAGAACTCGCGCCATCTTTCGCAGACTTTGATTCCGCGACCGCCATACTCTGGAAAAGCAGGAACATTTTGGTTCTCGCACCGACTTCGCAGATGCCTCCAGATTCGGTACTCCGCTAAATGCCTGCCTCCATGGGAGCGCCGACCCCCTTCTTTCGTGAGGCACCCGCAGCTCTTGGTTTGACCGTTTGCGATACATGCGCTGATAACTAAGGCCACACCACCACAGTCACAAGCACAACGCCAAACGACCTTCCCGTTTTTGCGCTCATCTGTTGGCTCAACCGCCACCAAGCGTCCAGACCTTTTCCCTTTCAAATCAGCCTTTGGCATGCGTTAACCTCTTTATCGTTACGTTGAGTGCTGACAATTCATCCATCTTCTTGATCCGCCACATCGCCTTGCGTCCGTGCCAGCCGTTGTGACTACCCGTGTGGCAGTCCTGGCACAAGGCCACGCAGGTGTATTGCTGGTGCTGCTTCACGTGGTGGGCCTCACTGGGGCCCGGTGCATCACAGACGCTGCAGGGCAGGCTTTTCACCTTGGCCAGGTGCTCGCGCTCTTTGGCGGTCAGCTGGTTGTTCACGCGATGCCACCCTGCTTCTTGAGCCACACCGTGCGCTCCTGCACCTTGGATTGCTCGAGCTGGGCAAACTTGTCGCAGCTGGCAGCAAGGGCAGATGTGGTGTGGCCTGGCAAGGCCTTCTTCTTGCACTGCGCATAGCCCAGTCGAAACATGCTTCGATCAGTGCCGTGGGGGTTCCAGTGCTGGCAGTCGATGCAGGTGGTCATTGATCGCCCTCCCCGTAGGCCCTGAATGCCACTTCATGCTCGGCGCCGAAGGCCTCCATCAGCTGCTGCAGCTCGGACATTTCGCGCTTGGTCATCTGGCTGGTGGACTGGCCGCATACCACAAACCCACCGTCCAGGCCTGGCACGACCTTCGTGCGCTTGATGGCCGCAGTGAACACGTCTTTCCACTCGCCCGGGGTGAGACGGTGGCCATGCCAGTTCACCTGCTCGCTGATGTCGCTCAGCATCGACCACAGACGGCGGTTCTGCGCATCGCTGCGCTTCTCCGGACGAATCTCCAGCGTCAGTCGGTGGCCAGCCATCACCGCATTCTTGGCATGGGACCAGGCGTGCATGATGGCCTTGTGAGCCTGCTGGGGCTCGAACAGGCTGAGTGTGACGCGGTCCATCAGGCCACCTCCAGCCTGCCCCAGTGGGCCAGCAACACCGCTTCTGCACGGTTGTGGTCCTTCTGACGCTTCAAATCACCCTGGGCTTCGGGGTACAGCTTGCGTGCTGTCTCCAGCGCCTTGGCCTTGTCCGAGCCAATACCAAACTGCTTTTTCCACGTCTGCGGCGCGATCTGCTCCATAGGGTAGTTCAGGCACTCGATCACGGATTCGATGGCGCCCAGGCTGCGCATCAGTGAACCCTGCGTCTGCACGGCGTTGTTTGCACCACCCATGGTGTTGACCTTCTCCAGGAACACACGGGGCTTGGCTTCGCTGGCTGGGCAGTGCTTGAGCAGCAGTTGGCACAGTGCGCGTCCATCGATCTTGCGCTTCACCAGCGCCTTGGGCCCCGCCCCTGGCACTGGCATGGTGGGCAAATCAAAAACAGCGCGTATCCCCTGGTGGTCGACCACTGCACAAGCACCAGTCAATCCCGGGTCAATTCCAATAATGATCATGCCGCACCTCCCAGGATTGCCATGGTCTTGTTACGAGGCTGGATGTGCTGGCAGATAGCATTCAACAACTCAATGCTGATCCACTTCGTCTCAGGGTCGTTCTGTGCCAGCTCATAGACTGCGATGACATCCGTCGTTTCGCCTGCTGAGAAAACGGACTCGATTACGCTTGCGATGCTGCTGGCCTTCGCGGAATCCAATGGATGCCACACAAACATGCCGAACATCTCCATGTCTTTCCCGCCACTGATCAACATTGCAGCCAGCACAGCCGCTTCGTTCTCGGTCATATAGTCCAGAGCATTCATGCAGCCTCCGCGCTGGGGAAAATTTCAGCCAGTTCAATGCCGTAAGCCTCGCGCCATGCGATGGCAGGCCAGGCCTTCACAGATCCATAGCGGGCATCAACCACCTCGACCGCGGCAAGGCCGTAATCTTTCGTGGCACGGCGCAGCGCCACATAGGCGTTCTTGGCAAATTTGCGGCCCGTGGCTTTTTCCACCGCAATGACCGTCGCATGCTGCTGGCTGCGGCCCAGCTCATGCTTTAGGCGCGCAACCTCCTTCGCCTTGGCCGCTGCTGTGGCCATGGCCGTAGCTTCGCGGCGGCTGCCGATCTCGGCCTTGGTGCGCACAGCGGTGTCGCGCTCAATCGCCAGGCGCTCGTTTTGCTCGGACAGGTCAGCAGCAAGGCGCAGGGCTTCGGGCAGGCTCTTGGGGATGGCAAAGGCCTGGGTCTGCTGCGCTTCCAGCTCTTGCCAACGCGTCACAATTGCGTGACGCACTTTGATGTTGTAGCCGGCCACCAAGGTGATGGTCAGGTCTTTGGGTAAGTTGAAGCACGGCTGCCCGCGCCCGTAGGCGTCCGAATAGATGCCTTCAAATCTGAGGACATCTTCTCCAAGCTCCTCCAGCATGCCGCGAATGTCGCGCATCACGTTCGGATGCTCTTTCCCTGTCAGCTGCGCAATCTCGCGGCTGCTCATGGTCAGTGGCGCATTGCCCAAAATCATTAAATTGCTCATTGCTTTATCTCCTCAGGACATTTGCGCGCGGCGACCCATGGCCATTTCGGCGGATTCGCGGGTGTATCGGGGGATTGACTTGTCGCCAGCTTCAATACGGGCCAGGATGCGGCGCGCCCAGTCCTTGCCGTCATCGCGCTTTTGGACGTTGACCTGCACCGGCTCAACCTTGGGCGCAGGGAGTGCCACCAACCCCTGCTCTTGCGCGTAGGTCTTGCGCGGCATGGCGGCCTCGCAAATCTTTTCGATCAGGGGCAGGCTGGGGGGGAACTCGGGCGACTCCACGATGACGCGCTCATAAGCCGTTGCCAGCACGTCAGCGGGGAACTTCGCCAAGCGCGCATCCCACACCTTCATGGTCGAGCGGATGCCCAAGTCGCGCCCTTGCTCGTCCTTCACACCGGACGAGAACTTAGCCAAGAACGGAGCCCCATAGCTGCCCTGCAGCATCAAAAACAGGTTCTTCACGCCTGCGGAAATGCCTTTTTGCTCTTGCTGCTGGGCCTGCTGCATGCCAGGCTGAACGAGTGTTGAGACTGCTTGCATGGCTTAGGCCTCCAAAATCGTCGCGTAAGCGGCGGCGTGCTTGTGGGTGCTTCCCTGTTGCCCATAGCGACTGGACGCCATGGGTGTTGACCGCTGACCAAAGCGCTGACTGTTGCGCAACCATGTGCGAAAGGCTGCTTGCCAGTCCTTGAAGGTCGAGCCCTTGGCGCTGTGGTGGTCTTGGAACGCCGCCAATTGGTCGGCCAGGCTCAGTCCAAAGTCCCGCGCCATCTGCTCGGCGGCTTCGTTGGGCCAGAAGTCACCAGGCAGGATCGTTGCCCGGCCAGTTGCTTTGACGTTTTTCGGTGCGTCAGCACCAATAACGGATCTTTGATGGATCTTTGGTGGATCTATGGTGGATGGGGTGACACCTGTGTCACCCCTTGATGTCGTGGTTGTCACCCCTTGCTGCACAGTTGTCACCCATTCTGTCGCAGTTGTCACCGGTGACAAATTGACAGGGGTGACAAATTGACACCCCTGGTTGAAGGGGTTGGCGGCATCGTTTTTGCGATCGCGCCGACGACGCTCTTTCTCTGCTTCACGACGCGCATGCTCGACTTCCGCAACTGCCTCCAGCTTGGAAACGTTCAGGGCGTAGTGACGGCTGGAGCCTCCACCGTTGGCATTGCCAACCACTGCAATCCATCCGCCCTCTTCCAGCTCGCGCAACAGGCGCTGCACCGTCCGCTCGCTGCAAGTCATGTACTCGGACAGCTCATAGATCGAGGGGTAGCAGTTCACGCCGTTGTCATCAGCCCAATCGGCCAATGCCATCAGCACGAACTTCGTGTTCGTTGGCAGCGCCGATTTGCGCACCAAGGTCATTAACTGGATGCTCATGCACCCTCCTGAGTGGAATTGGTGCCCGCACCTACCTTGGCTACGATGGGAGCTCCTACACAACCATCGCCAAGGAGGGCGGACATGAACGTGAAATCAGAAAAATTCGACATCAGCCCCGCTGGAAATCGACTGCGCGTGCAGCGATCTCTTCAGACGCCTCAAGGAAAGATTGATTTGGACTTGGACTTTGCGCACTCGATTCCGAAGGACAAGCTGACGATTGATGCGATTCACAACGCTTCACTTGAGGTCGCAATTCATCACCTGCAGTCGATGCTGATTCCTGCGGCAGAACAAAGCCCCAGCGATCCCGCTCCCAAGCCGCAGGCCTGACGATCCCTTTGTACGCCGGGTGGTACAGATTCGACAGGTCTATGCCTTGACGCTCCCACTCGGCTTCAAGCGCCGCCTTGAATGGACAATGTTGGCAATTACTCATATCGCGGCCTTTGCAATGCGCTGGCTGCGGCGTGTGTCAGCCGGCTTGGGAATGTGGAAATAGCTGCTCAGCACAGGCGTGTGTGCACTGGCTTGGCGCCGCTGCAGGTCAACGGCGACGGTTTGCTGGGGTATCACCCATGCAGAGCGTGAGGTGGCAGGCGTAGTGGTCATTCCGACGGCCCTCCGAGATCATCCGGAAGGAATGGATTGCCGCGCAGCGTCCGTACCAGCACACTGGCCTTATGAACTTCCTCAGCGACATGAGACTCAAGCACCTGATTCACGTAAGCCGTGCGATCAATGTTGCGCGCCATTGCAAGTGCATCCAAGGCGCTGAGCAAGGCTTTAGGGCAGTTGCCACGCAACTCGCCCATCTCTCCTGCAGTGCCAGCTGCAGGACGGCGGTAGGGCATGGAGGTGTTATAGGGAGCCATAGGTCAGGCCTCCTGGGTAGCGGGGCCGAAGCGTCGGAGTTTCTGGGTCATGACTCAGATCTCCGTGGTTTCGGAGGGTTTGATCGTCTTTGGCGTTTTCACGCCATACCGACGCCCCACACGCAACAGGACTTCGCCAAGCGAATGGCGAGGCTCCCGCGTCTTGCCCGAAGCAAGATCAGAAATAGTTGCCTGCCCACAGCCAGCCAGCTTGGCAATCTGGCTTTGAGAGGCGCCCTTTTCGGCTATTGCCGCGATGTAGTCTTTCCATTGCATGGCGCAGACTATATCGGTTTGCCGATGTTTTTGCAAGCGGCAAACCAGTATCGGAATTCCGTATGCTCATAGACATGAATACAGAGTTCGGCGCGCGCCTCAGAGAGGCCCGAAAAGCAGCAAATGTGACGCAAGCCACGCTTGCCAAAAAAGTTGGCATCGGCCAATCGACAGTTGCTGAGTTGGAGAAATCCGGGAATGGCTCGAGCCATGTGCCAGCTATTGCGGCCGTTCTGGGCTGCTCGGCACTCTGGCTGGCAACGGGTGAAGGGGCTATGAAGGATGGGTTTGATAAAAACGTCACGCCGACAGCGATGGGCATGCGCCCATACCCTGTGATTTCGCACGTCCAGGCTGGCGCGCTGAAAGAGATTGCCGTCCCCTACGGGCCAGGTGATGGCTTCGATGTGGAGTACGGCGATGACGATGCATCGCAGTGGTCGTTTTTCTTGGAGATCGAAGGCGACTCCATGCTCCCCGACTTTCGGCCTGGTGACAGGGTTCTGATCGACCCTGACGTGTCACCCAACCCAGGCGACTTTGTGGCCGCCCGCAACACCAAGGAAGAAGCCACCTTCAAAAAGTACCGCGTGCGCGGCATAGATGAATCAGGCGCTGAAATCTTCGAGCTGGTGCCGCTCAATGACAACTACCCGGTACTGCGCAGCGACGAGCACCACCTAGTGGTCATCGGCACGATGATTGAACACCGCAGGAAGTTTCGGCGGAAGTGATCCCCCAACATCATGCAGACAACGCGATTTTGAAAAGTTACACTTCCCCGCTATTGATGTCCAAGACCTATCCGAAGAAAGAGCGCATGGAGTTTCGATTAATTACACAAGATGACTTTTCGGCCACTCTTGACAAGTGGAAAGAAGAGGCTGTGGAGGCAGACATTTTCCCAAATGAAGTCGAAAACAAAATTGCGTGGATTGCTCAAACACTTGATGCTCCAGCCAAAAAGCACGATTTCAACAAGTTGCTTGCCTACGGAGTCTTTCGTCCCGGAAGCAACATTGCAGCCGGCATTTGCGAGCTTGTCTTATCTGACAAAGGCGCAAAAGCTGGCAAATGGCTGAAGATGCTCAAAGTGACACTTGCTCCTGAAATAGTGACCTCGTTAGAGAACGAAGATGTGCAAGGAACACATGTAGCAATTGAGGTGTACAAGGCAGCAGTGCTAGGTGCTTTTACTGAGCGACTGAATCACGATGCTGATACACTAAAACTATATGGAAGGACCGATGAGCACCTTCGATTCTTAGTAATTTTGATGGCGACACTTGATGAGCGTGATGGATTCACAGTCAAAAAAGAAGGTCGCTGGATAGTAATTAAGACCACAACCAACTAGGACGATACTATGCAAACCACACAAAACTCGACACTTTACATTGCAAGGCTTCAGCGTGAAGCAGCATTGGTTCGAGAGTTGTCTGCAGCATTTGATCAGGCTGTAGCAGAGTTTGGTGAACAACGGTTAGCACACTCACTTGCTGAAGAAAAAGTTGAAGCGTAAACACCTATGCACAAAAAAGCCCGCCTCGAGCGGGCTTTTTTTCGTCTGTGTGGTGTGAGGCGATAGGGCCGCATATCGTCGCACTGATAAAAAATATCGGAATACCGCTTGACATTCTTTATCGGCTTACCGATACTTCACCCATCGCAGCACAAACCGCGAACCGCCAGAGGCAAAGCGGAACGTGCACCAAGGCGATGGGTGCCAAGTGATCGAGCTAAGCGCCCAGCTCTTTAAAAAGTGGCTGAGAGTGATTTGGAGAGGCGGCGGCGTGGAAGGACACGCGAAGCTGTGGCAGGCGCAAGTAGGCGCAATGCATCGAACGAAGCGCCTGGAGCAGGTATTAAGCCCTGCCCGCCTCTCCAAATCACATCTTGGCCCGTTGAGGGATGAACAGTCGAAAGACCTGCCCCTGAGCACCACGGCAGAAGCAAAAGTGGTTGGCCAAGCCCGTTGAACTACCGGAACCGAGGCCATACGCAAGGCGACTTGAGCTGACAGCAGTCAGGAGATGCAAGTCGCGCCCTTGGGGTCACAACCAGGGGAGGTAAAAAAGTTGCCGACAGGCGAGTTACCCAGGCAAGCGAGAGGCACATCAGCGCGTGGGGTACTTTGGGCGTGGCGAGCCCTTAACGCATCAGTCAAGCCTTATGTACTACGGACCCGAGCAATCGGCGCCTGCCTCTGAGCGAGATCAGGGGCAAACCACAGCCTTGTGACAGAGGGCTGCGGTTTGATAGACATAGGAGGCAGACATGAAGGCATCTAAAGAAGCGACTGCAAAACGCAACTTAGAACTCTTGGTCAGTGAAGGTATTTGCTATGACTCCAAGGATGGCATCAGCTACTTCACTACAAACACCCCGGATAAATACGACTTCTGGCCAACAACGGGCGCTTGGTTCAACAAGACAGCCAAGCAGCGCGGTCAAGGCTTAGAAAGCGTTATCCGCGCTATGAAAGACGGCTGCATGGAGCCAGCCAAGCAAGCACCAAAAAAGCACGACAAGCCAGCGCACGGAGAGGTGTATGTGCTCAAGGTGAACCTAAACATCAACGGCAATTTCACCTGTGTATCCAGCAAACGTTTCACGGTCACCGATGCATCCGTGGCAGATGTGCGTGAAAAAGCATTGGCTGATGTGACTGCAGCAATGGACCGAGAGCTACAACGTGCCAAAGGCCGAAGCGCCTGCGCTGCATAGGAGAGCGTCATGTAAGCGATAGCGCCCCGTGGGCATAAAACACCGTCAACACCCTGCGGACGTTAAAGCAGGGCCATGCGCAAAGCCTCGGGGTTTTGCAGATGGTTTTCCAGCCGGGTCGTGGGTTTCTCCGCCCTTACTCTCTACTTCCCATGACAGCCCTTGATTGGGCACCGGCTCTTTCTTCCCTCTGCCCGCCTATGTCGCGGGCTTTTTTGTTTCTGGAGGTTCTATGCACCCCAACGCAGAAATATTGAATGGGATTGCGCGTGGGCAGCGTGCCTTTGCGCGATTCACACCCCATGAGCAGGAATTCACGCCTTTGGAATTGCTGTCGTCCAGCGCGCTGCACGCACTGCTCAAGCCTGGGCCTGGCGTCGAGCTGCAGGGCAAATGGGAATTCAAGCTGGACGCCGATACCGAGGAGCAGCCATGACGCTCAGTGCCATTGACCCTTTGATGCTTCCAATTCATGAGCAAAAGCTCTACTACGCCAATCGCCGGATAGCGACGCTGCAAGCTGCCATCGCCCAGACGGTACCCCCGGCGCCATTGTCTGGGGCTTTGTCGATGCGCTACGAGCACCCCAGTCTTGGCTGGCTGACTGTGCACTACACGGTCAGTGAGGAAGAAGGCGCAACGGTGCTGGCGACGTATGTGTACTCCGTGGACATCTGCGAGCGCCTGGACGAAGGGGAGCTTGCCACCATCGCCAGCGCATGCGCCAAGGCTTACGAGCAGGCCTGCAGCGAAAGCAATCTGGATTTTGAAATTGAGCGCCGCTATGGATAGTCCATTTGACTACACCCCACCACCCACCTACCCACTGCCGCTGCCGCCCGAGCAAGTGCGCGAGCTGCTGGGGCCGACTGAGCACGAACACCAGAGTGAAGGAATCTAACCATGCGCTACAAATTCAAACTTAACGGCGTGCTGTCCACTGACAGCTACGCGACACGCGACGCGGCCTTGGCTGCTGGTTTTATGAAGGCTGGCGGCGTGATCGCTGGCGTGGCTACTGTGGGGGCGGCATGAGCGAAATGAAGCACACAAAAGGCCCTTGGATGTTCGATACGAGCTACGCATGGACAGAGCGCGAGCTTGGCGGTAAGCGGGTCTTGAACACCCATTACCGCGTCACAGGCCCTAATGGCGATGGCTGGACACCCATAGCTGTCTGCTCATCGAACGCCAAGGCAACCGACAACGAGGCCAATGCAAAACTGATAGCCGCTACACCCGATCTGTTTCAGGTTGCACTGGCATACCTTGGAGCGTTTGAAACGCACCGAGTGACAAACACCAGCAGTGCAAACGGCCTGGACGTTACTGGTCACATCGCTGACTTGGCCCGCGCCGCCATCGCCAAGGCCCTGGGGGAGCATCCATGACTGGCGAACGCGATCCTGTATGGGATGACCTCAAACAGCGCAGCAAGGACAAGTTTGACGCAGACCGCGAAACCTTCTTGAGCAAAGCCCAAGAGCGCGACGACGGCCAATGGGTCAAGCACACGCCATACCACTGGTCGCGCATCGTTGCTGGCGAGCGCCTGGACTATTGGCCCAGCCGCAGCAAGTGGCAGTTCAAAGGCAAGGTTCAGCGCGGCGATGTGCTGGCCTTCATAAAGAAGCAGGAGCAGCCATGACCCCACCCATCCAACTGCAGCGCATCCCAAAGCGTAAAACCACCAAGCCCGCCACTGTGCGGGCTTTGTTTTGGTGGATCGCCTCCGTGTGTTTCTTCACCGCATGTGCCGCTGCCATATCGAGCCTCACATGAGCTGCACTACCGGCAAAAAACCC
>Ga0247724_1000217_pt1 | contig 14499 bp, 12 predicted proteins | sample OKSTACKMC2E_FD_182776 | JGI IMG/M metagenome (GOLD analysis project Ga0247724, IMG submission 182776) | Subsurface sediment microbial communities from gas well in Oklahoma, United States - OK STACK MC-2-E | ecosystem: Environmental > Terrestrial > Deep subsurface > Rock core/Sediment | place... | reverse complement strand
CAAGTTTAGATGCCATAGTGCAGCAAACACCGGCGAGCCGTCAGACGCTGCTATTCAGTGCAACCTTTCCAAAACAAATTGAACAGCTGGCCAGCCGGTACCTGAAACAGCCGGCACGGGTGCAGATAGAAACTGCCGACAACAAACCCTCCATCGAACAACAATTTCATGCCGTGAGCCCGGAACAGCGTTTTGCCGCTGTAGAGTTGTTACTGAAACAACATCAGCCGGTGTCTGCAGTGTTGTTCTGTAACCAAAAACGCGAATGTCATGACTTATGGCAGTACCTGGCCGATCAGGGTTTTGCTGCCCTGGCGCTGCATGGCGACCTTGAGCAACGCGACCGGGATTTGACGCTGATCCGCTTTAGCAACCAAAGCGCCAACGTGCTGGTCGCCACCGACGTCGCCGCGCGTGGTCTAGATATTCAGGGGCTGGATTTAGTGGTCAATGTGCAGCTGGCGCATGATACTGAAACCCATGTCCACCGCATTGGTCGTACCGGCCGCGCCGGCGCATCGGGCCTTGCGGTCAGTCTGGTCGCCCCGGCCGATGACTATAAGCGCGCCTTGCTGGCCGATTTGTATCCACAGGCCGAACACCTGTTGCCGCTGCCGGACGCGTCATTACGCCAGCGCCCGCCACGCGCCCCGGCGATGGCCGCGATTTGGATCGACGGTGGTAAAAAACACAAATTGCGTGCCGGCGACATCGTTGGCGCCTTGACGGTGGACCAGCAAATCGACGGTAACCAGATTGGCAAAATTCAGGTTACTGAATTCCACTCTTATGTCGCAGTGCCGGCGGCCAAGGCCAAACATGCGCTGAAGCTCATCAGTGCCGGTATTAAAGGCCGGAATTTCCGCTGCCGGATCTGCTGATCCGCACTGCTATGTCCACCACAGACGCTGTCACCCAGCGTCTGCTTCTCTGTAAAACCCTACTGGGCAGTCCGCTAAATTCCGGCTAAGCTCGAACATCGGTTCAGCTGCACAGGGAATGGGTTATGTCTGGTCTGGAAATGCTCGATGCTTTTATCGGGCTGGTCGGAATTTATCTGACCTTAAGTTTATTAGTCACCGCTATCGGTGAAGGTATTAGTCAGGCGGCTGGTATGCGCGGCCGGAATTTACGCCAGGTGTTTACCGGTCTGCTTGGCAAAGCCCGCACCAAAGATTTCTATGCTCATCCCCGCATCCGCCAGCTGATGCAATATGATGTCCCCGGCAATGTCTTGCGAAAACTCTGGTTGCGGCTTGGTTTTGGCCTGCCCTCTTATATTCCGGCGGATATCGCCACCGAAGTGCTGCTGGAGCAACAACTCGGCGCAGCGCTGTCACAACTCAGTCCTTCGCCGCTGGAGATCCAACAGCGGCTGGAGCAACTGCCGGCTTCAGCAACAAGCAGCAGTTTGCTGCATTTCTGGCAACAGGCCCATGCCGATCCGCAGCAATTTCAACTGTTAGTACAGGACTGGTTTAATGACCGCTGTGACCGGGCTGTCGGCTGGTTTAAACGTAAACTGGGCATTCTGCAGCTGTTAATTGGCCTTGTTATCGCCGTTGGCATGAATGTCGACTCCATCGCCTTATATCAGAGATTATTCTCAGATCCGATCGCCCGCCAGCAAGCAGTCTTACTGGCAGAAAATCTGGCTGCCAATCCACAACTGGCAACAGAACTGTGCCGGGAAGATAAAACCCAATGTATGGACACGCTGGCACTGAAACAACAACTGACACAAACAGCGCCATTACTGGGCCATCAGGACGACTGGTCATGGCCCTGGCAAGCGCCCGGTATCTGGTTCGGTTATCTGCTGACTGGTTTTGCCTTGTCGTTAGGAGCCCCCTTTTGGTTTGATATTTTGCAGAAGTTGATGGCGGTCAAACAAAAATTCCGGCCCAGCACAGCAACCAGCAGCGAAGTCAGCGCTGAAACACAAAGTAGCAATTCAACGACCGCAGCGACTGCGATGAGCAACAATACGTCTGCAGTTACCAGCAAAAAACCAAACCCGGTGGCAGCAATGGATTTACAGCTCGCCCGTTTATCGGATTTGGTTTATCTGGATGGGCCTCAGCTCGATTTGGAATTAAAAACATTTTTACTCAGCGGGCAGTTACGTTCCGTCGGCCAGGACACGCAATATTTATACGCCCGTGGCATGGACTTTGATGTGCTGATCTGCCGCGGCACTGAAGGCAAACTGGCGGATATCCGCACCGATGCGCAGTGCCCGCTGGTCAACTGGCCTTTGGGCAGCAACAGCAAAGCCCATCAGGGCTTTAGCGCACAAGCCGATGTCATTCTGGCTGACCTGAGCCAACAACAGCCGCAGGCAGGACTGGAGCGGCCGCTGTGGATCACCGGCCATAGTTTAGGCGGCGCGCTGGCGATTTTGCTGGCGCTGCAGCTTAGCCAAAAACCCGGTAGCAAACTCGCCGGCGTCGTGACTTTTGGCCAGCCTAAAGTCGGTGACGCGCAACTAAGTCAGGCCATCACCGCGCAGCTGTTGCCATTCTATCGCCGTTATGTCAATCAACGCGACATAGTGCCCAAGCTGCCACCACTACCGGATTACCGCCATAGCGGTCAGCTGTATTACTATGATGATTTGAACCAGCTGCAGCTGAATCCGCCGCGCTGGCTGATGCTGCTGGATCAGGTGTTATGTGATGCTGATCAGGCTGAAGCGGCGCTGCGCCAGCATCTGGATGACCATAAAATGAAAAACTATGTCAGTTTGTTGGTCAGGCAGCTTTAGCTGCCGGCCTGATTCAGTCTTGGTCTGGTCAGCGCTTGCCCCAGCCGCTGAAAGTACCCCAGCCAGTGTTCCGCCAGCTGGCTACTTTCGGCGGCATCCGGATAAAGCGCAACACGCCATTGTTGTTCTGCGGTCTGCTCTACCTTCAGACTTTTTTGGCTTCGCCAGACAGTCCCACTAACTAAAAAACTATTTTGCAAACTCTGGCGCTGCAGCATGTTTTCGAATGCCCGGGCGCATAACTCTTCCGGCAGCGCGTAATACAAAGTCCCCTTGCTGCTGTCGGCAGCTGCACTGCGCTGAAAATACGCCGACGGCTGAGCGCCATCAGGTGTCAGTAAACAATGCGCAAATCCTGCGGCAAGCAATTGATTCAGCGGATGAGGCTGTAAAGCAGCGCCATGCAACCAGCTGCGACTGGCGAAATCGCCGGGTTTGGCATCTATACAAAGCCGACTGGAAATATAATGGTCAAAGGCATGAAACCACTCGTGTGCCAGCGAGCCACCGCCGGCGTTTTTAGCCAAAGCCAAAAGCCGACCCTGTGGCTGGTAAAAGGCGCAAGTACCCGGCTCGCCACCAATCCCAAAACTAAGCGCCAATGAGCCATTGAGCGAAATCACCTGCGGCGGCACCTGCAAGAGCAATTGCAGGTCTGACAGCGCATCAAAAAATAAATTGGCCGCCAGCTGGGTTTCGGTCGCGTTGACCCAGCGGCCGATTTTTATCCGGCGAAAATCAAAGATTTTGACGATATCACCGAAGCTGACATCCGCCCCGGCCCGATGCTGCGGACCATTACGAAAATACGGCCGCTGAATTCGCGGCACCGGCGCATGTGGCTGCATTTGCGGTCACGGCAGTTTCAGATGCCGGCCACCGTCCAGTGCCAACACGCGGCCGGTGATATAACGGCTCTGCAACAGGTAGAGAATGCTTTGCAGCACTTCCGCCGGCCCGGGCTCAATTTCCATCAAAGATTTTTTCAGTGTAAAAGCACGGTACTCGGCGCTGTCGCCTTCATTAAACATCAGCAGCGCCGGCGCTATCGCATTGACTTTAACCTGTGGTGCCAGCTGACGTGCCAGCGACAACACCAGATTCTCCAGTGCGGCCTTGGAGGCTGCGTACGCCATATGGTTACAGCTGCCGGTATTCACGGCAAAATCGCTGATAGCGATAATGTCCGCGGCCTGTGGCTGTTCTGTGGTTAACAGCGGCGCCAGCGCGCGACTGAGTAAATAAGGTAATTTGGTGTGAATCCGGAACATGTCATCAAAGACCGCGGCATCCGCGCTGAGCTGCGCCAGCAGATCGCCGCTGGTCTGCACTTCACCGGCCCAACTGGAGGCATTGTGGATCACAGCGCGCAGTGGCAATTGCTGTTGCTGACATAAATCACCGACGGCTGCGGCCAGGTCCGCGACCTGCAGCGCTAAATCGCTGTGTGGTGTAATGTCCAGCGCCAGACAAATCACCCCGGCCTGGCGCAACTGCTCCACGCCGGCTTTGGGCTGACGGTAAGTCGCAATCACCTGATAACCGGCCTGTTGCAGCCCCAGTGCACAATGTAATCCCACCCGCTGCGCCGCACCGGTGATCAAAACCATTCCCGTCATAGTTACTCCAGAGCAGATTTTCGCTGAATTATGCCAGATGTTGACCTGCTCCGGCGAGGCGGACTGCATTCAACTGCGCGGCATATACGCAGGAAGAGCACGGAGTGATCAGCCGGTGCATTGTGGTTGTTGTCAAACATCGGCTGCTGTCTGGATGCCGGGCAGAAAAAAAGCGCCAGCGGCGCTTTTTTTCAGTCAGAACGCAGTGATGATTAAGCGGCTTTCATCCAGCCCGCACACCAGCCAGCTTTTGCTACCAGCTTGCCACTGAAGATGGCACAGCCGCCGGTTTCGCCTTTGGCATCTTTGGCATAATGCATACAGTTGCCACAGGTTTGGTCGGCTGTAGTGGACTTCGCGACATATTTCATCGCCACCGCCATCGGATCATCAGCTTTGACAGCTTCCTGCGCTACGGCATTGAGGCTGACGCCGCCCATGGTGACGCCGATTAAAGTTGCTGAAGAGAGTTTTAAAAAGGAACGACGATCAAGTTGAGACATTACTTGCTCCTGTTGCACGGTAGATATCAGTTTTTTGTTGTTTGCTGTCGAATTTTATTTGGCAGAAACTGCAGTTGGGATTTGGTTTGCGCCCAAATCCAAAACATTTACGCACCGAACTGCAGTATGGATGATTTTGCCAGCTCTGCCCGTCGCAAATATTGATCCGGCGCAGTTTCTGACGAGAAAAGCGCGGGAGCAGAACTATCCCGCGCCGTTACAGGGATTCAACCCTTGGTGCTGTGGTTTTGTTTTACAAGGTTTCAGGCAGGTTCGGTAAACTCCTGCTGATGCAGCCAGGCCGCCTGTTTCGGCGCCTTTTTGGTTTGCGACCACTCCTCCAGCATCTGCCACTTCACCGCATCAAGCTGCTGCAGCATGGCAGCAGACGCAGTAACACAGGTCAGCTCAATGCGATGGCCATTAGGGTCAAAGAAATAAATTGAGCGGATAATTTCGTGGTTGGTCGGCCCGACAACGGCTATACCACGTTGCTCCAGCTCAGTTTTGGCTGCCAGCAAGGCTGCTTCATCATCGACCTGCAGTGCAATATGCTGCACCCATTCCGGTGTATGCGGGTCTTTGCCCATTCGTGCTGAATTCGGCAATTCAAAAAACGCCAGAATATTGCCTTGCCCGGCGTCTAAAAACACATGCATATAAGGGTCCGGCGCTTTGGTCGAGGGCACCTGATCTTCGGCAATGGCCAGCATAAAATTCATGCCCAGCACATCATGATAAAATTGCACTGTCTCTTTTGCATCATGGCAACGGTAGGCCACATGATGGATTTGCCGGACTTTTATGTTGCTGGTTGAAGGCATGGTCATAACAGCCCCCGTTTTTGCTGATCGCGTTCAATCGATTCAAACAGCGCCTGAAAGTTGCCTTCGCCAAAGCCTAAGTTGTCAACACGCTGGATAATCTCGACAAAAATCGGTCCAAACAGGTTTTTGGTGAAAATTTGCAGCAGATAACCGTCATCGTCGCCATCGACCAGCACCTGATGTTGCTGAATACGCAGTTTGTCTTCGCGAACCTGCGGCACGCGGGCAAAGGCTTTGGTGTAATAATCCTCGTGGATGTCCAGCGTATCGATGACCTGATGATCCAGCTTGTCGAGTGAATCCAGAATATTGTCGGTCAGAAAAGCGATGTGCTGCACACCGGGACCGTTGTATTCCCGCAGAAATTCGTCGATTTGGTTACGATCATCGCCTTTGCCTTCGTTGATTGGAATGCAGAAGCTGCCATCCGGCGAGCGCAGCGCATAAGACAACAGTGCCGTTTGCTGGCCTTTGATGTCGAAATAGCGTACTTCGGTAAAACCAAACACGTTTTTGTAAAAGTCCGCCCAATGTTGCATGGTGCCTTTCACCACGTTATTAGTCAGATGATCGATACAGCTGAAGCCTAAATCTTCAACAATAGCCGGCTCATCATGCGGCTCAAAATCGCGTTGATAAATCGAATCAGCGCAGTGAAAGCGGTCAATAAAATAAATCAGGCTGTCGCCAATACCGTAAATTGCCGGATATGGCAGGTCTGTCGCGGCCGGATCAGCACCGCGGGCGCCACGTTCCAGCGCAATACGCCGGGCAGCCACCGCATCATCAACCCGCCAGCCCATGGCGCAAATCGCCGGGCCATGGCTGCGGCTGAAGTCGGCCGAAAAGCCGCTGCGCTCACGGTTTAATAAGATGTGGATATCGTTTTGCTGATAATAATCAATGGCTTTCCCCTTAAACTGCCGGGTTCTGGAAAAACCAAAAGCCTGAAAAACCTGATGTAGATAGCTGCTGTCGGCGGCGGCGAATTCGGTAAATTCGATACCCCGCAAGCCCAATGGATTGTGCTGCATGTCGGCCTCAAGAAGTGAAAATATTGTAAACTCAATAACCACTTCACGATAAAGGCGAGAGCCAGGCCTATTGTTGATATAGATCAAAATCGCAGCCAAACCAACAAAACCGGCTGGACCACAACTGTCAGCATTCACTGACAAAAAATGTCAACGAAACAGAAAAATATAATTAGATTTAGTCACTTATGGTTTTTTAACTTTATTGGACCGCACTTCCGGCATGGCTTCGACAAACAAGCGCGCCACAATGCGCTGATATTCGCCACTGCGTTTCATCTCATCCAGCGCCTGCTGTAACGCCTGCACTTGCGCCGGCGGCACCGCCAGATTCAGTGCCAGATAGTTATCACCTTTGGTTTCCAGTTCCAGCACCGGCTCCACCAGTTCAACCCTGCTGTTGTGAGCAGCAAGCCAGGCCGGCATCACCAGTTCAGAGCCGATAATCAAATCGACTTTTCCTTGTAGAAACAGCGCTATAGGCGCCGACTTTGACGGAAAATCCAACAAATTTTTGCCGCGGACAAAGCCATTCTGCAACAGAAATTCTTCGTAAACGTCTCCCCGTGCCACAGCGATGCCAAATTGCTGCGCTTGTTGCAAATCCTTTGGATTGACCTCTGGCCGGCTTTTTAAGCGGTATAAAAATGCCCGGGATGAAGCCAAAGGCCCCACCCACTGAAACTTAGCCTGACGCTCTGGCGTGCGCGATGTCGTAAAGAGGCCACCTTTCGGGTTGTGTAAGGTGTATTCATAAGCCCGTAACCAGGGATACAGCTGCATACTGCATGCTGTATTGGTGATTTCACAGAGGCGATGAATGATTTCGGCGTTGATGCCGGTGATGCGGTCGCCATCCTGGTAGTTGTATGGCGGAAAATGTTCAGTCAGCAGCTGCAGCGAGGCAGCCGCATATATCGGACCTGCGATAAAAAACAGAACAGTGCAGAACAAACGACACATTGGCGAAAACCCTGACAACCGCGGAGCTTAAAAGCACTATGCCAGAGTTACTGCGCAAAAACTACGCGGATCAGGCCGGCAACGTTTTATGTTAAGGCCTGAGTTTGATCCGCAGCAGATATTGACTGGCGGTGATATAGAGATAATGCCCATCTTCACTGAGCGCCACATTCGCCGCGGCCACGCCGGTGTTGATCAGTCCCAGCACTTTCCCAGCCGCATTGATGACCCAAACACCACCAGGCCCTGTTGCCAGCAACATGCCATTGCGCAGTACTTTTAGCCCATCTGGCAAGCCTTCGGCTTTGGCCACTTCTGCCGTCACATCCAGCCAGAGCACTCCCTGCTGATATTTGCCATTAGCGCTGCGCTGAAAACGCCACCACTGTGCCGCCTTGGGATCTGAATTGGCCACATACAAAAACTGTTCATCCGGGGACACAGCAAGCCCGTTTGGCCGGGTCAAGGCACCACTGATAAGGCTCACTACACCATCGGGCGTGAGCTGATAAACTCCGTTATGCGCTTGTTGTTTGTCCGCCGCCTGCTCGCCCCCTTTTAAACCATATGGCGGGTCGGTAAATAAATAACGGCCATCTTTGAGTTCTATCAGGTCGTTTGGACTATTCAGCACCTTGCCCTGATAGTTCCCAATGAGGGTGCGAAACGTCGCTTGTTGCCCCTGCTGTGCGGTACGGATGGCCAACCGGCGATCACCGTGCTGCGCCAGCACCAGTTCGCCTTTATTGTTGAAGATCAGCCCGTTGCTGCCTTGCTTCAGCGCAGATGGCTGAAAGCCGGTAGCACCTGAAGGCGACATATACAGCTGTGAACCTGTCGCTTCTGACCAGCGCCAGATTTGGTTTTTCGGCACGTCAGAAAACAACACAGCGCCGCTGCCGGGTTCTGCCACCGGACCTTCGGCCCACTGATGGCCGGTCGACAAAATCTCCAGTTTTGCTGTTGCATCAATCACCTGCAGCAGCGCAGCGTCCCGCACTTCAACCGGTTGCTGCGGCAGTTCAGCCGGCCAGCCTCCAGTGGCCTGTTCTTCAGTCACTCCGGCGAATGGCATCAACAGCGTAGTGATCAGACATAAAGGGCGGAACATAGCCATCAATCCAGTCTCCGAAAATGTTTTATTGGGCGCGAATGGCAGAGCCACGCACCACCAGTTCAGGTTCAAACACATTGTTGACCTGCGTCTGGTCGTCGGCATAAACATGACGCAGCACCCACAAGGCTGCCATCTTGCCCATCTCATGGATAGGGTTGTTGACGGTCGTCAGCTTAGGTGAAATGTATTTGGCAAAGGGAATGTTGTCGTAACCGATCACAGACAGATCCCTTGGGATCACCAGACCACGTTGCAGACAAACGGCAATTGCACCGGACGCCATCTGGTCGTTGGCGCAGACCAGCGCCGAAAACGATTTACCGGTTTGTAGCAGCGCCAACATGCCGGCTTCACCACCCTCTTCTTTATAATCACCTTCGATATAAAGCGCCGGGTCATACACCAGGCCACCTTCAGCCAACGCACGCTGGTGGCCAACCAAACGCTCCATCGCGTCGTGTTTGTTTTTTGGCCCTGAGATATACGCAATGCTGCGATGGCCTAAATCCACCAGATGACGGGTGGCCAGATAACCGCCCAGTTCGTTATTAAGGTAAATGCAGCTGGGTTCCATCGCCTGAATGTAGCGGTTGATCAGCACAATCGGCACTGAACGCTGACTCAGCTGTACCAGATATTCATCCGACACCGCTTCAACATCAAGAATGAGCGCATCACAACCGCGACTGAGCAGAAATTCGACGCTGTCCTGCTCCACTGCTGCGTCGCTATGGCCAACCGCAATGATCACATGTTTATTTTGCGCGCGCAGCGCCGCTTCAATTTCGGCCATCATCGGGCCGTAATACGGACCGTCCAGTTGCGACACCAGCACACCGACACTATTTGACACATTGGACGCCAGTGACTGCGCAATGGTATTGGGCCGGTAATCCAGCTCAGCCATCGCATCCAGCACTTTTTGCCGGGTTTTTTCGCTGACATTGCTGTTTTTGTTAATGACCCGGGACACTGTCGCCAGCGACACGCCGGCGCGCAGTGAGACATCGTAAATAGTAGCCATCGGTCTGATGAGCCCCCAAGCTGTGCTTTGATAAACCCAATAGTATCAGCTTTTTAGCTGTGCCTCTTTGACAATTTAACCGGCGCTTTGCTTCAACTGCGCTTGAATCGACGCCACTTTGGCGGTATCCAGCAGATAATGCCGCATCACGATAGCAACAATCACTGAACCAATGGCCGGGAACAAGCTGAATGACAATAAAATGCCATTGCGGGCCGTTTCCGTTTGCTCGGTATCAGCCTGATAGCCATAACCGGCCAACAGCCAGCCGGCAGCGGCACCACCCAGCGCCAGCCCCAGTTTGATAAAGAAAATAATCGACGAATACACCATGCCTGTGGTGCGAATGCCGGTTTTCCACTCGCCATAATCAACCGTATCAGCCATCTTGGCCCACAACAACGGCGTGGCGGCATTAAAGCAGAAGTTCCAGGCGATAAAGACGGCAAAAGCGAGACTCAGCTGATCCGCAGCAATCCAGTAACTCAGTGCACAGAAAAACGCGGCTGCCAGTTGTAAACCGATGTAGGCCTTCACTTTTTCGACCTTTTTCGCCAGTGGGTTGGCAACGATACACCCCAGCATACTGCCGAACATGCCCAAAGTAATGAATAAAGTGATGTCATCCGGCGCGCCAAGATAATATTTGACGTAATAAATCGCCATGGTGTTTTTCAGCACATTACCGGTCAGCAAAAACAACGCGGCCACAGATAACACCCGCCATTGGTCATTTTGCCATAAGGCTTTAAAATCCTGACGGAAATTGGTTTTGCGTTCAAGAACGGTCTGTACCCGCTCTTTGGTGCCGGCAAAACAAAGTAAAAACATCGCCACACCGGCGACGCTCATCAACATAATCGTCAGCTGATAACCTTTGGCTTTATCACCGGCGCCAAAATAATCCACCAGCGGTAGCGTCAGCGCCGACACCAATAAACCACCGATAAAAGCGCAGACAAAACGGTAAGACTGCACCGATACCCGCTCCTGCGGATCTGCGGTTAACACGCCGCCTAACGCGCAATACGGAATATTGACTGCGGTATACACCAGCATCAGCAGCGTGTAAGTGACAAAGGCATAAATCATTTTGCCCTGGTCGGACAAATCCGGCGTGGTAAAAGCCAGCACACTCAAAATGCCAAAAGGAATAGCACCCCACAAAATATAAGGCCGGAACTTGCCGTGTTTACTCTGAGTGCGGTCGGCGATAGCGCCCATCAACGGGTCTGTCACTGCATCAATAATGCGCACGGCGAGGAACATAAAACCAATATAAGCCGGCGCTAAACCAAAAATATCGGTATAAAAATAAGTCAGAAACATCATGACCGTCTGGAACACGATATTACTGGCGGTATCACCAAGACCGTATGCGATCTTCTCCCGCTTGCTGAGCATAAGCCACCCTGTCGAAGTTGTTGATTTGTTGTTGTGCAAACGGCGCAGCGTTGGCGCCGTTTTTTATTATTTGCGCTTAGCCTTTGCGGCTTAAGCTCAGGTCGCGAAAGGCTAAACCGCTTTGTTTAATCACGCGCTGCTGCGTGGCGTAATCGACATACACAATGCCAAAGCGTTTCAGATAACCTTCAGCCCACTCGAAGTTATCCATCAGGCTCCAGGCGAAATAACCACGCACATCCACACCTTGCCGCATCGCATTATCCAGTGCCAGCAAATGTTGCTGATAATAACCAAGCCGCATATCGTCCTGCACCTTGCCATCCACCAGCTCATCAGCACCGGCCGCGCCGTTTTCCATGATATAAAGCGGTGGTAACGGGTAACGGCGGTGTAAATCCAGCAGCAGATCAGTAAAAGCCTGCGGATAAATTTCCCAGCCAATATCAGTTTTGGCAACGCCGACCTGATCGACCACGACAAAACCCTGCTGTGCATCGGCGCGATAGACATGCCGGGTGTAGAAGTTTATGCCCAGATAGTCCAGCGGCGCCGCGATAATGTCAAAATCACCGGGCTGAATTTGCGGCTGTTCTTCGGCCGAAAGCTGACTGAAACATGCCGGATAAGCTTTATCAAACAATGGTTTGATATACCACTGATTAAAGTACTGGTCAGCATAATCCGCTGCTGCCACATCAGCCGGCGCATCCGTTTCGGCATAACAAGGGGTGAAATTTAACACGATACCATGTTGTGCCTGCGGCGCGTTTTGCCGCAGTATCGGCATGGCAAGGCCGTGCGCCAACAGCAAATGGTGTGCACTTTGCCGGCCCCAGCCTTTGTTCTTTAAACCCGGTGCGTGCACGCCTATTTCATAACCGAGGTAAGAGCTGCAAAACGGCTCATTCAGAGTAGCCCAGGCATCAACCAGATCCGCCAGCGCTTTGGAGATTTTGTCGGCATAATCGGCAAAAGCGTAGGCTGTGGCGCGATTACGCCAGCCGCCCTCGTCTTCCAGATATTGTGGTAAATCCCAGTGATACAAAGTGACAAAAGTGCGGATGCCTTGCGCTTTTAACGTGCCAAGCAGGTCACGATAAAACGCCACGCCGGTTGGATTGAGTTCGCCATTTTGTTGCATCACCCGCGGCCAGGACAACGACAACCGATATGCATCCACACCAAGAGACTGAATGAGCTCTACATCCTCGCGCCATAAACGGATATGGTCACAAGCCACAGCACCGTGACTGCCATCACGAATAGCGCCGGGCTGGGTGCAAAAAGTATCCCAGATACAAGGGAGCCGGCTATCCAGCCCCCCTTCAATCTGAAAGGAAGATGTGGCAACACCAAATACAAAATCGGTGTTTAAAATGCGGGAATCCGCTGGCAATTGTAATGTCATGCTGGTCTCTTTGCTGTGCTGCAAGGTCGTCTTGTCATGTCCCCTGACCGGGTTCGCCTGTAAAGCTGCCTGGTTTGGGCAGGTCACAGATCTGCTTTGTAAGCGCTTTCAATTGACTGTAACAACAGCTCAGCGAATGGTCAAGCAGACAAAGAGAGCAGATTGAAATTTCGTATTTTTTCTTAGCTTTTCAGCAATAAATGTCACTTTGTTAGCGCTTTCAACGCAGCTATTACCAGGTATAAAGAATCATTGGGACGCTTTGGGCTGAAACTGCACAAACAAGTTGGCTGTCAGCCGGCCGGTCAGCGGATCTGCCGACAAGTCTGTCGCCGGTTCCACTAAGGCCGAATGCAGTAAATGGCCGGGATAAATCAATAAACGGTTAGGTTTATAAGCAAGCTGCTGATAAAGGCGGAAAAACGGCGTTTCAGCAGACGGAAAGCCAGGCGCAGCCCCGCCTTGAGCCGTGAGCTGTTGTTGCAAGGTGCTGAAGTACTGCTGTTGCTGCTCTGGCGAAATCTTGTCAAAACCGGTCGCTTCGTGGCGGAAAAAACCGGTACCGCCATGCGGACCTTCGGCCAGATAATGCAAAATCGCCAGATGCAGCGGTTCAGCTTTGTCAAAATGCGGCAAGCGCTGCAGCGGCTGCAGCTGTGCTGCCGGTGTGGTCAGTAATGACAGATACCATTGCTGCGGCACCAACCGGTAGTCCGGCGGCGGCTGTACCAGTTGTAATAACAGCGGATACACAGCTTCAAGCACAGTTCTGGCATAAGCCGGCGGCAATTCGGCGCGAATGCCGGGGTAATACGACCCGGCATCCTGGCGGAATTTTGCGGTAGCCGCGTCGCGGCGGATCTGGGTCAGATCCAGCAGCGCGTCATCAATCAATAAAGCGCGGGTGCGACTTTGCCCCAGTTCCAGCCACTGCAGTTTTGCCTGTGGATTAAAGGCATACACCTTACATCATCCGACTTTTGCAGTAGTGCTGCACAAAATCATAATGCAGCGGCCAGGCCTGTACCTGCCGCGCCACATTGGTTTTGATATTGGCAAGGAACTGCGCGAGCTCAGACTGCGGCATCAAATCCACAATCGGATGGTGTTGTTTGGGTGTCAGGCCCTGCCCCAGCATGACCTGGATCCAGGAGCTTTCACCAAACAGTTCCTGCGCAAATTTATACACTTTGCCGGCCTCACCAAACATCTCAATCCGGTGCGCTAACGACGCAGGGATCTCCATCGCGGCGCAATGCCGCCAGAAGGCACTGTCGCTACGCTCCGTCACTTTGTAATGCAGGATAATAAAATCGCGGATGTTCTCCATTTCGATTTTGGTTTGCTGGTTAAACTCATCAACGTCGGCCTGAATCACATCGCCAGCCGGCATCATCTGCAAAAGCCGGATAATGCTGCGCTGAATGAGGTGAATACTGGTTGATTCCAGCGGTTCCAAAAATCCGCTCGACAAACCAATAGCAATACAGTTTTTATTCCAGTGTTTACGACGGGTGCCGGTGCGGAATTTAATCAGCCGCGGCTCGGTCAGCATCTCGCCCTGCACATTGGCTTTTAATAAGGTTTTTGCATCCATATCAGACAGATATTTGCTGCAATAGACCAGGCCATTACCAACACGGCTTTGCAGCGGGATGCGCCATTGCCAGCCGGCCGGATGCGAAATCGAGCGGGTATAAGGCACCGGCGTACCGGTCGACACTGTTTGTACGGCCACAGCGCTGTCACAGGGTAACCAATGCGTCCAGTCGTCGTAACCGGTCATCAACGTCTGTTCAATCAACAGGCCACGGAAACCGGTGCAATCGA